>OHAQ01003829.1_pt1 | contig 9948 bp, 11 predicted proteins | sample 1577111 | NCBI WGS metagenome assembly OHAQ01 (sample SAMEA3541549, study PRJEB24748) | human gut metagenome | biome: human gut; feature: human-associated habitat; material: faeces | place: China | collected 2012 | reverse complement strand
TCAAACGACCTGACTTGTTTTCCAAAAAGATAGAAAGTTGTTTTGCTACCATAATCGTAGAGTATTAATTTTAAGTTTTAAAGTTTTCTGTTATCAATCACCCGTTTCGCTTTACCCACACTGCGTTCAATGCTACGCGGTTCTACCAGCTTCACATTGACTCCCAATCCGAGTACACTCTGCAGACGCGCACCCAATTTCTTCTTCAGAGCCAACATCTTATTGATTTCATCAGAATAGAATTCCGGCCGTACTTCTACTTGAAGTTCCATCGTATCGGTATTATTCTCGCGTCCCACTATCAGCAGATAATGCGGTTCAAATTCCGCCATTTCAAGAATAACGGATTCTATTTGTGTCGGGAATACATTGACACCACGAATAATCAACATATCATCACTGCGTCCCAAGATACGATCCATGCGTACCAATGTACGTCCACAGGAACATTTGTCATAATGTAGAGCGGTAAGGTCGCGCGTACGATAACGGAGCAGCGGCATACCTTCCTTTGTAAGGTGAGTAAACACCAGTTCGCCTGTTTGACCGGGTTCTATCGGCTGTAATGTATTCGGATCAATAATTTCGGGGAAGTAATGGTCTTCATTCAAGTGGGTTCCATGCTGGCATTCACACTCGTAGCCCACACCCGGTCCGGCAATTTCTGAAGATTCTCTACGACGATCTTCGGCACGAACGGATCGTCTGTTACGTTCCGCCCACACTCCATATCCATTAAATCCCTATAACATTATGAATGACGACACACTGATCGTTACCGAAACCGAGGGTGATACGTTCGACTTGCAGCTCTCGGAGTCTTCGACGCCCGAAACCTTTCGACGCCGGGCCGCTTCGCTGACGGGAAGCGGCCTTTCCGAATCCGAAGCGCGGCATGTAGTTGCGACGACGCCCGTTCCGATGGAGATTTTCTGCGACTCCGAGCGCGGAATCTTCGCTGTCGAAGCCGAACCGCTCGCCTACGGCCCGCTGTTCAATCCCTACACGGGAGAGGAAATCCCGAACGAGAACCTCCGAACGGAGGATGCGAAACTTTCCGACAGCCGGATCACAACGGAAAGAGATAAGATGCTGGAACGATACGAGGCGATCGACCGAATACACCGCCGACGCCTCGTCGATCTGATGACAGGAATCGTTTCCGAAATGACGGGCCAAAGCCTCGATTCAGGCAACGAATATCCGGCATCGGACGAACGCCAGGATAAATGCTATGTCACAGCTTTCCGGATAAAACATGCTGTGTTGTATGCCTGCCTGTCGTACGACTACGGAGGGGATCGCTGCGTGCCGGTGCGGGACCTCGAAGTCGGACAGCTTTTCGATGTCTTGCGGATGATGCTGCAAGACCTCTGAATATCATTCCGCCCCGTTTGCCCCGTAATCGCCGTTGATTACGGGGCGCATTTGTTTTACCATAAAATTTACCGAGTATGAGCCACGAAATCATCAAAAACATCTTCGTCACCGCCGACCGGTGCGTGATCGTCTGCCATGCGCCCGGCAATATCCAACCGCAGATCTTTCATGAGGAGGAATACGGACCCCTGACCGAACTGCTGCGCAAGGAGGGTTACGAACGCCTGGAGGAGGAAATTCTCTATCTCTTTTTTCTGGGGGTCTGGCAGAACGACCTGCGGCACGGCCGTGCCGTCGCCCGCGCTATCGAGCAGGAGCGGATGGATGTTTACGAACTCTGGAAACGATGCGATCGGGACGTATCGTTCCGACGGGAGTTTATCAGACATTTGGCCACCTATCTCGAACCTTTGACGGTCGAATTGCCGAACCTATAAAACCTCGATACGACTATGCAAGTGAAATTATTGCGTCAGGCCGCAGGTCGGGATGACCGGATCGTCGCGGCTTATGAAGATGTGACCTTCCTGAACGAACACGTCGGATGGTATCCCATTATAAAAGACCGGTTCCGTAAGGCGAACGATATAATTGTCGTCGTACTGCGTGTCGGCGACGTTTGTTTCGAAGCCGGAAGTATGTTTCGCAGAGGAATGCTCCGCAAGGAATATATCGAAGCGCGGACTGCGGAAGCTCGCAACCTGCGAGCCGCCGTGCAACGCCGTATGGCGAGCCGCCAATGGATTCCGTCGTCTTACGTGGCAGCCTACGAAGCGCTGGGTTGGGATGCCCGGCCGTTGAAGGGGCATCGCGCCCGTATGCGCGAACTGTATGCTGCGGAAGACCGAAGACGGGAACAAGTGCGGATCGAACGGGAAAAACGACGACAGCGGCAAGAGGAAGCGCAGCTGAGAACGTCATTGAAACGGGCCGAGGCTGCTTTTCGGGAGGGAGGATTCGTCGAAACGGAACTCTTTATTGCCTTGTGCGGCAAATATGGGATCAATATCCACCCCCGGACGCTCGGCATGCTGCAAAGACGGATTGCCGATTTATCCCGAACGCAGATCCATTGCAAAGGCGTGAGCCGAGGTTTCCGTACCCCGTCGTTGCGCGGATGCTGTGAATTGATCGATCGCTTGGCGGAAAAACTAAAATAGGATTTTCAAATATTCACCCTGTAATTTAACTCAATATGAAAATTATGTGTCAGGAGCACTACGACGAAGTAGTGCGTTATGCCGAACGAATCGGCGACGAAACATTGCAAGAACGGTTGAACGATCTGAAACGGTGGGAGCGGAATCCGAACTGTCCTTGTGAAATCGAACTGTATAAGGATTCCGCGCCTTATTCCTTTCTTTTCAAGCAGCGCTATGCCGACGGCAGTACAGGCATTGTCGGCGGACTGGTCTATCACGGTACACCCGATCGTTCGGGATGTTACTGCGAACCGAAAATCTGCGGCTGGGAAATTCATACGTGAAATGCGGATTCTGATTTGACAATGAATCTTGATTAATAAATGACGTATAAAAAACGAACCGATGAAACGAAATAAAAGTATTATAGACCGCTATTTCGACTATATGCGGGATAGCTGGTGCGAAGAAGAATGCCGCACGATCTTCGGCACACGGGCTGCGAGCGTGTGGAAAGTGTGGTGCCGAAGTATTGCACCTGACCTGTGCAGTGGAGCCCGACGATTCTATGTCGCTCTCGATAGGGGCAATCGGTGGTTGTTGATCGAGCACATTGCGTGTGCTGTTCGAGGACAAGACGAGGAATGCCCTGCTAAGGAGCCGAGTGTCCTTGTTTGCGAAAGATGCGGCTCGCGTGAGATACAGATGATGGCGTGGGTCGATCCTAATACGTTGGAGTATGTATCCTCGATAGACGCGGATGCTGACGATCAATGGTGCGACGCGTGTCAGGAGCACGTATGGTTTTGCTCGCTCGAAGAGTTCGGAGATAACCTCGATGCCTGGTGGTTGGCAGTGGACTTCCCGAAAATGGAACGGATTACGGGATTGTCTGCGGCGAATTATCCGGCGAATGACGGGGGACAAGCGTTCCTCGATGCCTGCAACACCTGGTGGAAAAACCTTGATTACGAACGAAAACAGGCTATCTGGATGGAGAACGACGAGAGTCGGGCGGAATGACACAGCAAAGACGCAATAGAACCGCGCCCCGAGATCGGCATAACGGGTCAAGGGTACCACGGTCTCCCCCCCCCGAAGAAGTGTAGCGGTTGGTTCCAAGTTTTGCCGAAGGGATAGTAATCTTATGGTCAAGATCGATTCTATCCGGCTTTTCCTTCGCCACTACACGCTTACAACCCTAATGATCGGTCAAAAAATAACGTAACTTCATTTGTATTGTCATTACATATCTAAGAACTCTCTCTATTATGTGAATTTTCTACATCATAATAAAGACGCAGAGCCGTGAATATATTCACGGCTCTGCGTCTTACGTCAATTTTCTGCTGGAACGAACTTATATCTACTTCTGGCTTTCGAATTTTTATATATATATTCTCCTTTTTTCCATTTAACCTTTTGTGTTTCTAACATTAATCTATTTTTCTTAATTATAAAGGTATCCCTCGCGGGTGGTGGTAGAATTAATTCTACAATGTCACTATATTGACTATCTATAGTCTGTTCCGTATATAATGTATTCCCTATTCGAGACCATTTACCTGTCCAATTAAGCCCACCTCCTACATCATACCATCTAAAAAGATGGTATGTTGAGTCCGGATTAATAGTAATGTAAGAACATTCATAAGGGCCTCTAAGACCTCTACATTTATAACTATATTTCCCGTATTTTAATATCGGAGAACAGGCATATAGCACGCAGCCAATCACTAACAATCCAAAAATCCTTTTCATCATTTCTTTTTTGGTAAATAGGTTTTGTTATTAATTCTAAATGCTATATAGTGTTTATCCGCAGCGGATTGATATGTATATTCGTTGGAAAATGGAGTGAATTCCTTTGTCGAATAGGCCGTTATACTTTGGCGAGGTAGAGCTTTATAGGAGTCTCTACCTTTCCAATCCGATACATAATGTCCAAACATCTTGCCTCGTTCATAAGCTGCTTTTTCATCCGTAAGATCATATAAAAAATTTCCCATTCCGCCATGAACCGGCCCTGCACTTAGTTCTCCTTTTTCAAATTGATATGCATGTTTCAATTCGTGAGCAAACAATCCCAAGGGGCTATCAGCAGGGATCAACACATCCATTGTTCCGGCTTCCTCGTTATACACAAAAGCTCCATTCCCATCGTTGCCGTTTGATATGGTAATCCCATATAGCTGGTCTGAATCACGTAAAGCCGCAATTTCTTTCGTTACCTGATCTAATCTCGCATTTCTTGCTTCTGCTTTTTTAATTTTACGGTCTGTTCTTTTACTGTTTTTGGCTGTCCGTCCGGCTTCATACCTTGCAATTTCCGCATTGTTTCTCCGTCTCATGTCGTCTATTTCCTTTTCCAACTCTTCGATCCATTCTTCGAGAGCGTCGGTTGTCTCCATCCCGTTGGGATCGATCAAGCGAATTGGATTGCTCAAGCAATAATTGTATTGGCCAATCGGATAGTATTTCTCGGACATCGGATCCTGCTGCAAGAACATTACCCCTTCGGAATCGTAGAACCGCGCACCGAAATCGGCATAATCGATCTCTTGGAATCGCAGATGTTGTTTTTCCTTACCGGAGAAGGTGTAGCGATTATCCGATGTCGGCATGTCGGGCTGCGCCCACTCCTTGCCGAAGGGATAGTAGTCCTTGCGGTCGAGATCTTCGCGGCCTGTCGGCGTCACCTTCGCCACGACACGTGTACTGCCCAGATGATCCGTCAGGAAATAGTGCACCTCCGAACTTGTTCCGTCATTCGTTCCTACGATCCGTCCGCCGCCGAACGACGCGCTCTCGAATGAATTTACTGTTCCGTAGTCCATCGAATATACCAAAGAACCCGCATACTGATAACCGGAGTTTTCGTAATCGCCGACACTCGTCTTCGTGCCGTCGGCCAAATACGAATAGCGGTGCGAAATCTCACCCGAGCCCCAGTTATCCTGTATATACTCCGGTAAGTTAAGAATATTATACGACATTCCAAAACCTGTCAGGGCGTCTTCGGTCATATTGCCATTGGCGTCGTAACCATAGGAACTATTGCTATTCCGCTCTTTTGTGCGTTGATTGCCAATATATTCGAATCCGTAGGACTGCACGTTTTCGTCCGGAGAACCTTGTCTGTTCAGCGTAAGAATATTACTGTTTTTGTCATAAGACATCCGTTCGGAGAACCCCGATACGGCTCCGTCCAACGTATCGTCGTCGCGGGAGTAGAGATCGGCGCTTTGCAGCCGTCCCAGATCATCGTAGGTGTAAGCGTAGGTGTAGTCATCGCACAGGGTCGCACCATCGACCTGCTTGTGCTGCCATTTCCATTCGGTGATGTTCCCCGTATAGGATGCGGCGACCCAATCGCGACGAGGATCGAAGTACCGTAAATTCATCTCGAAGAGTTCGCTCGACTTCTCTGTAAGCCAACCCTGAATGTTGTAGTCCATCGTCTCGTGGATGGCGTACACGCCTGTACCGTAGGTTTTGCCCGTAAGCTGCCCCAAATCGTCGTAGGTGTGGTTCACCACGGCCTGCTCGCCGTTGTTGAGCCGTGCAGTCTCCTTCACGAGACGGTCGCGCGTATCATATGAGAATGTGCGGTCGAGATCGTCCGTTTTACCTCCATAAGTATAACTCTCGCGCTGGGCGACGATGTTGCCTGCGAAATCGTACTTATTGGATATGCGCAACAGATTGTCGCCGTCTTCGTCGCATTCGACGCGCTGAATTGCACGCCCTTTCGAATCGTAATAGAAAACCCGTTCCCGATAGCCGTCCACGCCGTTCTCGTTCAGTACAGCCAACTTTTCATAGACCGGCAAGCCGACGGTACGTTCGTCTTCGGCCTCCGTCAATGCCGGCAGATTTGCGAAGTCCAGCTCTTTTCGCAAGTCTGCGGGATATTCGTCATACATATGCCTGTAAATGAGTGTTGCGTCTGCCATCGTATAGAGATCGGGTGCCGAACCCGTGTCGAATGCTGCCTGCAACGTATCGCGCCGTGCCGCACCCTGAACTTCGGAGTCTTCGACCAAAGACTGTTCAAGGACACGGCCGAAGGCGTCGTAAGTAAACCTCAGCCATCGTTTGCGTACGCGCAGATTGCCGTCCTGCTGCATCGCAATCCGATCGGCGGAGTCGTAAACCAAATGCTCCTCTTCGCGTCCGGGGGATCGTTTGCCTACGACACGACTGCGGGCATCGTATTCGTAACGATAACAATAGCTCTTCGCAAAGTCGTCATTGACGGAGTATTGACGCCCCTGTATAAGTTGTGCGGCACCTTCGGGCGTCACGACCCATGCCAAGCGTCCGCAATCGTCATAAACATAATGCGTGAACACCGGATCGACCGTGCCGTCGTCGTCTCTGAGTCGTCGTTCTTCGCAAACCGTGCGCTGCTCCTTGTCGGTATAGACGACCGATACGGCCCCGTCCTCATCCGTAGTTTTCACAACGGATAGTTCATTCGCTCCGTAGTATCCATTGATGCATAGTGCCTGTGTGGCGGGATCGACATCGAGACGCAGTACGCTCAGGGCGTCATTACCGGAATAGTCGTTGTGAAGCGCATGTTCGCCGGCACGATATTCCGCTCCCGGTTTGTAGGACCGCAATATCCGATTCAGGGGTGAGGATTCGTACTCGTCGCAAATGTAGGGATAGACATTGCTTCCCTGATGACCGTATCGCATCGAATAGAACGCATTCTGTGCGCTGACGGCCTTATCGACATATCGTCCGCGATTGTTTCCGAAAACAAACGGAAGGTACTTGTATGCCTCGCGGTGCCATTCGTCGTAGGCGATCGGGCGGACCAGATCCGAAACGCCGTTATCGACGGCGTCGATGGCGATCTCCTGCTCGGCATAACCCAGTCCGTCGTAGTAGGTCAGATCGATCATCGGACCGGTATCGTTGAGCCGACATCGGAGAATCCAGTTTTCGGAGTTCGTCGTCTCGATGATTCGATTACCGACAATTCGGACAGAATCCAACGGCAGCGTTTGTCCGGCATAGGATGCCGAGAGGACGTAGAGCCCCGAAGCGATGTCGCAGGACAACTCGCAGTCAGCGTCGTTTCCCAGGCCTGTTGCCACTGTCGCCCGATCACGGGATAACTCGTAACGCACATAGGGTTGCGTCTGATGCACGACTGTCCGCAGACGTTGGGAAGCCTCGTCGGCGATGAAGTCGACGTCGCATTGACGCAGCGAACCGCCGGCAGGCTGTGTGATGACGAGGCATCGGCCGTAGGCATCCTGCAAATAAGAGTTGTTGACGATCTCTCCGCCGCTCAGGTTCGGCGGGCAGGAAATCGCATAATACATCCGTTGTTCCGCTTCATCATAGCCGAATCCGAGCCGCATATGGGAATTCCACGAACGGGAATCGCCGCTGTTATAGGCCTCGCAGCCATCCGGACATACTCGCTCCATATCTTCAAACGACTCGATGATCGCCTCTTCTTTTCCGTGTGCATAGGAAAAATAAACCTTTGCAATACCTCCGTCGGCAGAAATCGTCACGGCGGTATCCGACAGCTCTTCGTACATGGCCTGGAACATCAGGAGGTATTTCACATCGAAGGATTCGAGATCGTTGACGCTATATCGGCCAGGAGTGAGATAGAGGTTTTCGAAGACGCAGCGTCCGCCCGTCCCCGTAATCGACGCCACCGCTTGCGGGACATCGGCATCGTAATTATAGATCGTGTAGATTTCGCCGACATTCGTGTCGTCGATCGTCAAGTCGCATGGACAGCCCGGGGCGATGAGAATCGTTCGGTCGGCAGGGATCTCCGGATCGGGCGTATCGTCCGTTCCTCGCTGTCGGATTTCGAGCATCCGATCGTTCGTGCCGAAGTAGACGGCTCGGGAACCGACGCCCGTATATTCATCGAGACGAAGCGTGACGGTAAACTGTTCGTCGGCATAGGATTCTACGGAGGTGACACGCACCCACGAGAATCCGGCGGTAAGGAGCTGTCGGTTCAAGTCGTTGGCCATACCCTCCAGATCGTATCCGGCGTCCAAACCTCCGTAGGTCTCGAACGAATAGGTCTGAGCGTCGGCGCTCAGCGGAATGCTGCCAGCATTTACATACCCCAGATCGGGATGCCAGAAAGGTTGTGCAGCCGAAGTCCATATACCGGTAAGAAGAAGAACGAAAAGAATATAGAACTTTTTCATAGTAACGGATTTTAACGGTTCACGATGTGATACAGATATTCGTTCGTCGGCTTTCCCGCGTCGTCGCGGATGCGGATAAGTCTGCCGTCAGCGTCGTATTCGTAGCTGGTGTCCCTTCCCGAAGGATCCGTAATACGAGTGATGCCTACCAACGGTTCGTAGGCGTAGGTCGTGACATGCACGTCGGGCAACGCCCGTAACGATGCCTCGACATTTCCGCTCAGGGCGTCCAGATTCGTCGCCAGCGGCTGCTGCTCAATCGTCGGCGGCAACAGCGGGGCAATCTGTGCGAACGTCGCGTTCTCAATGCGTGCCACAATGTATAAACCGTTATAACCCCAGATGTAGCAGGTGCTCGTTCCAGATTTGTCGGTCGTTTGCAGCGGATGACCCTGATAGTCGTAGCGGTCGTATGTCTGCTGATCCAGATAAACGATGTTATCCGGACGTGTCGCCGGCTCGATCATCGCCGTTTGCATACGATGGACCTTCGCGACATCCCGGTCGGGATGCGGATGGAAATAGATTGCTTTTTCCGCAGCGAGCACACGAGAAGAATCGGCGTGCGCTTCTCCGCGGAGCTTCCCCAAACGATCTACGGCGCGATGAAAGGCGAATACGACCTGCCGATCTACGAGCATAAGGACGGCCTTAGCGTCGTTCCCTCCTGCCTGGATCTCTCGGCCGTTGAAACGGAGTTAATCAACGAGGCCGGGCGGGAACTTATCTTAGCCCACCTTATCAAGGGCCAAAAGGAGAAATTCGATTATATCCTGATCGACTGTCCCCCCTCGCTGTCGCTGCTCACGCTTAACGCACTGACGGCCTCGGATCGGCTGATTATCCCGGTTCAGGCTCAATTCCTGGCAATGCGTGGAATGGCCAAACTTATGCAGGTCGTCCACAAGGTGCAGCAACGTTTGAACTCGGATCTTTCGATAGCCGGGGTTCTGATAACCCAGTACGACGGAAGAAAGAACCTGAACAAGAGCGTTTCGGAACTGGTACAGGAAACATTCCAGGGCAAAGTGTTCAGCACCCATATACGCAACTCCATTGCGCTGGCCGAAGCCCCGACACAAGGGCAGGATATTTTTCACTATGCCCCCAAATCTGCCGGGGCAGAGGACTACGAAAAGGTATGTAACGAACTGCTAACAGAAATAAAGTAACCATATGGCAAAGAAGAACGATTTAAAAAACAGTATGTCGGCCGGGCTGAC
>OHAQ01003828.1_pt1 | contig 9949 bp, 8 predicted proteins | sample 1577111 | NCBI WGS metagenome assembly OHAQ01 (sample SAMEA3541549, study PRJEB24748) | human gut metagenome | biome: human gut; feature: human-associated habitat; material: faeces | place: China | collected 2012 | reverse complement strand
CTGCGCCGGTGTCATCATCACCATCATCCCCGCCCTCATCGTGTTCCTGCTGTGTGACGCGCGGCGTCTTTGAGGTGCTCGCCACGGGCGGCAATTCCGCTTTGGGCGGTGACGACTTTGACCATCGCGTGCTCTGCCACGTCACGGAAAGCTTCCGCGGAGGCAATCCCAAGGCACGCTTCACGGTGGGAAGAAAGCCTGCCGAAACACTCCCGGGACATATTCTTTCCGCTGCGGAAAAGCGCCGCCTGATGGCGCTTTCCCGGACGGCGAAGGAGGCGCTCACGACGAATGAGGCAACCGACATCCGTTTTGCCTTCGACAACGGAGATGAAGTGGAGCTTGAGCTCACGCGGGAAGAGTTCGATGCCATGACCTGCCACCTCGTCAAGAAAACGATCGACACGGTCGAGGCAGTTCTGCGTGACGCCTCTGCGGGGGTCTCCGATGTTCGCGGCGTGGTGCTCGTTGGCGGAGCGACGCGAATGCCCTGCGTGCGTACGGCGGTCGAAAGATTTTTCGGCTTTGCGCCGCTTGACGACATCGATCCGGACAGCGGCGCAAAACCGCTGGTTTTTTCAATCTCCAGAAATATTCACTTCTTCAGCTCCGCCAGATGAATCCGCAGGAACATCAGCACGTTCGCCACAAACTCGCACGTCGTGGGGCGCGGTTCATGCGGCGCGGGATTCCGCCCCGACAGGGCGCAGTAAAGCGGAATGTTCTGCTCCTGCCACGATTGGTTGATGGCCGTGCGAATCGCGCGTTCTACCGCCAGCGGCGACGTGCTGTATCGCCGCGCAACGGTCGGGTAGACTTCCATCGTCATGCAGCGCGTCTCAATGGGCTGACACAGGAGATACAGAATCGCATCCACAAGATAGTAGAAGCCGGACAGACGCGCAGGCACGCCGAGAGACGACAGCAGACTGGAAATCTCCCACTGCGTCGGGATTTGCGATTTCGGCAGGGGCAGCTGAGGCGGCTTCGGGCGGGCGGATGCAGTGGACGACGACACGGAAGGCATGGGCTGTGCGGGTCGAACGGCTTGCGCTGTCTGTGCGCCCTGCACCGCTCCGCCAAGCGGGATGAGCGGAATTGCCTGCTGTATGGGGAAACCATCCACCTCCGACGTCATTAGGCAGTACACCGGCGCGAAGTTCGGGCTTGCGGCGGGTACAGCGCGGACGCTCACAACTCGGCAGGATGAGAAATTGACGGTTTCTGGCGCAGGGCGTTTCGCATCATCCACGGGGAAAACCTCCTTCAAAGTCGACGGTAAAAAATGGAAATGAGAATTCGATAAAACAAACACAAGGAGAGACGGAACTTTCAAATTGCTACTGCCTGACGTCCGACTGCACAATAAGAAGTATTCACGCTTCTATTCTATCACGGATGCGAGAAAAAGAAAAGTGATGAATGTAAAAAATAGGCTGTTTTCGGCTGGAAAATGCAAAAAAAACAGTTGAAGTACAGGTGGTGTACAATTTGAATACAATTTGCGGAAGAGGCTACTTTGAACGTTGCGGAACATGAAGAAAAGGTTACACGGCTGTGTTTAGGACAGACGAGGGTGTAATAGCGCAGCTTAGGGGGCGCGTCTGCGGACGTGCGAAGTTCCCCTTTTGACCCCTCTGCGCGATGGAGACGGCTTCTTCTCCATCCTTTTTCCGCGTGTTTAGCCCCTTTGTGCCGCGCCTATTCTTTTTCTGTTTCTTCCCCTATCCAATACCACTGATACACCTGCAAGACCTTTGCGCCTTCCAAGTCCTTCGCATACGGGCAGCGCATCACCCGCTGGCGATTCTGCGCAAACGACAATTCATACGTCCGCACCGTATCCCCCTGAAATCCACGCGGCGACGGATCAACCGCCACAAACCGCTTCCGCTCCGCATTATACCCCACAATCAGCAGCGCATGGCCCACACCGTTCGTCCGCTTCATATATATATAGAGCGGCGAATATCGCTCATCGTTGAGATACTGCGCCATCATTTCATCAAATGTCGCTTCGGTCAATCCACGCCGCGCCAAACCATCCACCAGCGCCGTGATTTCGTCGTACGGCTCATTCAGCGTGCGCCGCTGGGCAAGGACGCTCATATCCACCGGGGTCATATCCACGCCAAGGTAGGACAGTGCCATCGAGTACACCGCACGCGTGCACATGGTGCCGATGTAGTAGGCATAAGGCGCGCCGTAGCGGTTTTCCTTCGCAGTCAGGTCAAATTCGCCTTTTTCCTCGCCCGAACGCCAGTAATCAGCGCAGAACATGTCGTCGCGCCGCGTCTGGACAATCAGGCGGACTTGCCCGCTCACGACATCCAAACGTTCGCCGGTATCAGACTGGATGAGCAGCGCGTTTGCCTCTTCAGCGGACTGCGCCTCGCGGATGGAGGCGGGCAGCATTTCCTCCGCCCATGCCGCGCCGATAAGCGCCCAAATCAGCGCCAGTATCAGCAGGTCGCGGATTCCATGTTTCTTCAAGCCGCTCACCCCTTTCCGGCAGATTAACTTGTTCCATTATATCGCGTTTTTCGATGAATTTCAACATATTTCCGGGAATGTTGCATTTTCGCGCAGCAGAAAGCGGGTGCGCTCCGCTGATGGCAGGCACACCCGCCTCGTCAATTTTTCAAATGGTGATTCGCTTCGGAATCGGATTCGCGCTGACGGCATCCGCATTGCGCGGCAGAAATCAGCGTTTCCCCAGCATCTTCTTGAGGAACTGCCCCGTGTACGACTTTTCGCACGCGGCGACTTCCTCCGGCGTGCCTTCGCAGACGATTTCGCCGCCTTTGTCGCCGCCTTCCGGGCCGAGGTCAATCAGGTAGTCCGCCACCTTGATGACATCCAGATTGTGTTCGATCACCAGCACGCTGTTGCCCGTTTCGGTCAGGCGCTGCAAAACGCCGATGAGCTTGTCCACGTCTGCCATGTGCAGCCCGGTCGTCGGCTCGTCCAAGACATAAAGCGTCTTGCCCGTCGCGCGGCGGCTGAGTTCCGTCGCCAGCTTCACGCGCTGCGCTTCACCGCCGGAAAGGGTCGTCGATGCCTGCCCCAGCTTCATGTACCCCAATCCGACGTCGTAGAGCGTTTCGAGCTTGCGGCGGATGCTCTCGTGATTCTCGAAGAACGTGATGGCTTCCTCGATGTTCATGTCCAGCACGTCGGAGATATTCTTGCCCTTGTAGGTCACTTCCAGCGTCTCGCGGTTGTAGCGCTTGCCCTTGCACACGTCGCATGGCACGAAAATATCCGGCAGGAAGTGCATTTCGATTTTCAGCATCCCGTCGCCGCAGCAGTTTTCGCACCGCCCGCCCTTGACGTTGAAGGAGAAGCGGTTTTCCTTGTAGCCGCGCGCCTTCGCTTCGGGGGAGGCGGCAAAGATCTTGCGAATCTGGTCAAACAGCCCGGTGTACGTCGCCGGATTCGACCGTGGCGTGCGCCCGATGGGGCTTTGGTCAATGCAGATGATTTTGTCCAGCTGCTCCACGCCCTCCATGCTGCCAAACGCGCCGGGACGGGTTTTCGCGCGGTTCAGCACCTTCGCCAAGTGCTTGTAGAGGATTTCGTTCACCAAGCTGGATTTGCCCGACCCGGACACGCCCGTCACGCAGCAAAGGCAGCCAAGCGGCACTTTCACGTCAATGTTCTTGAGATTATGCTCCTTCGCGCCGCGGATGGTCAGGAAGCCCTTCGGCTGACGGCGCACGTCGGGAATCTCGATGCGCTTCTTGCCCGACAGGTACTGCCCGGTGATGCTGTTCGGATTGCGCTTGATATCCTCCACCGTGCCTTCCGCGACGATGTTGCCGCCGTGGATGCCCGCGCCCGGCCCGACGTCCACAATCCAGTCCGCCGCGTACATCGTGTCCTCGTCGTGCTCGACGACAATCAGCGTGTTGCCCAAGTCGCGCATTTTTTTCAAGGTGTTAATGAGCTTCATGTTGTCGCGCTGATGCAGGCCAATCGACGGCTCATCCAGAATGTACAATACGCCCATAAGCGCCGAGCCGATTTGCGTCGCCAGCCGGATTCGCTGCGCCTCGCCGCCGGACAGCGACCCTGCCGCGCGCGCCAATGTCAGGTACCCCAGCCCGACGTCCTCCAGAAAGCCCATGCGCGCGTTGATTTCCTTCAAAATCTGCGCGGCAATCATGCTTTCCTTCTCCGTCAGTTCCAGCGACTGAAAGAACGCCCGCGCGTCCGTGATGGACAGGCTGGACACCTCATACAAATTCTTGCCGCCGACCGTGACCGCCAGCGCTTCCGGCTTCAGGCGCTTGCCGTGGCAGACCGGGCAAGGTTCTTCCGCCATGTATTCTTCATAGGCGGCTTTCATGGCTTCACTGCCTGTTTCCTCATAGCGGCGCTCCAAGGACGGAATCACGCCCTCGAACGTCGTGGAATACGTTCCCCTGCCGCTGGGCGTGTCATAGGTCATGGTCAGCTTCTCGCTGCCCGTGCCGTAGAGCAGGGCATGGATGCCCGCTTCGGGAATCTCCTGAATCGGCGTGTCCATCGTGAAGCCGTACTTGTCGCATAAGGCTTGGAAATACTGCGCCGTCACGCCGTCGCCATCCGCCGAGCCGAAGCCCATCGCGTTCAGCCCGCCCTGCCGCAGGGACAGCGACTTATCCGGGAACAGAATGTCCGTGCTTACGACCATGCGGTAGCCCAGCCCGCTGCACGCCGGACACGCGCCATAGGGGCTGTTGAAGGAGAACATGCGCGGGCTGAGTTCCTCGATGGAAATGCCGCAGTCCGGACAGGCGTAATTCATGGAGAAGAGCAGTTCGCCCTTGTCCATCATGTCCATGATGACCAAGCCGCCAGAGCGCTTCGTCGCCGTCTCGATGGAATCCGCCAGACGGCTCTGGAACTCCTTGCCGAGGCGGACAATCAGGCGGTCAACGACGATTTCAATCGAGTGCTTCTTCTTTTTGTCCAGCGCCGGCACTTCTTCCAGCCGATACAGCTCGCCGTCCACCCGCACGCGCGCGAAACCGCTCTTGCGCGCCTCCTCGAACACTTTGACATGTTCGCCCTTTTTGCCGCGGATGACGGGCGACAGCACCATCAGCTTCGTGCCTTCGGGATAGGCGACGATTGCGTCCACCATCTGGTCAACGGTCTGCTGGCGGATTTCCTTGCCGCACTTCGGGCAGTGCGGATGCCCCACGCGCGCATAAAGCAGACGCAGATAATCGTGGATTTCCGTCACCGTGCCGACGGTCGAGCGCGGATTGCGGCTGGTGGTTTTCTGGTCAATGGAGATAGCGGGGGACAGGCCGTCAATCTGGTCAACATCGGGCTTCTCCATCTGCCCCAGAAACTGCCGCGCATAGCTGGACAGGCTTTCCACATAACGCCGCTGTCCCTCGGCATAAATGGTATCGAACGCCAGCGAGCTTTTGCCCGACCCGGACAGCCCCGTAAACACAACGAGCTTGTCGCGCGGGACGGTCAAGCTGACATTGCGCAGGTTATGCTCTCTTGCGCCGCGAATGATGATTTGGTCGTTCATCGTTGCAATCCTCCTTGGCTTAGGAACACAGTATAGCACATTTTGTCCGGCACATGCAAGGCGAACACGAACAAATATTTTCGTATCGTGGATATGCTGGGGGATTTTTATGGAATCGCATTGACAAATGAAGGCTTGTTGTGTATGATAATGGCATAAAGGAGGTTGTTCTAATGGAAAAGAAGTGCTTCGTAGCTCTGCTGATGGTTGTTGTGATGATGTGTGCCTGCTGGACGGGGGCAGGGGCGGACGAGGAACGGAAGACGTTCACGTCTGGGGACTATGAGTATGCGCTGCTGGATGATGAAACAGTGGAGATTACAGGGTACAATGGAAAAGCAGAAAAGCTCACCATTCCCAATATGCTCAATGGAAAAAAGGTTACTTCCATTGATAACAGAGCGTTTTATCTGTGTAATTCTCTAATCAGCATCATCATCCCAGATTCCGTTGAGAAAATTTCTGTTAATCCTTTTGCATACTGCCGCACACTAAAAAGTATTTTCGTTTCTTCTGAACATCCGTACTTTTTTGCCATTGATGGCGTTTTATTCCGTAAAGCAGATAGCTGTTTGATTTCTTATCCTAAAGGAAGGGAGTACACAACTTATAACATTCCTCAGGGGATTACCGCCATTGAAAGCAGCGCATTCTACGACTGCAAGTTTCTGACCCGTGTCACCATCCCCGATTCTGTTACCTCCATCGGTGACTGCGCGTTCTACTTGTGCTCTTCCCTGACAAGCATCAGCATCCCCGATTCCGTTACCTCCATCGGTGACTGCGCGTTCTACTTGTGCTCTTCCCTGACCTCCGTCTCCATCCCCGATTCCGTTGAACAAATTGGTACGAATCCTTTTGCAGCCTGTTTCGAACTGAAAACAATTTCTGTTTCTCCTGAGCATCCGTATTTTGCTACCATTGATGGCGTTTTGTTCCGAAAAGCCGATAAATCCTTGATTTCCTATCCTGCCAGCATCAGTTCTTCAACTTATACCATTCCGCAGGGAATTACCTCCATTGGCGACAGCGCGTTCTTCTACTGCTACTCCCTGACCTCCGTCTCCATCCCCGATTCCATTACCGCCATTGGCGACAGCGCGTTCTTTTGGTGCAGTTCCCTGACCTCCGTCTCCATCCCCGATTCCGTTACCGCCATTGGCGACAGCGCATTCTCCTACTGCGACTCCCTGACCTCCGTCTCCATCCCCGATTCCGTTACCTCCATTGGCGACGAGGCGTTCTACTCCTGCTCTTCTCTGACCTCCGTCAACATCCCCGATTCCGTTACCTCCATTGGCGACCGCGCGTTCTACTACTGCGACTCCCTGACCTCCGTCTCCATCCCCGATTCCGTTACCGCCATTGGCGACTACGCGTTCGGTGACTGTTCCAACCTCACCCTCACCGTCCCCCGCAACTCCTACGCTGCCGAGTACGCCAAAACCAACAACATCCCCTACACCTACCCCGACGCAAACGACTGGCTCAACAACTAACCCGCAACAAAATTTCTTTCCGCCTTGCCCCGCATACCATCCGGGGCAAGGCGCTTTTTCTTTCCCCTTGCAGTCCTCCCGCGAAAGTGGTATGATAGAAGGCAGAACGCAAGGAGGCGGCGAAGATGGAGCGCATCCGCAAAATTCCTGACGACAGCGACCGCGTGTCCCCCGATGAGGACGACGAGGACATGTCGCCCTATGAACCGACGTACCGCGACGGCAGCGCGAAAAACGAGTGCTGGCGCGACGACGACGGCTGATGATCCCCCGAAAGGAGAAGACCCCCATGCTAACCATTGATTTTCTGACAGACTATGTGTGCCCGTTCTGCCTTGTCACGAAAGAAAACCTCCGCGCGGCGCTGAAAACGCTGCACCAAAAGGCGGAAATCATCGAGCATCCGTATGCGCTGACCCCCGAAGGCGGCGATCCGACCGACATCTGCGACGAGGAGCATCGGGCGTATTTCGCGCGGCTGAAAGAACCCGCGGAGACAGTCGGGCTGAATATGCAGCTTCCGCCGGAAATCCGCCCGCGCCCAATGACGTATCTGGCGTTTGAAGGGGCGGTGCTGGCGGAAAAATCGGGCAAGCACGAGGCGTGGAGTGACCGGGTTTACCGCGCGTATTGGGTCGAGGGGCGCGACATCGGGCAAATTGACGTGCTGTGCGCGCTGGCGGCGGACATCGGACTGAATGCGGACGAAATGCGTCAGGCGCTGGAAAACCGCACCTACGCGGACGACGTGAAGACCGCCATCCAGCACACGCTGGACACCTATCATCCGCGCGGCGTGCCGATTCTCTTCGTCAACGGGCAGCGCATCCGCTTGCGGGCGTACACGCTGGCAGAAATGACGGACGTGCTGCGCGGCGTGATTCCGGCGGAAGAAAACCAGGAGGAAACGGGCTGCTCCGCGGACGGATGCCGCCTGAATTGGTAAGCAATGCAAGCATTAACACATCGGGTGCAGTATTATGAAACCGACCGCATGGGCGTGACGCACCACTCGAATTATATCCGCTTCATGGAGGAAGCGCGCGTGGCGTATTTGGAGCAGCTCGGCTTCCCGTATGCGGAGCTGGAACGGCGCGGGGTGATTTCGCCCGTGACAGCGGTGAACTGCAAGTATCTGGCGACGACGACGTTCGACGACCGCATCACGGTGGATGTGCGCGTGGAGGCGTTCAACGGCGTCGTGCTGACGATTGGCTACGACATGACGAAGCAGGACGGAACGCGTGTGTTCACCGGCACGTCCGAACACTGCTTCTTGAATCTCGAAGGGCATTTCATTCGGCTGCGGCGCGATCAGAAGGAGTTTTACGAGATGCTGATGCGCGAGCTGAACGTCCATCATCCAGCAGAAGGAGAAACATCGCATGAATAACCAGACGACAATTGGCATTCTTGGCTCCGGCACATGGGGCATCGCGCTGGCGCGGCTGCTGCACCGCAACGGGCACGACGTGACCGTGTGGTCAAAATTCCCGAAGGAAATCGAAAATCTGTCTGCTACGCGCACGCATCCCGCGCTGCCGGGGCTGGTGATTCCGGAAACGGTGCATTTCACCTGCGATTTGCAGACAGTCGCCAGCAGCAAGGACATCCTGCTTTTCGCCGTGCCGTCCATTGCGATTCGGCAGACAGCGGAAAGCGCGCGCCCGTTCATCCCGGATGGACAGATTATCGTGGATGTTGCCAAGGGCATTGAGCCGGACACACTCATGACCATGACCGAGGTCATCCGCGACGAATTGAGCAAGGACGGTCAGCATGACCATGTGAAGCTCGTCGCGCTGTCCGGCCCGACCCACGCGGAGGAAGTCGCGCTTGACATGCCGACTTCCATCGTATCCGCCTGCACGGACATGCAGGTCGCGGAAAAGGTGCAGGACGTGTTCATGAACACCTGTATGCGTACCTACACCAACACGGACGTGCTCGGCGTGGAGCTGTGCGGCGCGATGAAGAACATAGAGGCGCTCGCCGTCGGCATTTCCAGCGGGCTGGGCAACGGCGACAACGCCCGCGCCGCCCTCATCACGCGCGGCATTGCCGAAATCAGCCGTCTGGGGCTGAAAATGGGCTGCGCGGAGTACACGTTCGGCGGACTGGCGGGCATCGGCGACCTCATCGTGACGGCGACGTCCATGCACAGCCGCAACAACCGCTGCGGCATCCTCATCGGACAGGGTGTTCCGCCGCAGGAAGCCGTTCGGCAGGTCGGCACAGTGGAGGGCATCAACGCGCTGCCCGCCGCGATGCAGCTGATGGAGCGCTATCAGGTGGAAATGCCGATTGCCAAGGCGGTGAACGCAGTCGTGAAGGGCGAAATCAGCGCGAAGGACATGGCGCTGGCGCTCATGACGCGCGACAAGACGAGCGAAGTGCGTCAGAGCGAATTGGCGGTGCGCTTCGAGAGCGCCCTCATGCGCCATATTTCCGGCGGCATCATGCGCCGCGTGATGGTCATCGGGGAATTTGCGGACTTGTCGCACGAGGCGATTGCGTTCCTGACCCGCGCGAAGGACGAGGGCGGACACCTGACGGTCGCGCTGACCGGATGTGCGCAGGATGTGCGGAAAAGTTCGCTGCTGGCGCTGCGGTGTGTTGACCGCGTGTTGGAATTGGAGACGGAGAAGCTGACGCTGCCGGAGCTAATGCGCCTGTACCGCATTGAGGTGCTGGTGCTGGCGAAGGGTCAGGACGTGCCGGAGATGCTGCCAGCAACGGTGAAGGTGAAGTACCTCTAAGCAGCGGGTTCCCTCAATAAACACGCGGACACTGTATGCAGTCGTCACCAACTGAATCGCGCGAAAGGGTCAAGGGAGGAACTCCCTTGCGTTCCCTCAATAAACACGCGGGCTCCCCTGCTGCCTTCAGTGCTTCCAGAGTCTTGTCCACATCT
>OHAQ01003822.1_pt1 | contig 9956 bp, 9 predicted proteins | sample 1577111 | NCBI WGS metagenome assembly OHAQ01 (sample SAMEA3541549, study PRJEB24748) | human gut metagenome | biome: human gut; feature: human-associated habitat; material: faeces | place: China | collected 2012 | reverse complement strand
CGCGTCTGCCATCGGGTGGCCGTTATGTACCTCGGGCAGATCGTGGAACTTGGCTCCCGGCGTGACGTCTTTGAAAACCCGTTGCATCCCTATACCAAACGACTCATGTCCGCCGTGCCTATTCCGGATCCCTCGCGGCGCACCATGTCACACACCTTGCTGACGGGCGAAATCCCAAGCCCTGTCCGTTCAGCGGATTATGAGCCCGTGGTGGCCCCCCTGAAAGAAGTGAGCCCTGGCCATTTCGTATCTGAAGAGCAGGTGGCGAACTGGTTTTAGGATCGTCTAACGCTTCGCGCTTCAAGAGTGCTTCGCCGAGGGAGACGTTTTTCGGCGGGACTCCGTTTTCATGGCGAGCTTGGCTGTATAAAGGGTGCCTTTCGAGCCTGCTGGAACGGAAGCGCTGAGTTCGTTCAACACGTTCAGAATTGTCCGACGTTCCGCGATGGCGCAGGGCGTCGTCATCAACCCGCCGTTCAGGCGCATCAGTGAGGAGTATGTATGTTTTTTTGTAACACATGGAAAAAAGTGCTTATTGCCGCGACGATGGTTGTGGCGTTGTGCGCTCCGCAGGCCCATGCGTCCAAGGACGTGGTGCTTGCCATCGCCTCGACCCTGACCACCACCGACCCGTGGGATGCCAACGATACGCTGTCCCACGCTTGCGCGAAAACCTTCTATGAAGGGCTGTTCGGCTTCAACGAGAAGCTTGAGCTGCGTCCCGTGCTCGCCGAAAGTTACGACGTGTCCCCCGACGGGCTCGTGTACACCTTCCATCTGCGCAAGGGTGTGAAATTCCACGACGGTACCGACTTCAACGCCGAAGCCTTTTTTCCTGATTATTTAAACAACTTTTCCAGATCTTCTTCTTTCAATACGGAAAGAACCGTCTTACCATCCGGTGTATAATTAGGAGTTGCAACTGCAAAAAGGCCGTCTACCAGATTGTTCATTTCTTCATTGGTAAGAACCTGTCCCGGAACAATTGCCGCAGCCTTAGCCAACGACAAAGCCAGCAGACTTTGCACTTCCTCTTTCACCTTACATCCTTTCTCAAGGGCGGTCTGCACCATATTAGTCACCAGCGTTTCAGGATTCAGTCCCTCAATGCCGGAAGGAATGCCATTAATTGCATAAGTACCACCTCCCAGGCTGCTCAAATCAAAGCCCAGGGCTTTCAGATCCTCCATAATCTCTTCAAGAACGGGTACTTCCGCCGGAGAAAAATGCACCATATCCGGGAACAGCATGCGCTGGGAAATACTCTGCCGTTTCTCTATCTGTGCCATATACTGATCGTAAAGGATACGAATGTGTGCCCGCTGCTGGTCAATGATCATCAGGCCGGACTTCACGGACGTCAGAATATAACTTCCCTTATACTGATAATGCTGGGCAACTTTTTCCACCACACTTTCCTTGGGCAATGCATCATAAAGCGTCGGTTCCCCGGGCATTGATGCGGAAGCATCTTCCACATATCCTTCTTCGGGCGCCAGTGTTCCTTCCTGTCCTTCCGGTTCACGTCCCTTCTCCAGTCCATGAAAAAGAGGTTCCCAGCTCGTTGCCGGCTTTTTAGGAGCATAAGCAGAAGAAGGTGTGTAAGAAGCCGACGAATAAGACGAAGGAGGCAGTGGAGACATGTCAAACGGATTATAGGAAGGATCATACGAAGTCTTGGGCGGTTGTACCACCGAATAAGGTGAAGCCTCAAAAGCCGGTATGTCCGGCATTCCTTCCGTATCAAAGTCTATAGAGGGAACTGCATTGAAACGTCCGAGCGTTTCTTTCACTGCCGCAGAAAGAATCTGCCAGATGGCCTGCTCGTTCTCAAACTTTATTTCCGTTTTCGTTGGATGAATATTTACATCAATATTAGCCGGATCGACATCAAAATAGATAAAATAAGAAACCTGTTCGCCTGCCGGAATCAGATTTTCATAAGCATCAGCAACCGCTTTATGGAAATAAGGATGACGCATATAACGTCCGTTCACGAAGAAAAATTGACGTGCCCCCTTCTTCCGGGCAGTTTCCGGCTTGCCGATAAATCCATGAATCTTGACCATCGTCGTATCAATATCCAGTGACAGAAGTTCCTGATTCAGTTTCTTGCCAAATACTCCCATGATACGTTGTCTGAGCTGAATGGCCGGAAGATTCAGGATCTCCGTATCATTGTGATGCAACGTAAAGGTGACTTCCGGATTAACCAATGCAATCCGTTCGAATTCGGCCAGAATATTACTCAGTTCCGTCTGGTTGGATTTCAAGAATTTCCGGCGGGCAGGAACATTAAAAAACAAATTGCGGACTATAAAGTTACTTCCCTGAGGGCAGGCTACGGCCTCCTGGCTTTCAACTTTCGATCCGGAGATGATGATAGAAGTTCCCAACTGTTCACCAGCCTGACAAGTCCGCAGTTCTACCTGGGCTACGGCAGCAATGGACGCAAGCGCCTCTCCCCGAAAGCCCATTGTATGCAAAGCAAACAAGTCAGAAGCTTCCCGGATTTTCGAAGTCGCATGACGTTCAAAAGCCAGCCGGGCATCTGTTTCAGACATTCCTTTTCCGTCATCTATTACTTGAATGCTGGTTTTGCCCGCATCCGTCACAGATACATCAATATGCTTTGCTCCCGCATCTATTGCATTCTCCACAAGCTCTTTTATCACGGAAGCAGGACGCTGTATGACTTCGCCCGCCGCAATCTGATTAGCTACAGAATCGGGCAATAAACGGATTATATCACTCATTTCCCCTTTATTTAAAACGTAAATTCTCCTGTTACCAGATAATGCAGAATATAAGCCAGTACAGCTATGGCCACAAACAAGGTTGCATAGGTCAACGGCTTCCGGCCGCTTTCCTTCCGGCGTTTCAGATAAGTCGTACTTTCTACAAACTTGCCACGGATATCTTCTGGAGAAAATTCCTTCGGAGGAAGCATTCCCAGTTCACGTTTGGCAGTTTCTTCAATCTTCTGCAATTTCTCCTTCCGCTCATCCACATAGATATACTCGTGATGATACGAACGCGGCTTTCTCATTGTAAACATTCCCATAACTACTCCTCCTTTTTATTAAACAAATGCTGATTCGGCAACTCAACAGGACCTCGGACATTCTTCTTCAGCTGATCCTCGGCTTTCTTACTTCTCCAGTTGAATATATCTTCCTTATTTATTGGACGAAGATAGTCGAACCAGACGAAATTTGCAAGTTTTTTCTTATCTGCCGGTATTTGTGTCATCGGATAAAGAGTTCCTGTCGATTTAGGTTTCATCACCATCCGCTCCAGTTTCTGATCCCTCAGATACAAATCCAGATTACTTGTTTCGGAAACGTTCATGCCGATCAGTGTACTGTCTGAATCCATCGGATAATAGACCACTCTTACAGATCCGATTACTTCCACCTTCCGCATCTGCTTATCCTTAAAGTAAGCTTTCATTTCCTTGCCACTCACCTGATTGTATAAGGTCGAATCAATCTGTTCCACGGATAAAGCCTGATTAATCACATGAGCCCAGTCAATGGTACTGTCATTCATATAAATATTAATCTGCTCGCCCAGCAACTGCTGGTTCTTCTGCCACAAAACAGGATCCTTATACATGGTCAGACAAGTATCAACCGTTGAAAATACCAAAGAGTCTGCCACTCCCTGTACATCCTGACGATAGAAACGTACTTTATGAAAAGCTTTCATTTCCCGATACATGGAATCCGTATTCTGATAAAAAGTCTGCATCATCAGAGTATCGGCATGAAGAAACAAGCTGTCTCCCTGTGAATAATCAATGGCAACTGCCCGCCGGGTAGCAAATGCATAATCGTTCTTTTCATCATAATACCCATAATCTCCCGTCATCATGTTCCGATTGACCGTATCGGTCATCACCATGTTATGAAAGGCTTTGCCGATCCCCAGATTACGATCATAAAACAACGTATCGCCCGTCAACTGCTTACCTTCATTGATCAAAACGGAGCGGTCATACAAATCGGCCTGTCCCGTCTGTGTGTTATAGATTCCCCGTTCCGAATAAATGTGATTATTGTCGCTCCAGATATCAGAAGGACCGACAATATTCGCAATCTTGGTAGCAGTATTGTATCCTAACGTATCTGATGTCAAGGTAAATTTCGGATTGACCAGCTTCACGTTGTAGTTGAATACAGACTGTTTGGTAGCCGGACTATACTCTCCCCACTCTGAGGTAAGTACATTCTGCTCGTCCATCAAAGTTCCGCCGTCAAAAAAGTAGCCCAGATTATATACACGGTCATAGTTCAAGCTATCTGTCAGCAAAGTCGTCGTACGATTTTCCATACGGACATTCATTCTCATCTGTGCAATCTGGCTCATTCCGTCATAAAACAAACGGTCACCATACAGAAAGAGCGTATCTCCCTGCTCCATGCGAACATGACTGAATGCCTCAAATGAATTCATCTGATTGTAAAAATATGCACTGTCACAATACATGTATGTACTGTCGTGACGGAAAACTACATTTCCTACAACAACCTGTGCATCGGGCACACGTGCATCCTTTCTTAAAAGATCTGCATGCAAAAGATAAACTTTACTCTTTTGACCATCCTGTTTGGCAGAAGTTCCTGTCTGCGGTTTCTGTGCTAACAGGCAAAAGGCGAACAGGCACAGGATACTTACAACAAGTACCCTATGCCTGCTCAGGGATTTATTTCTTTGATTCTTTTCCGACATATATCTTAATTCTTAATCCATCCCGGATACTTGAAATCACATTTCACCCATTCCGGATTGATACGGACATACGTTTTCTTTTGTTTTTCAACAATCCACTTTTGCAGCTTTTCCTCACTACGTTTAGCGGTCACAATGCTCTTCAGCCGCTGATAGTCTTCCGTAATGGTTGCTTTATGTCCGTCAATACGATTCTTCAATTTAACAATGGCACACACCTCTTTACCCTTGCTGGTAGTCATTGTGAAAGGCTGTGAAACTTCACCGATCTGCAAACCATCTACCACCTTCGCAACATCCTGAGAAATCAGGCTGGAAAGCTGTCCCATTTCAAAGCGGGCAGTTCCGGTCTGCGGGTTAGCCAGCAAGCCGTGGTTATTACGAGTCTCCTTATCCTGTGATACCCAAGTGGCAGCATCGTCAAAATTTACCTTGCCTTTACGGATATCATTAGCCAAGGTATCAAGTTTGGCCAAAGCCTCATCTATTTCTTTCTGGTCAATTCTCGGTTTCAACAAAATGTGGCGATAGCTGACACGGTCTCCGCGCTTTTCAATCAACTGGGCAATATGAAAACCGAATTCTGTTTCAAAAACTTTAGAGATCTTCTTGGTATCGGTCAGGTTGAAGACAACATTCGCAAATTCAGGAACCAACTGACCACGTCCCATGAATCCATATTCACCGCCCTGACGTGCAGATCCCGGATCTTCAGAATACATACGGGCCAATGTAGAGAAGGTAGTTTCTCCTTTATTGATACGGTCTGTAAACTCACGTAACTCTGATTTGATACGTTCCTTTTCTTCTTCCGTCACTTTCGGTTCAAGTGTAATGATCTGCACTTCTACCTGCGGAAGGATATAGGGAATACTGTCAGCCGGCAACTTGCTGAAATAATTACGGACCTCGGCCGGAGTCAATTTAATATCACCTACTATTTTACGCTGCATTTCCTGAACGATCTGCTTGTTACGCATGTTTTCACGCAGCATTTCGCGAATCTGTGTAGAGGTTTTATTATAGTATTCCTCCATTTTTTCCTTTGTACCAATCTGTTCAATCAGCCAGGCAGTATAAGTTTCCACCTCCTGAAGAACAGCCTGTTCTGAAACCGTCACACTATCAATCTCAGCCTGATGCAAATACAACTTCTGAATTGCCAGTTCTTCCGGTATCACACAATAAGGATCTCCATCAAAACGACGTCCTTCATACTGAGCCTGCAAACGCTCATCTTCAACATCCGACTTCAAGATAGCCTCATCTCCTACGACCCAGACTACTTCATCGATAACATTATTCTGCGCATGCGAAACGGTACCAACCAGCAATAAAAGCAGACACACGCAAACTCTTGCAAAATCCAGTTTATTCATTCAACTCAATTATAATAAATTATGTCTTTATCTTCTGAAGCCTCGTTATACAAGTCTTGCTTCACCCGATTGATAAATTCGACGCGCTTCAGATTTATTAATATTTCTTTTATCTCGGTCCGAGCATATTCCAAAGGTAACTGTTCCCCTTCAGGCAGGAAATGCTCAACATGCAAGAAATAGCAAAAGGCAGTATCACGCACTTCTACATTTTTCTTTTTCTCCAGATAGCCAAAATCCGTATCCAATTCTTTCAAAGGTATCTTGGCAGCCAGATCTGACACAGGAAGCCAGCGATCATAAAAATAATCATAACTCACTGCATTTCCGATACTGTATTTCAGCAAACGGTCAACAGCATCCTGCGTGTTCTGTTTATACCATGTCCGGACATTGCCCAAATGCGGAGCCTTGACAGGAACCTTTATAAACAATCCCTGCACGTAAGGCTGGGTAGCACGAAACAAGGTCGGATTCTGTTGATAGTATTGCTTTATCTCAGCTTCATCAATACTGTCTCCCAATTGCTGGTTGACCAGTTCTTCCTGATAAGCATGCACAATCAGCGCTTTCCGATAAGAAGCAACCAGCTCCTCCAGTTTCAGATTATCCGGAACATTTCCTTCTGCTTTATGAAACAAAAGGGCATCTTCCACCCATGTGCGGATATAGCGCTCCGCAAACTGAATGCTATCTTGTCCCTTGATTCCTACCGGCATAGCGGCCCGCAGATCTTCCTTATAAAGGAATTCATTCCCCACTTGTACCAGAGGTGTCTTCCCTTTATGATCTACAGTCTGACCGCATCCTCCCAACAAGAGCGCAGTCAAAATGATCAAGAAGATTTTATTCTTTTGTTCCATAAACAATGAATTAGTGAACGAAGATACACTATTAATTAGTTACTTCCATCACAATTAACGGTTTTTAAAACGTCTTGATTAATTTCTACCTTGAATTTACGCTTCAAAGCCAACATTTCGCTTTCTTTTTGAGCCTCACAATAATCAGTCATTACTGCATCCAGAACATCCTGATATTCCTCCGGTCCTTTTTTTAATCGCTTTCCCAATACGAAAGTATAAGGCAACTCTGCATGCGGAAGATAACTTCCACACTTAAATGCCAGCTTATCTACATACGGATTTTTCCCTATCTGAAACAAACCTGTTTCCAGCTCTGCGTGATAAACAGAATCCCGTATTGCCTCCTGAGACAGGACTTTTTCCCATTCAGACAAAGGAAGTTTTTTCAGTTTCTTTTTAATTTTTGAGGCAGCCTTACGATTCTGGCAATGGATCACAGCCCCTTTGAAGTGAGGCAAATCCCATGCATATTCCTCCTTGTGCTCCTTAAAATAGTTTTCCAGTTCACCGGGTTTGGGCTGAATATGTTTGTCTGTTCCCAAACGAGCATCCCACCAGGCAGCCAGCAGTCCGTCACGCACCCATTGCAAGGTGGACTCAACCGAAGCCGGATAATCTGAACTTCCATCCTTCCAGGCCTGGTACAAATCCTCATTCAACACCGGAACTCCATCCAGACGCCGATCGCAATAAGCCTGCAACATCGGATATGTATCTCTGAAATCCCGTCCATCTTTCCGATCCAGCAAACGGACAATATGCATTCCCACAGGAGAATAGAAAGGACGTGAAACAACACCTTCATCCAAATTTTGCAGACGTTCTGCCAACTCGGGAACCAATCCAACAAGAGGCATCCACATCGTTCCACTCTTCAATTGAGGCTTTTGTGAGACATAACGTGAAGTCAATTCAGAAAAAGTCATTCCATTCTGCAGTGCCACATACGCGGAATCCATCAGAGACTGAGCCTGATCCTCTTCTGCTTTAGCCGGATGTTGTGACAAAGGCAAAGTGAGAAACTCCGTTCTCACCCATGTATTGGTAAGCAAACGAGATTTTTCTTCTTGATACTGATGCTGAAAGAATGCTTTCATTTCCTGACGCTTCACCAGAACGGGTTTCAGCATTTCTCCGCTCAGCACATGGTATTGCTGCTTGAATTCCGGCAAGGTATCCCATCCCATGCTCAAAGCATCGGCAACTTTCAGCTTAAAAAATAAAAAATGATTGAAATAGCGTTGCGGAGTCTCCCGCGACCGAACCGGAGAACGGCTATAATAGGCCTCCAATTCAGTATCTGTCACTTCTTTTCCGTCAATGCGCATCAAAACCTTTCCGGTTTCAGCCAATGAGGGAACTACGGCCAGCAAGGCCAACAAGGAAAGTCCTATTTTTCTCAATACAAACATATATCTAAAAAAATAACGGCACACAAATGCCCCGAATCTGTTGCGGAACAATTGTGTGCCATTGAAATCCGTTTATTGCGGACGGCTATAGTTAGGGGCTTCGCTCGTAATAGCTACATCATGCGGATGGCTTTCCAACACACCGGCATTGGTAATACGTGTAAACTTCGCATTATGAAGTTCCTCGATATTATGAGCACCACAATATCCCATACCAGCACGAAGACCACCTACCAGCTGATAGATTACTTCATACAAGCTGCCTTTATATGGTACGCGGGCTGCAATACCTTCCGGAACCAACTTCTTGACATCAGTTGTTCCACTCTGGAAATAACGGTCTTTAGAACCATTTTCCATAGCTTCCAGAGAACCCATACCACGATATGATTTAAACTTACGTCCGTTGAAGATAATTGTATCACCCGGAGATTCTTCTGTTCCGGCAACCAAAGAACCAATCATTACGCTGTATCCACCAGCAGCCAAAGCCTTAACGACATCACCAGAATAACGCAAGCCACCATCAGCAATCAAAGGAATACCTGTACCTTCCAATGCCTTAGCAACATCATACACTGCTGTCAGCTGGGGAACACCCACACCGGCAACGACACGTGTTGTACAAATAGAACCCGGACCGATACCTACCTTGACAGCATCTGCACCGGCTTCAACCAGCATCTTGGCAGCTTCGCCTGTAGCAATATTACCTACAACAATATCAATACCCGGGAATTTCTGTTTTGCTTCCTTCAGCTTTTCGATAACAGACAAAGAATGTCCATGAGCTGTATCAATAACAATGGCATCTGCTCCGGCATTCACCAGGGCTTCCATTCTCTGTAAAGTATCTGCTGTAACACCAACACCTGCCGCTACACGCAAACGACCTTTAGAGTCCTTACAAGCCATCGGTTTATCTTTAGCCTTTGTAATATCTTTATAAGTGATCAGACCGATCAATTTACCGTCTTTGTCTACTACAGGTAACTTTTCGATTTTATTTTCTTGCAGAATCTTGGAAGCTGTTTCCATATCCGTACCCTGCTCTGTAGTCACAATGTTCTCTTTGGTCATTACCTCATCAATGCGCTTGTTCATATCCTTTTCAAAACGCAAGTCACGATTCGTAACGATACCTACCAGATAGTTTTCATCGTCTACCACAGGAATACCGCCAATTTTATATTCGGACATAATATCCAGAGCATCCTTCACCGTAGAGCCACGCTTAATGGTTACCGGATCATAAATCATACCGTTCTCAGCACGCTTTACAATAGCAACCTGACGTGCCTGCTCTTCGATGGACATATTCTTATGAATAACACCAATACCACCTTCACGTGCAATAGCAATAGCCATCTGCGCTTCAGTGACTGTATCCATAGCGGCTGTCACAAACGGAATGTTCAAAGTAATGTTACGTGAGAATCTGGTCGAGAGTTCGACTGCTTTAGGTAATACCTCAGAATAGGCCGGGATCAACAATACATCATCATAAGTTAATCCGTCCATTACAACTTTATCTGCAATAAATGACATAGGGCTTTATGCTTTAG
>OHAQ01003820.1_pt1 | contig 9958 bp, 9 predicted proteins | sample 1577111 | NCBI WGS metagenome assembly OHAQ01 (sample SAMEA3541549, study PRJEB24748) | human gut metagenome | biome: human gut; feature: human-associated habitat; material: faeces | place: China | collected 2012 | reverse complement strand
CCTTATTTTCGTACAACGGAACAAAACAGTCCCGGCTTGATGCAATTTGCCAATCGTAACCCCCCAGAACCACCCTACACAAGGAAACTCATGTCACCCACAAACCAGCATTTGTCAGGCAGTTAACGAAACATTTTCACACAGATGATCCCTGCCACGCATGCGATCACTTCCGTCAGCGGAAATGTCCACCAGACTGCGTTAAGTCCCCAAAAATGAAGCACCCATGCCAATGGCACCAGCAAAAACACCTGCCGCAGCACAATGATAAAGATGCTTGCCTGCATACGGGCAATTCCCTGCAGATATGAAGTGATAACAATAGTAAGTCCTGCAAAAATAAAGCTGATCGAGATAACACGCAGCGCATAACTGCCGATGTTTAACAGTGCAGGACTGGTGGAGAAAATTGCTATCAAAAGGTGCGGAAAGGCAAAAAAGATCATAGTTGCAACCGTCATAATGCAGCAGGAAACGATGGATGCGAATTTCAAAATATCTTTTGTGCGTGATATTTTACCGGCACCGTAATTGTAGCTGATAAGCGGAAGCAGCACCTGCTGAAATCCAAGCAGCGGAATAAAAAAGAAAGACTGTATCTTATAATAAATGCCAAGCACCGTCACGGCATCTTCGGTAAATCCCTTTAAAATCATATTAAGACCTACAATATAAAGTGTAAAAAGCGACTGCGTCACAATGGAGCCAATGCCATTCTGGTAGATCTGTTTACAGACAGATATCTGAAACCTGCCGCGAAGAGAATATTTCCGTATAACAGCGATCAGTGTAATAAACATGGCTGCCCACTGTCCGATCACGGTTGCGATGGCAGCGCCTGCAATGCCAAGTTCTGGAAAACCGGTAAGTCCGAAAATAAGAAAAAGATCAAGTATGATATTTAACAGGGAACCGGTTATCTGGGCGATCATTGGGATGACCATGTTTCCTCTTGCCTGTAAAATCTTGGTACAGATGGATTCAACAAAAAGCCCGAGAGAACCGATAAAAATAATTTTTGTATAAATAATTCCATCCTTCGCAACCGCAAGGTTATCTGTAGAAATCTGAAAATAAAATTCAGCTAGCATAGTCCCGGCCACAGCGAAAATAAGAAAATGAAAGAGCGTAAGCAAAAGTCCGCTTTTGATGACCTGATGCTGTTCTTTTGATCTTCCCAGTCCGTCTAACCTTGAAATTAAAATATTGACACCGGCACCTGTTCCGGTGGCGAGTGCTACCATTAAAAGCTGGATCGGATATATGATGGATAAAGCAGTCAATCCGACTGCAGAATATTTTGCCACAAAAAAACTGTCCACAATATTGTAGATCGACTGTATCAGCAGTGCCAGCATTACCGGTGGCGATAATTTTAATAAGAGTTTTGGAATTGATGTATGTTCCATATCCATAGGAATGTTCCTCGCATGTCATGTATTTCGAGGAACATTCTAAAGCATGGAGTAACTACACGGTCAAGAGAAAAATTATTTTTTTATCAGATGAGCTTTGATCTCACAATAATAATTATGGATATATTTAAAAAGCTGAAAACCGATTTCCTCGGCAAACACGATGTCGGTCGTAAAGCCCTCTGATGAAAGAAAATCAAGCAGTGGCGAAAAGTCAGCAGTCTCATCCTGAATCTGAACGGTAAATACTGCATAATCCCCGGCGGGAAGTGTATAGAGGTGTTCGGGGTTGATAGAAGAGTAATCCCCGTTCGGCAGTTTCATGTATTCCCGGCATTTGAGGAGATCATTTTGTAAAAGACGGTCCGGATCCAGAAAGTATCCGTATTTTCTACGGACAAAATGTGTTTGTTGAAATTCCTGCTTTAAGACCTCCTGCAGATTGGCATGGTAGGAAGAATCCTCGCGTGTCAGGCTTCCGGCGATGACCGTTTCCTGTTCTAGATATCTGACCTGGATTTTATGTGACGGGGTCTGGGCTTTGATATGTTCATTTTCGGAATCATACCAGAGGATATCGTCTGCAACCTGCGCATAATATTCGCTTAAACGTAAGGCTTCTTTGCGGTATTCCATCAGAAGATGAACAACTTTATCGTTATCTTTCGAGGAAATGATCTGTCGTACTTTATCGAGCGGTATGCCAAGATTCCTGCAGGTGGTAATGATATCAAGTTGATACATGTTCCAGCGGGAATAATAATGGTAATGATTGTCAGGGTTGATATAGTCGGGTGTCACGAGACCTGCCTTCGTATAAAAATGTAACGTATCTTTGGAAATACCGGTGATTTTGCTGACCTCACCGATCTGGTAATATTCTTCTTTCAATTTTGTACCTCCATGCTGCATGGTTTGTAAGGAGCATAACAAAATTATGAGGTGTCTGCAAGGCGACCTGCGGACTGTGGTTTTTTTGTTTAGTTCTACATATAAAAATAGAAAAAATGTATATATACTGTACAAAAGTATCAAAAAAATATTAATAAATTCTAAAGAATGTTAAGAATGTGCTAACAATGTAAAAATAATACGGTTTTCTTTGTTAAAAATTCCCCATATAATAAATACATAAAGTTGCAGCGGCAAAGAGGGGCAGCGCAGCAAATATATCAACCAATTACAGGAGGGTTTCTTATGAAGAAAAAAGTTTTATCTGCAATCGTATGTGCAGCAATGGTATTTTCCATGACAGCGTGTGGCTTACAGTCACCGAACACAGCGACAGGCAACAGCGGAACAACAAATGCAGCAACATCGGATGCAGGTACATCAGATGCAGAAGCAGCAGACACAACGACAGAAGCAGCATCCACAGGCGATAGCGCAACAGAACCGGTTGGACCGGCAGTGACACTTGTATATGCTGAGGTTAACCCGTTAGAGGGAACCATTGTTGGACAGACAGCTACCGCATTCAAAGACAAAGTAGAAGAGCTTTCCGGCGGAAGCATCACAATCGATATCCAGGCAAACGGTGTATTAGGAGCTGAGTCAGATGTCTTAGATACCATGCTTGGCGGAGGCGGCACGATTGATATGGCTCGTATCTCTGCATTCGCACTGACAAGCTACGGCGGAGAAAAATCCAGCCTTTTATCCGTACCATTCACATTTGTAAACAGAGATCATTTCTGGAACTTCGCAACATCTGATCTGGCACAGGAATTTTTGCTTGAGCCGCATGAGAACGGAAGCGGTATCCGCGGACTGTTCTACGGAGAAGAAGGTTTCCGTCATTTCTTTACCGTGAAACCGATCTCCGGAATGGAAGATCTTGCAGGAATGAAGATCCGTGTATCAAATGACCCGATCATGACAGGTATGGTGGAAGGACTTGGAGCAAACCCGACCGTTGTTGCAATGGGTGAGTTATACTCCGCATTACAGACAGGCGTTGTTGATGCAGCAGAACAGCCGATCGCAAACTATCAGGCAAATGCATTCCCGGAAGTTGCAAACAACATTATCTTAGACGGACATACATTAGGAGCAATCCAGGTAGTCATCACAGATGAAGCATGGGATAAATTAACACCGGAACAGCAGGATGTATTAACAGAGGCTGGTGAGTATGCGTCCCAGTACAACCGTAAGATTTCTGAAGAGACAGAGAATAAGATCTTAGACGAGTTAAAAGCAGACGGATGCAACGTTATTGAAGTAGATGACATCAAACCATGGCAGGATGCTTGTAAAGATGTTATTGAAGAAGCAACAAAAGATAACAAAGAGTTATATCAGCAGATCCTTGATATGGCAAACTAATTAAAAAAATGTGATCGGACACACAGAGTCTGATGTGATGTACCAAAGGAGCACAGAGAGAATACCTGCTCTCTGTGCTCCTTTTCTAAAGAAAAAGGAATTATTTTAAAGGAGGAAGATAGTTTATGCCAAAATTTTTTCAGACCATTGATAAAATAAAACCGGCATATGACATTACATATAAGGTCGTTTTATTCATATGTAAATTATTGCTGACGGCAGATCTTGTGATCACAAGTGTCTGCGTTGTCGGAAGATACGTTTCGTTTGTGCCGGATCCGGCATGGAGTGAGGAAGTCGTTCTGACACTGATGTCTTATATGGCAGTATTATCTGCAGCACTTGCAATAAGAAGAAATGCACATATCCGTATGACAGCATTTGATCAGTATCTGCCAAAATCTGTGATCCGTGCACTGGATATTTTTGCAGATGTAGCAGTATTGATCCTTGGTGTGATAATGATCACAGTTGGCTTTTCCTATGCAGTCCAGATCGGTGCAAAAGGAAATTATGTAAGTATGCCAAGTGTTTCAAAATTCTGGATGTATTTCCCGATTCCACTTGCGGGAATTGCAATGGTGGTATTTGAGATTGAAGCAGTTTATAACCATATCAAAGGAATTTTTGTAAAGGAGGATAAATAATGAGCGCACAAGGAATTGCAATCGCAGTATTGCTGATCAGCTTTTTAGTAATGATACTCCTTAGATTTCCAATTGCATATGCAGTTGCATTGTCATCACTGCTTTGCTTACTGACACAGGGATTACCGCTTACTACGATCTGTCAGCAGATGGTAAAAGGAATCAGTTCTTTCAGTTTGATGGCAGTACCATTCTTTATCACGATGGGTGTACTGATGGGTACCGGTGGTATTTCAGAAAAACTGATCGCACTTGCCAATGCCTGTGTTGGATGGATGACAGGCGGTATGGCAATGGTAAATATCGTAGCATCTTATTTTTTTGGTGGAATTTCCGGATCTGCATCGGCTGATACCGCTTCCATCGGAAGTATCATGATCCCTATGATGGTAGACCAGGGATATGATGATGATTTTTCTACCGCAGTAACAATTACTTCTTCCTGTGAAGGACTTTTAGTTCCTCCAAGTCACAACATGGTTATCTATGCAATGTCAGCAGGTGGTATTTCCGTAGGAAGCCTTTTCCTTGCTGGTTATCTGCCAGGTGCATTGCTTGCAGTTTCCCTGATGGTAGGTTCTTATATTATTTCTAAGAAGAGACATTATCCGAAGGGAGAAAAATTCAGCTTTAAAGCATTATTAAAACAGATCGGAGTTTCTATCTGGGCACTCGCAGCCGTTGTTATCGTAGTTGTCGGTGTAGTAGCCGGATGGTTTACTGCAACAGAATCAGCAGCAATCGCTGTATTCTATAGTTTGATCGTCAGTGTGTATATTTATAAAGGCCTCAACTGGAAGGGTGTATGGAAATGTTTAGAGCAGTGCATTGATACGTTATCGATCGTATTGATCCTGATTGCAACTTCCAGTATCTTCGGTTACTGCCTGACCACATTACATGTACCTGATATGGTAGCAAATGCAATCGTAGGATTTTCTACAAACCCGATCGTAATTGCACTGTTGATTGACTTGATTCTTTTATTCCTTGGCTGTATCATGGATATGGCGCCGATCATCCTGATCGCAACACCGATCTTACTGCCGATCGCAACTTCCATCGGTATTGATCCGGTACAGTTCGGTATTATCATGGTATTAAACTGTGGTATTGGTCTTTTGACACCGCCGGTTGGTTCCGTATTATTCATCGGTTCCGCAGTCAGTGGTGTAAAAATGGAACGTGTCGTAAAGGCAACACTTCCATTCTATGTATGTATGATTATTGTATTACTGTTACTCACATTCGTTCCGGAAGTCAGCCTTCTGTTACCGAGAGTATTAGGCGGCTACGGCGGATGAGTTTGAAATGATAGGGGGATTGGCATGACATACCAGTTTAAGAGCGAAGTAACTGCAGGAGACTTCTTTAAATTAACAATGAGCCGGACTTACCGTTCGGTGGCAGGAGTCTGTAACATGGTCTTTACGGTGGCGATGATTTTATTTACAGCAAAATTTTTCAAAAGCTCCGGAGATCTGATGCAGATGCTGATGCTCTTTGGATGTCTGCTGTTTCCTGTGGTTCAGCCGATTGCAATCTACCTGAAAGCGAAAGGTCAGGCAAAAACAATGCCAAAAGATGTGAATCTTTCATTTGATGATGCAGGACTCCATGTGACAGTGGGAAAAGAGAAAGAGAGCATTGGCTGGAGAAAGCTGCGGGTGTCAAAAGAACCTGGCATGATGATCGTTTTTTCTGATGCAAGACATGGATATATGCTTACAAACCGTATTTTAGGAGCACAGAAAGAAGAATTTTATACATTTGCAAAAGAAAAGATCGCAGCAGCTAATTAAAAAATACAGGCTTGCTATAGCAGCGAAGCGGATAAAAAAGCAGGATGGGACAACAGCTTGAAGAAAAGGATAAAATTATGGTGGCAGGAGCTTACCATTCAAAAGAAAATAGCAGTGTTTACCGGGATGGTCTGTCTGACCATCCTGCTTTCCGTTGTTTTTAATGTCTGGGTTGTCCGTTTTTCACTGGTCGATTTTAACGGTATTTTACAGGATAATGCAAAGTGCAGCGAACTGATCCAGGCATTAGAGCAGGAGAGTACGCTGTTTGAAAGTTATATGAGAAATCCGGATGCAGAGAAAAAAGAAGAGTTAGACCGTGCCATGAAACGGACAAAAAATGCTGTTTATGATCTGCCATTTCAGTACCGTAAGGTCGGAGAGCTCCGTTATGCAAAAACATGGTCGATCCGCAGCAGTTATGAAGTTTACTGTACAAAAAGAGATGCGATTCTTTCCATGGAAGACAATGTGACAGATTATGTCAGCAGACTCTACGAAGTTTATGATATGCAGAAATACTTAGGACAGTATGCCGGGATACTGATGAACTGTACGATCGAGGAGGGGGATATCTCCTATCAGAAAAAAGTACCGACATTAATCAGCGTACCGATGGTAGTTATATTTGCCGGACTTTTGCTGTTATTTGGAATTGCGGAAATGGCTTCGTTGATGAAAGAAACGATCATGTTGCCCATTTTTAAGCTGGTGCGTGCATCACAGAAAATCGCAGCAAATGATTTCTTTATAGAGGACGTAAAAGTAGACAATAAAGATGAGCTTGGGGAGTTGGTTCATGCATTCAATAAAATGAAATATGCGACAGGAGAATATATTCAGGCACTGGAAGAAAAACGAAAGACGTTAGATCTCTTACATGAGGAAGAATTGGAAAAACTAGAGACAGAAAAGCGATTGGAGATGACCAAACTCGAACTGTTAAAAAGCCAGATCAACCCGCATTTTCTGTTTAATACATTAAATGTGATCGGTGGAATGGCATGTTTAGAAGAGGCTGCAACGACCGAAAAAATGATCCGTGCATTATCTGCGCTTTTCCGGTATAACCTGAAAAATCAGGAAACGGAAGTGTGTCTGTCGCAGGAATTAAAAATTGTAGAAGATTATATGTATCTGCAGCAGATGCGGTTTGGAGAGCGTATCTCGTATCAGAAGATCTGCCGTGTGGATGCGGATAAAGTCATTGTTCCGGCATTTACGTTTCAGCCGCTTGTGGAAAATGCCATTATTCATGGACTTTCCAAAAAGGAAGAAGGCGGAACCGTGCGGATACATATCTGGCAGCAGGGAGAATTTATATTCATTACGATTGGAGACGATGGACTGGGTATGGATGATGAGCTGCTTATGCATCTGCGCAGAGAACTGGCAAAAGAAGATGGAAAGACCGGAATCGGACTTGGAAATATTTACCGGAGGATACATGCAATGTATCAGGATGGAAATGTGGAAGTTTACAGCAGGAAAGATGCCGGGACTGTCATAAAAATACAGATCAGACATAAGGAAGTGGGAGAAGAAGATGTACCGTGTGTTGGTGGCGGACGATGAACCGATAGAGAGAATGATCGTCGCAAGAACGATAAAAAAATATTTTTCCGGACAGTTAGAAGTTGTGGAGGCAGTAAATGGCAGGGAGGCAGCAAAGTTTTTTACAGAAAAAGACTGTCAGATTGCATTGCTTGACATTGAGATGCCTGGTGTGAATGGTTTAGAGGCAGCAGGGCAGATCCGGGAAAAAAACAGGGACTGCAGCATTATTTTCCTGACAGCATTTGATGAATTTAATTATGCAAAACGCGCAATTTCGGTACATGCCCTGGATTATCTGCTGAAACCGGGAACCGAAGAGGAACTGGTTACAGTGCTAGAGGAAGCGATACGGCTGTTAAATGAGAGAACAGACGGATTGCGGGAAGATAGAAAAGAGATTTTACCGGAAAAACAGGAAAAAAAGAAAGATGTCCAGCCGGAAAGCGGCAATATCAGAATGAGTGCTGTGGCAGAAAATATCAGACAGTATATCAGCATGCATTATAAAGAAGATATTTCCCTGCAGAGTGTAGCAGAAGAAATGAATTATTCTGATGCGTATTTCTGTAAGATATTCAAGCAGTGTTTCGATAAGAGTTTTATTGTATATCTGACCGAGTTCCGGATGGAGCAGGCAAAGCAGCTGCTTGCCGATGTCCGTATCAATGTAAAAGATATCAGCACGAATGTCGGATACCGGGATTCGAATTATTTTGCTAAAGTGTTTAAACGTGCCGTGGGAAGCACGCCTACAGAGTACCGTATGGAGGTCTTAAAGCAGATGGAGACGGGAAATGCTGTCGGAGGATTAGGATAAATGAAAAAAAGAGGAATCTTTATTTTGTCTGCGGCGGCGGTTCTTGCAGCAGGATTGTTGTGCCGTCATATGCTGGTACAAGAGAGAGAACCGGAATTTGTTTTTTCTTATGCAGAGAACCAGACGGAGGATTATCCGACAACACTGGGGGCGAAAGAGTTTGCAAAGCTGGTAGAAAAGAGAAGTAATGGAAGAATACAGATTTTAGTCCAGGCGGAAGGGGCGCTTGGCACAGAGAGCGATGTGATCGCACAGATACAGTATGGTGGGATCGATTTTGCGCGAGTATCCCTTTCGCAGCTGGCAGAATATATTCCAGAATTAAATGTTTTGCAGATGCCATATCTGTATACAAATTCTGATCATATGTGGAAAGTTCTTGATGGTGAGATCGGAGATGCTTTTCTTGCTGCGACGGATGAAAATGAACTGGTCGGACTTTCCTGGTATGATGCGGGTGCAAGAAATTTTTATAATTCAAAAAAACCGATCACCTGTCTTGAGGATATGGCAGGCATGCGTATCCGTGTACAGGAATCGGAAGTGATGGTAGATATGGTAGAGGCACTTGGCGCAACGGCACTGCCGATCCCATATGCTGATGTATATTCTGCATTAGAGCGTGGAACGGTGGATGGGGCAGAGAATAACTGGCCTTCCTATGAGGCGATGAATCACTATGAGGTGGCAAAATATTATACGGTTGATGAGCACAACCGGGTGCCGGAAATGCAGATATGTTCGAAAAATACATGGAATAAACTTTCGGAAGATGATCAGAAGATGATCTTAGATTGTGCAAAAGAATCAGCATTGTATGAGAGAAAACTCTGGACGGAACGCGAAGCGGATTCAAAGGAGATGGCATTGAAACAGGGTGTGGAAGTAGTAGAACTATCTGCGGCAGAAAAAAAGCGTTTTCAGGAAGCTGTCATGGGAGTGTATGAAAAATACTGTACAGACTATATGGATGTGATCGAACAGATCATTGCACAAAATAATAAGTGAGGATGAACGGATGGATTTTTTACAGGATAAAATAAAAAAGAAACAGTTTTTATGCAATTATAGTGTATTTTTGCTGAATGGAATGTTAGCACTTTCCATCGGCTCACTGCTTCCTTTTATCAGGGATGCAAGAGGACTTGATTATGCATTTTGCGGTCTGATCGTCAGTCTGCATTCTGTCGGAAATCTTGTTTCAAGTTTTGCAGCCGGATTACTGCCGGTTGCCATCGGAAGAAAAAAGAGTATTTTATTTTTTAATGCATTTTTTGCACTTTCCTATCTTTTGATCATTTTTGGAAATCATAACTGGTGCATTGCACTGGCATTTTTCCTGACCGGAGTTGCACGATTGCTCCCACCGTAAGCGCATAGAAGGTAAGCAAT
>OHAQ01003815.1_pt1 | contig 9969 bp, 9 predicted proteins | sample 1577111 | NCBI WGS metagenome assembly OHAQ01 (sample SAMEA3541549, study PRJEB24748) | human gut metagenome | biome: human gut; feature: human-associated habitat; material: faeces | place: China | collected 2012 | reverse complement strand
TGTTCGATTTGCTATAGCGATTCTTTTTTATACGGGTACTTTATCGGGGGCTTACTTTATAATATGAATATACTATAAATAGAATTATTATAAAAAATAAAAGACATATCCTATATATATTTTTTTCCATCTGTAATTTCGAAAGCTTTAAAGAATCATTCTCATTTACTAACTTCTCATTTTGATATATTTCCTGCATTTTAGTTATTGTATTCGTATACGTTTCTTGTTCTATAGAATCCCTATAGACATCGTATATCCTCCTATACCTCAAAGCCTGTTTACAATTTCCCACCATCTCAGCAACATCAGCAAGTCCTTCATAACTGGCAGCTTTAGTATATAAATTATCACTACTTATGCTTTTACCATAATATATTCCTGCAGAATCAAATTGACACATATGCACAAAAATCTGTGCTTTTAATATATAACAATAGCACAATTCGTCTTTTTCAGGCTGAATATTCCCTGATTTATTAGCGTATTTCAAAGCTAAATCATATTTCTCCAATCTATCATAAGTAGTTCCAACGCAATTATATATATAGGCTAAAGAAATGCTGTCATCTAAATGTATCCAAGATGCTGCTTTTTCATAATAACATAAAGCACTGTCTTTCTTCTCAATTTCTAAAAAGGTAGTACCTATCGCCTGTAAGGCATATGCAATATTCATACTGTCTCCCAGTAAAGTAGAATAATAATATGCCTTTTTATGCATTAACAATTCATCCTCAAAAAGTTCCTGTTCTGAATATAAATTACCTAGATAGTAATGAGATAAAAATAATAACTTATAATTCTCATCAGAGTCAACTAATAAATCTATAACATTTAAGTAATACTCTATTGCTTTCAAGACATTTTTCATTTCTTCATTAGCCCTACCCGCGTAAAAATATGATTGCGCTAATAATTTTCGATCCATATTATCTTTAAAATAGTTTAATGATGTTTTTATAAGTGAATCCGATAATAAAGGACGATAAGTTTTTTCTATAGATTGTGTCAACAACAAACAATATAAAGCATAATCTCTTTGAGACATTTTTTGAGGAGTAGTTATACTTTCCAATATAGAGTATGAACTATCTGGATTTTCCTCTAATAGCTTCATAGCAAACAATAAGTTATCATCATATTTAACTGTTTTATCACATGACATAAAAACACACATGACAATAGTTATCAATATAAAACCTAATAAAATCTTCATTGTGAATAATCAAGTATTTTTTCCTTCCAAAGATACAATTTTATAAACAAGCTATCATAATAATAAACCATTAATTACAATAACATTGAGATTTAGATAAAAAACAAAAAAGAAATCCCTGGAACCGCTGTAGACACTCAGCATTCCAGGGACTCTAACACACAAAAGTTATTATTGAAATTGAAAACAGTTTCTAATTAAAAGCGTAAACCTAAAGTCATCATCACTTTACTACGGCTATTCGTCACATCAGTCTTTTTTAAAGCTCCATCATCAAATGGATAGAAATCTTCCTTATAAGTACTATACATATAAGCTAAGTCTGCGTAAAAAGTCGATCCTCTATAACCGATACCTAATGTATAATTATTATTTGCTTTTGCATTCGCAAAATCCGTATCCGTATTAATTGAATTGTAGCTCAAATCTTTAAAAGCTGTTTTTTTGAATGCTGCTGACATATAATTATAGCCTAAACGAAAAGCAAATTGAGGAATAACTTTCCACTCAGCACCGATACGGAAAGTATTCACACCTTTCAACATTTCTTTTGCTGTAGGATTCTGCCATCCCATTGCTTCTCCATCCGAATAACTAAAATGCATAGCGGAGTAATCCTGATATTCATATTCTGCTCCAATAGCGAAAGATGATCCATAAGTATACCCAAGACTTAGATTATATTTCCATGGTGTACGGAAACGGAAGTCATATCCATAATCAACACCATTCGTAAAATCATAAGAATCTACAACAGCCTCACTTAATTTTTTAGAGTCAAAATCAGGGGTATATGTCACTGCTCTAACATTCGTTTTAATTTTCAAATTATAAAATGTAGGAGTATGAACAGAAACACCAATACGGAATGGAGAGTCTTCAAATGGACGCACGATAGCTCCAAACTTAAAATCCACACCTGAACCATCTATTTTATTCTCAGTAGTCATTTCATAACTTGGAGTACCATAATTCACATTTTCTACGATATATTCCCCATACTCTTCTCCATAAGTAGAAGTCTTTGAATAATTAACATCGTATGCACCAATAGTCAATCCTAAATAAACACGATCACTTATATTAAAAGCAACATTAAAATCATACTGATTGATTCCTCCTTTTTCATGTCCATCATACCATGAATATGGTTGAGGTAAATAACCTATATAGCCATTTTTATCTTCATTTTCATTATATAAATATCCATTCCAGCCGATAGCAGCCAGCCAGCCAGTCTGACTATCAGTAAACAGATTAATCTTATCATCAGCTAACTTACTGATAAAGTCACCATTCGCTTTAATCATAGTGTTCGCTTGATTCGTCATTTGATTAGTCTGAGAAAGAATTGTTCCTCCAGGCCCCAGATTAATCAAACCTTCCATTGTCATATACTTATCAAATGACTTGGAACGAGTGTAACTGAATCCAAAATTCACATAACGCAAAGCGGTCTGATTTCCAATTTTAGAAGAAAACACAAATCCTATATTATCAAATGATCCACGAGTCTTATCAACATTAAACTTTGATCCTTCATATTTACTTTCCGAACCAAATGAAGAAAAGCCGAAAGTTCCCATTATATCATTACTACGATATATACCAATACCAGCCGGATTTGTCCCCATAGTAGAAATATCTCCTCCTAGTGCACCCATTGCTCCTCCCATTCCTACAAAACGGGCAGTTCCATTCAAATCCTTCTGCGTAAACTTAGCACCATCGTATATTGTCTGGGCGCTTGCACTTGCCACCATAATAAGAGCAAGTGCAGCTATATTTATTTTCTTTTTCATACGTTTCCTTAAATATTATTATATGCTATAGTTTTATCTCCTGCTACCGCCTCTAGCTGAACCTCCACCACCGGAAGAACTTCCACGACTACTGCTACTACTTCCGCCTCCATACGAAGAACCACTAGAACGAGAAGAACTGCTACTAGGAGTATATGTTCGAGAACTACTACTAGAACGGTTACTACTGCTAGGAGTATATGTTCGAGAGCTACTAGAGCGACTAGGTGTATAACTACTACTTCCTCTTGAATAAGTTCCGCTACTTCTAGAAGAAGATCCCCTATTATAAGTACCTTCACTTCTTGAAGAAGAAGTACGAGTGCTACTACTACGATTCATACCCGAAGATGTGCTGGTACGAGTACTGCTCGGACGAGTATAGGTATCTCTGCGAGAAGAACTAGTTCTTGTACTTACTCCTGTCCGTGTACTATTCTCTCTGGTTCCTACTACACGTCCCGAAGTTGTTCTATTCGAAGATGTACGAACAGATGAAGAACGAGAAGATTGATATCGGTTAGAAGTATATCTAGTACCACTAGTTGTACGGTTAACACTCCTGTTAGGAGAACGACGGTTGGTGTATAGCATGTCTCTATGACCGCCTCCACCGCCCCAGCCCCAGCTAGGACCACCACCCCAGTGGTGATGATGTCCCCAATAACCGCCGCCATAGAAGCCACCCCAGTAGCCACCATACCAGCCGCCCCATGAACCCGGGTAATATCCCCAGCCATAGTAAGGACGATTCCATCCCCAGCCATAGTTCCATCCCCAACCGTAGGAGTTGTAACGCCAATCCCACCAAAGCGGATTACTAAATGTCGGGAAAGCATAAGCGTACATGCCATCGGTATATACATTCCAGTTCCATGAATTAGGTCCGTAAACTACGTCCCAATAGAGTGGGCTGCTAATGCTGATAGCAAAACGTGGATTACGGAAACGGATAATACGTTCGGCATATTCATAGTCCTCTTGCGAACCATCAAATTCACCGGTTACCCATTCTCCTTCCAAGTCTGGCTGAGCTTTCTCTTTTATATATAAGGTATCGTTTTCCATTACGAATTCATTCTCACGAGCGTCATAACGGCGGTTATATTCATCCACATCCCGTGTTTTTCCCTTGCGGTCCTGAACTACAACGGTAGTGCCCGGTGATGTATAGATGTTGGTCGTGACTTGCTTTCTCGGTTCCTTCTTTTCCGGAGTCGTTTCTTTCTTCTCCTTTTTGTCTTTAGAAGGTACGAAATAAAGGTCGTCATCAACGCTTTGTGCCATCAAGCCTATAGGGAGGCATAAAGCAATTAGCAAGAAATAAACAATCTTTTTCATATCATCTCGGTTTATGTAATTACTTAAACTTATTCACATTACAAAGATAAGGAAGAGATTCGCCACTCTAGGGAGATTTTCCCCAAAGGATAATAGGGAAATCCCTATTTCTAACTATCTTTGCAAAAGATTCACCAAATTAAAAACAACTATGAAGTATTTTGAGTTCACATTCCATACAAGTCCATGCACAGAAACAGTAAATGATGTACTGGCTGCCGTATTAGGCGAAGCCGGATTTGAAAGTTTTGTTGAAAGCGAAGGCGGACTGACTGCATACATACAGCAGGCATTATGTGATGAAGGCACGATAAAGGATGCGATAGCCGACTTCCCGTTGCCTGATACGGAAATCTCCTATACGTACGTTGAAGCGGAAGACAAAGACTGGAACGAAGAATGGGAAAAGAATTTCTTTCAACCGATTGTGATCGACAACCGATGTGTTATCCATAGTACCTTCCATAAAGATGTACCCCAAGCAACTTATGATATCGTTATCAATCCGCAAATGGCTTTCGGCACGGGACATCATGAAACGACAAGCCTCATTATCGGAGAGTTACTGGACAATGAGTTGAAAGATAAATCACTTCTGGATATGGGCTGTGGAACTTCGATCTTAGCTATTCTCGCCCGCATGCGGGGAGCACGCCCATGTACCGCTATCGACATCGACGAATGGTGTGTACGAAACTCCATTGAGAACATTGAATTAAATCACGTAGACGACATCGCCGTTTCACAAGGAGATGCCTCATCGCTTATTGGCAAAGGGCCCTTTGATATCATCATCGCTAATATAAACCGGAATATTCTATTGAACGACATGAAGCAATACGTTGCCTGCCTGCACCCGGGATCGGAACTTTATATGAGTGGATTTTATGTGGACGATATTCCTTTCATCCGCCGGGAAGCAGAAAAGAATGGACTGACCTTCGTACATCATAAGGAGAAAAACCGCTGGGCAGCAGTGAAGTTCACATATTAAGCATTAATCTTCCTTATCTGTTTCAAGAAGACACAGACCACGTATCTTTAAAAGACAGCATATATTTGTGGTAGAGATAAGATGTACGAGATGCTCATCTCGTACTGTACGGCATGCTCATCTTGTTATACCCCAGATGCACATCCGGTAGCGTACGAGATGAGCATCTGGTACATACCATCCTTTAATGAAAAGAATGGTATGGTATAATATTCCTTCTGTTATGTTACCGGGAAACAGATATAAAGTATTAAGGTTTTGAATCAAACTCATTCTTTACCTGTTCACACCATTCCCTGATTCTCTTTTCCGCTTGCTCGGATTGATTATCCAAATCGACGACCAAACCGCACCACCGATCACCACGCAACGCTCTGGAACGTTCGAAAGTGTATCCTTCGGAAGAAGTAAAACCGACCAATGTACGGATCCAGTGCAGGATGCTCCAATCAATGCTCATGCGCGATCCGCTCCTTTCCTGCCGCGGGTCCGGCCTCCATTCTCCCGCGCAGCAGCTCCAGCCCCAGCAGGATCGCCACGCCCAGCAGGAACGCGGGCGCGTCAAAGGTCACAAGGCTCATCGGCGGAAGCGGTACGGTCAGGTTGACCGCTCCATACACGATGGCGTAGAGCGAACCGAGCATCAGCCCTAAAATGAGCCAGACCATCTCGCTGCGGTATTTGTGCAGCGCGGTGCGGATGGCGTGAATGGACAGCGCCACGCCCGCGAGCACGCCGAAGCCCAGCACGAAGAGCCCCGGCAGCACGGAAAGCTCCATGTGCAGGAAGCTGCGGACAGCCTGAATGGCGGGCAGATACACGCCCGCGATGAGCAGAATGGACGAGCCCGAGATGCCCGGCAGCACCATTGCCGTGATGGCGACCGCGCCGGAGAGGAAGATATAAAGCAGCGAGAGCGGCGAGAGCAACGCGAAACTGACGCTTCCCAGCGCGGATGAGCCGCGCAGCAGCGTGAGCCCTGCGACCACCGCCATGCCGAGCAGGGCGAACGGCGCGCTGCGGAGCCTTTTCAGCGCGGTGCGCTCCGCCGCGGCGATGAACGGGATGGAGGCGAGCGTCCCGCCGGAGACGCCGGGGACGCTGTCCGCCAGCGCCATGCAGAAGCCGTGGAATGCCGTTAAGATCATGGAAACCACCTACTTTCTTTGAAACACCGTCTGCGTGGCGGCGAGCATCGGGCGCAGTGCAAGGATAAAGAGAACGATCAGGCTCACGCCCTGCGCGGCGAGCCAGCCGCGCGGGCGGAGCAGCATCGCTGCCGTCTGGACGAGCAACACGAGCGCACCAAGCGCGAGCTTCCCGCCCGCAAGGCGGAACGGCAGCAGCCTTCTCGCGCTGACCGTGCGCATCAGGAATACGAGCAGGCAGCCGAGGAACGTGGCAGCCGCCGCGCCCTGCACGCCGATGCGCGGAATGGGGAGCAGATCGAGCGCGATGTTCGCCGCCGCGCCGGCGAGTGAGATCCAGAGCGATGCCGTGCTCTTCTTTGTCACGACGTAGACGCTGCCCATGAAGTTGGAAAACGCCGCCGCGATCATCGAGAGCGTGAGGATCGGGATATAGCGCCAGGCGTCATAGTAGCTCTCCGCCGCGAGCAGCCGGATGAGCAGCGGCGAAAACGCGATGATGCCGCCCGCGCAGAGGCAGGCCGCGGAGAAGAACGCGTCCCACACGCGCGCGTAAAAGCGCGCCTGCGCCCGGCGGTCGCCCGACTCGGCGATGGCGGAGAGCTGCCAGGCGTCCATAAACACCGTGGCGAGGATGGTCAGGATAGTCGGTATCTTGTAGGCAACGGCGTAGATGCCGTTGGCATCGCTCCCCACGAACCATTTCACCAGATAACGGTCCGACACGCCCATGATCCACCAGAAGACAGCCGTGGGGATCAGCGGCACGCAGTAGGTGAGCATCTGCCGCCAGCAGCGCGCCGAACGACCGGCTGCCCGCCATCACTCGCAGCAGCGGCATTGCCAGCAGCAGCGCCGCCGCAGGTCAGGCGCGTTCTTCTGCCGCGGCAGACAGTCTACCGCCGCGTGTATCCGGCGTCCACGGTGGCGGAGCGCACGGCGCTGCTCCACGCCACCGCGCTGGAGGCGATGCGGCTCTACGGCACGGACATCACACAGCGGATGTACCTTGTGGAGTCTGCCATTGCACACCCTCAGGAGGTCGCATTCTGCGCGGCTGTCCCGCCGGAGAGCGAGGGCGACCATGTGGTAACGCTGCCCGCGACGCCGGCGCTCAGTCTCTACCACCACAGGGCCTATGAGGATCTGCCCGCCGCGGAGAAGAAGCTCCGCGCCTATGCGCGGCGGCACGGATTCACGCCCAAGGGGACGCTCCGACGCATTTATCTGGAAGGCCCGCCGCAGCACAAGGACCCCGCGAAGTTCGTCACGCAGGTCGCTCTGCCGATTGAGGAGGAATAGCCGGCCCGTTCGCATGTGTGCGCCAACACCTCCAGGCTTCTGAATTCGCCTCTGTTTTGCCCATTAGAAAAGCCCGCATCCTTCGATGCGGGCTTTTCCATTTCTGTTTTCAGAACCGGCCGCCCTTCACGCGGAAGGTCATCTCCGGCTTTTTGATGCTCACCTTGGTGTCGCTCTCGACCGACTCGGTCAGGAAGGCGTTGCCGCCGATGACCACGTTGTCGCCGACCTCCGTCGCGCCGCCGAGCAGCGTCGCGCCGGCATAGATGGTCACGTCGCTGCCGACCTTCGGGTGACGGCGGGCGGGAGTCTCCGCGCTGTGGTGCATCCCTGCGGGCGACATGGCACCGAGCGTCACGCCCTGATAGAGCTGCACGCGGTCACCGATGACGGTCGTCTCGCCGACGACCACGCCGGTGCCGTGGTCGATGGAGAAATATTCCCCGATGGTCGCGCCGGGGTTGATGTCGATGCCCGTCTGGGAGTGTGCGTACTCCGTCATGATGCGCGGGATCATCGGCACCTTCTCCAGATACAGCTCGTGCGCGATGCGGTAGATGAAGATGGCAAACATCCCGGGGTAGGACAGAATGATCTCCTGCCGGCTCGAGGCCGCGGGGTCGCCGTTGTAGTTGGCGGTCAGGTCCTTGAGCAGCAGCTCCTGGATATGGGGCAGACGCTCCATCATCGCCTCGCAGACCTTCTCGGCGCGGCGCGCGCCCTCCTCCCCCTCCGGCATCACCAGCTCAAGCTGGCGCAGCAGCTTGTCGTAGACGTGCCCCATGAGCAGGGCACTGTACTGCTCCGGCGGGAGCTTCAGCAGGTCGCGATCGCCGTAGTAGGCGGGAAACAGAATCTTCTGAAAGTCGCGGATGATCTCAATGACCGCCGTGCGGCTCGGCAGGCGCAGCGCGTCGCCGTACATCAAAATATCGCTTTTGCGGTAGTTCTCCGCCACCTGCGCGGCGGCGGAACGGATGATCTCATTTTTATCGGGCATCGGTCATTCCCCCTGATACATTGGCGTGGATAGATAGCGCTCGCCGCCGTCCGGCAGCAGCGCGACAATGGTCTTGCCCGCGTTCTCCGGCCGGAGCGCGAGCTGCGTCGCCGCCCAAAGCGCGGCGCCCGCGGTGATGCCGACGAGCACACCCTCACACGCGACCATATCGCGGCCTGCGGCGTAGGCGTCCTCCTCGCGGACACAGATGATCTCGTCGATGAGCGAAATGTCCATATTTTTGGGGATAAAGTTCGCTCCGATGCCCATCAGTCCGTGCGGCCCGGCCTTGCCGCCCGAGAGCAGCGGCGAGCCTGCCGGCTCGACGGCCACGAGCTTCACATTCGGATTTTTCTCTTTGAGATAGCGTCCCGTGCCGGAGAACGTGCCGCCCGTGCCGATGCCCGCGACGAAAAGATCGACGCAGCCGTCGGTATCGCGCCAGAGCTCGGGGCCGGTGGTGAGATAGTGCGCCTCGGGGTTCGCGGGATTGTCGAACTGCGCGGGGATGAAGCTCTTCGGCGTTTCCGCCGCCAGCTCCTCCGCGCGCCTCACCGCGCCCGCCATGCCCTCCGCCGCCGGCGTCAGCACCAGCTCCGCGCCGTAGGCCCTGAGCAGGCTCCGGCGCTCCACGCTCATGCTCTCCGGCATGGTGAGGATCACGCGATAGCCGTGGACCTTGGCCATCGCGGCGAGGCCGATGCCGGTGTTGCCGCTCGTCGGCTCAATGATGACGCTCCCCGGAACGAGCTTTCCCTCCGCCTCGGCGCGTTCGATCATGTGCTTCGCCACGCGGTCCTTGGCGCTGCCCGCCACGTTGCAGCACTCGAGCTTGGCAAGGATACGGGCGTTCAGACCGTGCCTGCGCTCGTAGCGACACAGCTCCAGCAGCGGGGTGTTTCCCGCTAATTCGGCAACGGAATGGAAGATGTTCATAGGGGCGCTCCTTTCCCGAAAATGCAAGTAAAATAATAGGATATTATATGCGCCGGACGGGCGCATTGCAAGCATTTTTCCAGTCCGTGCAAAAAAGAGGCGGAAATGTGAAAATACCCCTTGCATTTTCAGAGCCGCTGTGCTATGATACACAAGCTGTCTGAAAGGACACGCGCCGTTAGCTCAGCTGGATAGAGCGTCTGGCTACGGACCAGAAGGCCGGGGGT
>OHAQ01003811.1_pt1 | contig 9980 bp, 8 predicted proteins | sample 1577111 | NCBI WGS metagenome assembly OHAQ01 (sample SAMEA3541549, study PRJEB24748) | human gut metagenome | biome: human gut; feature: human-associated habitat; material: faeces | place: China | collected 2012 | reverse complement strand
GTCAGGATAAAGCCGTCGCGCTCCAGATCCTCATAGGCGCGCTTGGTGGTGATGACGCTGATGCGCAGCTCCCTGGCCAAAAGCCGGATGCTGGGCAGTGCGTCGCCGGGGCGCAGCGCGCCGGACAGGATCTGCTGCTTGATCTGCCGCGTGATCTGCGCGTAGATCGGCTCCTGCCCGGAATTGGATAGGTAAATCTGCATGATAAGAAGCTCCTTGTGGTCGAACTGTACATATTCGATATTTACAGTATATACACACTATACACAGTTGTCAATAGGGAAATGTAAATATTAGAGCCTCCGGCTGGACTTGCCAGAAGGGGTTTGCTATACTGTAGATAGACAAATCGAAATTATTCGGGAAATGTGATTAACAGCGATGCAAATCCTGATGTCGCAATAGACATTTATCGATCGTCTACTAATTCTATGCCCGAAGTCAACTTAAAAAATCTCATAGGTAATAAATTTGCTGATGTTGTGATAACAAGAAACGGAACATCTTATAGTGTCGGGCCTCGCGCCGGAATCGGCACACGTTACTTGCAAAGAACATCATCTATTTCAAATTCTGGTGGAGGCCAATATATGCGGTGGGGGACAACGCCGTCTCCGTTTTACGCATATGATGTTCCTTATAATGTTTTCGCCTGACTTTATGGTTGAGAAATATGAAAAAAGCCGCAAGATTCTCAATTGAAATTCTGTCCCTGCTTCTTCTCATGAGCCACTTTTTGGCTGGTTGCTCGGAAGAATACGGTTATAATTCCGAGGTTGCCGCCACAGAGTCTGCAACGCCAGCGCCAACAATTATTGATGAGGACGCGGCGGAAACTGTTCCGTCTTCCGGCGAAGAACTGCATATGCTTACCGCACAACAGGGAATTGCCATGACTGTGGGCGGTGAAACAGCAAACGGGTGTTATAGTTTAGATCCTTACCCGGACGCATCCGCAGATATTATTTATTATGATTATTTAACGCAGGAATGCATCAGGTTATCTGCTGACGCAAATTTGGGGCATGATCCTGCAAGTACCGCCTACATCCCATCCTTTAAGGGTGGCGCAAGGTGCTTTGTTGTAGGGGACTATCTGTATGTTATAAAAAACGGACAGCCTTATACAGATGCCTCGGTCTCGGGTAATGACCCCACGGCCAGAATCTACAGCATGGCATTGGATGGTTCCGACAGAAAAATTCAGGAATACGGGTCGAATATGGTTTTCAATTGGTTTGGAGGCGTTGCAGGCAATGGAACGGATGCCCTTTTCACAATTGTGTCCATTGTCGACCCGCAAAAAGCGGAGGTGAAGTCCGCTTTAGTAAAATTCGGAAGAAATCTTTCGGGATATGAAATTTTATATGAGTGGAACGATGACGTTGTTGCTAATCTGGTCGGAACTTGTGATGATTCTTTTATTGCTACCATAACGTCAAAATCTGACCCCACAAAAACAGAATGGATAAGTATATCGCAAGAAAGAGTGTTGAAAGACAACTTACTCGGCGATGAAAAAGAATCCAATATCACGAGCTACACGATTTATGATGGCATTATGTATTACACAAAAGAAAAATCTGCCGCCGTTTACCGCTATGATATTCTCCATGATGTTCATCTTGAAAGCCTCGAAACTGATGAGTATGAAGATTTTCTTCCCTCTCGTACAATGATAAGTTGTGAGGTTAGGGATTCACATTTAATTCTTTATTTAGCGAACGAAGCCCTGTACAAAGGTACTTATGCTTCTGTTGATTTAGATACAATGCAGATTGCCCCATTGAATCTTTATGCAAAAGAAAACGGAGAGGATGTCTTTGTGGGAATATTTGCAGAGGGCGAAAAAGATTTCCTTGTTCGTGTTGGAAAATTCACACGAAAAAGAAAAGATTACGGGACGGATGGGACCCCTTTCACCTATGAGCAAAGTTTCGAGGATTATGTACTCATCAGAAAAGAAGATTATTGGAATAGCCGGCCTAACTATCTAAGATTCAAATATTATGAGTAATCATGTGGATACAAATTTGATTTTGAACGCATGGCGAAAAGCAAGGCGCTGAGCTTTAGCTGATTATGAATCTTACAAGGAGGAACGAATATGAAACTTTCTTGTGCCAAAGGCTTAAAGAAAAGGCGGCTTCTATATGCTGCAGCTTTCGGCGTCTTGCTGTTGATACTCGTACTTGCGCACCATATCCTTTATCAAAACAAGGGGGTTGACCGTGGGGAAATGTCTGCGCCGACAGATATGTTTACATCGGAAAACTCGTCTGAGCCAACAGAAGCATCGCACGAAATGATACAAGCATGGGACGGCAATGTTTCCCGCCTGCAAAAAATTAACGGTCCATATTCGACAGGAGTTGTTTCTGTATTGGCACTCGTCGATGACGAGGTATATTGCTATAATGTAGAAAATACAGCAACGATCTTTGCCTATAATCTTCAAAGCGGCGAGCGCACCATACTGGGACAAATTGACGGTTTATCGGTGGGGCTGGCACAGCCGGTCCTTTTGGACGGAAAAATATATTTTACCGTAAACAAAAGGACAGAAAACCCCGATATGGGCAACACCCTGATAGCCATTGACTGCCAGGAAAAACGTGCTTCGGAGTGTGTTTCCATAAAAGCCTCTGACCCGTTTATGCATATTGCCTTGTGGGGAGATCAGTTGCTGCTCTTGACGAGGGACGAGCTCGAGGACGGATATGTCAGTGAATTTTTTTCCTATAATCCGAGCACTGGCATGGTTTCCGAGGAACTAACGGAAAAAATATCCAAAGATGGTATGACAGGCAGAATAATTTGGTGCTTTTGTGCGGCAGGGGATTTTTTATACACGCTTGAGCAGAGCGGCTCCGCCGATGCGCCGAGATTTTTTTTGGTAAAACGCGATACCGATTATATACAGTTAGCCGAATATGAGATAGAAAGTAAAGATTTACCTGCGCGTCCGGGAGAAATGTTCTGCGTAGACGAAAACCATTATGGTCTCCGAACTTTCGATGCCGACCTCCGTATTTTGGAGATTAACGCCAACAAAGGTGCGGAAGCAATCCAATTACTGGAGGAAACCGGCACGACAAGCGATTTGCAGGCAACAATTCCAACGCTTTACAGCAAAAAAAGCATATATTACAGAAATGCGGATAGCGCCCCTTTGTACAGTGAACTGCCCCTCCAAGTGCCGGAGGACGAGGAAATCTACCGCATTCGTTCGTGGAAAGATACGTTTTTGATTGAAAGCGTTTCGTCAAACACAACGTTATACAATACGATACACAGCTGGTATTTGCTTGCGCCGTCAACAAGCGATTGAACACAGGCTGCCGCTCATCAATGGGTAGCGGCAGTCTGCTGCGGCGCTCTATTTGTGGCCGCATTCTACACGGCGTTTGCCCGTGCGCAGTTGCCGCCTACCGCTAAACGTGGTAGTGTTGCGTGATTCCGGCGCTTTGCTTGCTTTTTATGATTTTTTACCGCCTCGTTGCTATAGGAATTACCTATGCAGGTCTGCGCGCCAAGGCAAAATAAATGGCAGCAAATTAAAAGACTGGTGATGCTCTGGCATCCATCCAGATACAATTGCGATAGGGGAGAATCATGCATAATTCATCGTTTTGTCGAATGGCTTTTACCCTTTGTATTTGTCTGCTGTTTTCTGGATGTGCAGCTTCTCTTTCCGATGCAAACGCCAAAGGAAAAGAAACTGTCACAGAAAGTACATCGCAGACGGATTCTGTGGATTTGATGCAGCCATCTGACGGAAGTTCTGATGCCGCGCAGATGAAAATCATTTCATCCGCCAATGGAAACCGCCGGGAAGATCAAGAACGACAATATGTCCAATCAGGATTTCTACAAATTCCAGTTTGCCGCAATCTCCCGGCGGGGTGGGGTCACCCCGCCCTACGAACAAATTGGGAGTATCGTTGTAGGAGCGGTCAGTTTATCCGGCATGGCCAGCTCAATGCGGAACACATCGCTGCTCATATCGCCGATTGTGCAGACAACGCTGTACTTGCCGTCCTTCTCCTGCACGGTGGTGCGGTGGACGCGGCGCGGTGGTTCCAGCTGCGTATCTGCATCACGGCGTGCCCGGCCCCTATAGGCGTTTTGTCCGTTCAATGGTGCTTGCAGGAAATCTGCTGTAGGTAAAATTTCAAAATTCAAAAAGAAGGAGAAATCATGAAAAACAGAAAAGCATATGCCATCATCTGTTGGTGTTTGAGGGTGGCTTCCTCGCCGATGCGCACCGCGGCGATCTCGCCCTGCTCCACCTCCGGCTGGCAGCGGATGCAGACGATGTCGCCATCGCAGATGGTGGGAGCCATGCTGTCGCCGTGGCAGGTCAGTGCAAAGTCAGCGTGCCACGCCGCCGGAACGCCGATGTACTGCTCGATGTTCTGCTCGGCGGTGATGGGGGTGCCGCAGGCGATGGAGCCCACCAGCGGCACCATGGCCATGGCGGGCAGCGGCTCAAAGCCCGGCGGCGGGCAAAGCACGTCCAGCCCTAGCAGATAGGCCGGGGTGGTCTCCAGTGCCGCGGCCAGCTCTTCCAGCTTTGCCTGCGGGATGTCGTTGACCCCTTTTTCCAGCTTGGTGATGGAGGATTTGGAGCGGTATCCCATGCGCTGGGCCAGCTGCTCCTGCGAGAGGCCCAGTTCTTCGCGCCGCAGCCGGACGCGGGTGGAAAGTTCGGACATAGACGCCTCCGTTCAAAAACGAATGGTTGTGCGGTGAAATGGGTGCTTCTGGAGGCAGTATACCAGAAAAGTGGGTAAAAATCAACTTTTTTCGCGCGATTTTTGAAAATCGGTTGACAGACAATCAACTTACGACTATACTACAACCAAAGATTGTTGAACAACGTGAAACCAACAAAAAAGGAGCGGAGAACATGGCCAATACCAGACTGATCGAAGAATACATCCGCGACAGCGGCTACAAGCTGCGGCATGTGGCCCGCGCACTGAACATCAGCGAGAGCGCGCTGCACAGCAAACTGCAGGGGCAGACCCAGTTCAAACTAAACGAAGCCGAAAATCTGTCGGCGATGCTGGGAATGACGATGTCGGAGCGGGATGCCTGCTTTTTTGACACCCAGAACCGCTATGAGCGCAGCCTGGCCGCTGCAGAAAGGAGAAAGCCGAAATGACAAAACAACAGCGTGATGCCACCCGCAGCGCCCTGCTGGCCTATGGCCGGCGGCAGTGGGCGCGGTCGCCGGTGAACCGCCGGTGGGAAAAGGCCATTGAGGACAGCATGGCCTATTACAAGGAAGCGGATCCCATCCGGGCCGATCTGCTGCAGCTGCGCTATCTGCAGCACCGCAAGGAGGCTGACGTGCTGGAACAGCTGCACATCGGCCGCACGACCTACCAGAAAGCGGAACTGGACCTGCTGAGCACCATTGCGGTGTATGCCGCCCAGAATGGTGCCTTCAACTGAAGAGATGCTGATAAAATCCCATTGATTTCCGCAGCAGGAAGTCGGTGGGATTTTTGCGTCGGAAGAAAACTGCCGCGACCCGGCCAATGGAGCGGATCAATAAAAACATGCCTCGCAATATCCAAAAAATATAATAAAATGTTGAAAATAACTGAAATAGTTGCTATAATGACGATGCGGATAAAAAGAGAACATGATATAGCATAATAATCCGCTTCCTGCATTTGCGGGATTGCTCCAATGATTTAGCACAATGAGGGATTTTCCCCGCATTTGCGGGGGTAACAGAAGAAAAACAGAGCAAAAATCGCTGAAAAAACGTGAAAGTCCTGTTTATGGGATGACATGTCTGTTATTCTTTGCTTATCAGAAAAACACCGGCTGCCAATGGGAACGATGCTTTGGAGGTGGAACGATGAAACGACCGGAACGATCCTGCAAGGTACGGCGTTTTGCAGGCAAAACAGACCCGGACAACAGCAGTTTGTGGCTGCCGCTCTGGATGCACCTGTGGGACACAGCAGGCATTATGCGGTTTCTGGTGCAGCAGTGGCTGCCGGAAAGTGTGCGGCGGAATCTGGACCTGGACGAGGAACTGCTGACCCGGACTGTCGTTTTTCTGGGGTGGGTCCACGATATCGGGAAAATCACGCTGGCATTTGCCGGCCCGATCATGAGCCTGCTGCCGGAGGCAAAACAGCGGTTGGAGAAGGATACCGAGCTCCGCTGGAACGAGCAGGAAAAGAAATTTTCCCACCATGCGCTGGCCGGGGAGGTGATCCTGCGGAAACTGGGCTGCCCGGAAGGACTGGCCTCGATCGTGGGGGCGCACCACGGCAAGCCGCAGGAGGCAAATAATGTTCTGGACCAGCTGGAAGACGGAGTGTATGAAACAAATTACTGGCCCAAAGAACGGAAAACATTCTGGTGGAGCTGCTGGCAGGAACTGTTCGATCACGCCCTACAGGAAAGCGGATTTTCTGACGTGAAAGAGCTGCCGGAGCTGTCGGTCCCGACGGAACTCCTTCTGACCGGCCTGCTCATCATGGCGGACTGGATCGCCAGCAATCCCCGGTATTTCCCGCTGATCCCGGTAGAGGAACTGGGCGACGAGAGCCTTTATCCGGCCCGCGTGGAACGGGCATGGCAGAAATTCGCGCCGACCCTTCCCTGGGAAGTGCAGGAGGCCGCAGCGGACCCGGCAGAGTTCCGGGAGCGGTTCGGCTTTCTTCCGAACGAAGTGCAGCAGGCTATGCTGGAGGCTGTGAACAACGCACAGGAACCGGGCATTTTTATTCTGGAAGCCCAGATGGGCGTGGGCAAAACCGAGGCCGCGCTGGCAGCGGCGGAGGTTCTGGCACAGCGCTGCGGGGAGGGCGGCATCTTCTTTGGTCTGCCGACCCAGGCCACCGCCAACGGTATTTTTGGGCGGCTGCTGGACTGGGCGCAGAAACAGTCGGATGGGCTGGAACACTCCATCCGGCTGGCGCACGGCATGGCGCAGCTGAATACAGACTATTTGAAATTGCAGCAGGAGCCGGTGCCGGTGGAGGATGACGCCGACGACCCGGAGGAACGGGTGATGGTGCACCAGTGGTTTCAGGGCAGCAAACAGGCGCTTCTGGCCAACTTTGTCATTGGCACGGTGGATCAGCTGCTGATGGCGGCCTTGCAGCAGAAGCATGTGATGCTGCGGCATCTCGGTCTGGCGGGCAAGGTGGTGGTGATCGACGAGTGTCATGCTTACGACGCCTACATGAATTGTTATCTGGACCGGGCACTGAACTGGCTGGGAGAGTACCGGGTGCCGGTGATCCTGCTTTCGGCCACACTGCCCGCCAAGCGGCGTACCGAACTTGTGACCGCATATCTCAACCGGAAAACGCTGCCGGATGCACCCTGGAAAACCTGCCGCGGCTACCCGCTGCTGACCTGGACCGATGGAAAACAGGTGCAGCAAATCGGCATTCCGCTGCACACACCGCCGCGCCGGGTGATGATGGAATCCCTGACGGAGGAACATCTGCCGGAAATGCTGCAGAACGCGCTGCGGGAAGGCGGCTGTGCAGGCGTGATCGTCAACACGGTGCGGAAAGCGCAGGACCTTGCGGCCCGCCTGCGAGAAGAGCTGCCGGAATTTGAAGTGCTTGTGTTCCACGCACAGTTCCTGATGCCTGACCGCGCCGAAAAGGAACAACGCCTGATGGAGCGCATCGGCAAGCGCTCGACCCCGGCGCAGCGCAACCGGCTGATCGTGGTGGGTACGCAGGTGCTCGAGCAGTCACTGGATATTGATTTCGATTACATGATTACGGAACTGTGCCCGATGGACCTGCTGCTGCAGCGCATCGGACGGCTGCACCGGCATCCGGGCCGGGCGCGTCCGCAGCCGGTGCAGGAAGCCTGCTGTGCAGTGCTGGACACCGGGACCGAGGAATTTGACGAGGGCAGTGCAGCCATCTATGGCGAATGGCTGCTCGGACGTACCCGGAAGCTTCTGCCGCAGGAAGTGCAGCTGCCTGCGGATATCGCCCGGCTGGTACAGGACACCTACGGCTGGGAGCCGGACTGCCTGCCCGCAGACCCGCAGAGCACAGCGGCACGGGGAACATATGAGCTGGAACAGGCCAAGAAGCAGCGCAGCGCCAAGGCCTTTGCCATTTCGTCGCCGAGAGCATGCGGTGATGCGCTGGACGACTGGATGAATGCGGTCGGGGCGACCAGCGACGCCGGTGCCCGCGCCGCTGTGCGCGACGGCGATCCGTCCATTGAGGTGCTGGTCATGATGCAGGACAGCAGCGGCAATGTCCGCTTCCTGCCCGGAGAGGGAGAAGCAGCCGGGCCCTGTGTAGCGGTGGACCAGCCCCCGCAGCCGGAAGAAGCCTTGCAGATCGCGCGGCAGAGGCTACGTCTGCCGGGGTACTTCAGCAAGCGATGGAGCGTGCAGCAAACCATTGACGCGCTGGAAGCCGAGACCCGGAAGCATTTTGCGGCATGGCGGCTCTCCCCGCTGCTGCGCGGGGAACTGGTCCTGCTGCTGGACGAGCGCCGCACGGCACACCTTGCCGGGCAGGTGCTGCACTACGACCGTGAGAACGGCCTGACCTATCAGAAGGAGGATGAGGATGGAGACAATGGAGTTTAACCTGCTGCGGGAACCGTGGGTCCGGGTGCGGACACAGGACTGCACTGTGCAGGAAGTCTCGCTGACCGACGCCCTGCTCCATGCACACGCGTATGTGGACCTTGCGGGCGAGATGCCCACACAGGACGCCGCCATGCTGCGGCTGCAGCTGGCGGTGCTGCACACCGTGTTCTCCCGCGTGGATGGGAACGGTGTACCGGCACCGTTTGAAGAACCCCGGGATGCTCTGCAGCGCTGGGGCGAATTGTGGCAGTTGGGGCACTTCCCGGAACAGCCGATCCGGGATTACCTGGACAAATGGCAGGACCGTTTCTGGCTGTTCCACCCGGAGCGCCCCTTCTGGCAGGTGCCGGAAGCGAAAATCGGTACGGAATACACGGCCTCCAAACTGAACGGTGAGCTTTCGGAGAGCAGCAACAAGCTGCGTCTGTTCTCGGCCTGTACGGGTGCAGGAAAAAACGGTCTGAGCTATGCGCAGGCGGCACGCTGGCTGCTGAGCGTGAATGGCTACGATGATACTTCGGCCAAACCCAAAGGCAAGGGACTGCCTTCGGTGGGAGCCGGTTGGCTGGGCAAGCTGGGGTATCTTCAGGCGCAGGGCAAAAATCTGTTTGAGACCCTGATGCTGAACCTGACCTTTTTACAGGACGGCAGAGAGCTGTGGGAAGAGGACCGTCCGTGCTGGGAGCTGGATGTGCCCCGCAGCGCAGAACGAACAGAGATCGCATTGCCGGACAACCCGGCCCAGCTGCTGACACTGCAGTCCCGGCGGCTGCTTCTCTGCCGGAAAGGACAGACGGTGACGGGCTTCACCCTGCTGGGCGGCGATTTCTTCCCGCGGGAGAACCCACTCCGGATGCTCGCCCATCCGCGGGTCGGCATATTCATATAACGGGCAGCCATCAAAGTCAGCCAGTCCGTGGGCATCCTTCGGGAAATGTGCCGGTACCCAGTCCAAGATAACGCCGATGCCATGCTTATGCAGGTAGTTTACCAGATAAGCAAAATCCTCCGGCGTTCCATACCGTGAAGTCGGTGCATAGTAGCCGGTTACCTGATAGCCCCAGGAGCCATCGTATGGGTATTCGGAAATTCCCATTAATTCTACATGGGAATATCCCATGCCTTTAACATATTTCGTCAGTGCTTCTGCCATTTCACGATAGGAATAATATCCATCATCTTCTCTTCCCGGATGGCGCATCCAGGAACCCAGATGTACCTCGTAAATTGCCATTGGCTCTGCATAGACATCTTCTGTCTGTTTCCGTTTGTCCATCCACTTATCGTCAGTCCATTTGAAATGCTCAATGTCTGCATCCGTAATTGTCACCTTCTCCAGTAGGGGAAGTTCTTTTCTCTTTCTTGCCAC
>OHAQ01003810.1_pt1 | contig 9980 bp, 5 predicted proteins | sample 1577111 | NCBI WGS metagenome assembly OHAQ01 (sample SAMEA3541549, study PRJEB24748) | human gut metagenome | biome: human gut; feature: human-associated habitat; material: faeces | place: China | collected 2012 | reverse complement strand
CCCTGCTTATGCCGCACTGCAAGGAAACTATCCACAAGAATTGCTCAAAATGGCCGCCGTGCGAGGCATACGCGCCCTGATTGGAGAAGCACTCGACCTTGCGCGCGGCAATCGAGCCGTCCTTATGGAGCCACGTGATGATATGGAAGCGGATCGAGTGGCGCACACGGTTACTGACGAATGTCTCTTCACGCGAGCAGTCGATGCGCACGCATTTTCCGTGCACCTGCGTAGAGCACCACGCGCACAGCGGCTCATAGAGCGCATCCTGCTTGTTGCCAAAGCCTCCGCCGATGTAGGGCTTGATGACGCGGATATCCGCCCACGGACGCCCGAGCGCCTGACCGACGATGCGGCGGATGATGTGCGGGATCTGCGTGGAGGACACGACGACGATGCGGCCATTTTCCTCGTAAGCGTAGCAGCCGTGGTTTTCAATGTGGCTGTGCTGCACGGTGGGGGTGTTGTACCAGCCCTCGACCTTGATGAGGCCGGGCTCTTTGATCGCCTGCTGATAATTGCCCTTGCGGATATCGGTGTGCTTCAGGATATTCCCCGGGAAATTTTCGTGGATGCAGGGCGCGTCGGGCTCCATGGCCTTCTGCACGTCGAGCACAAACGGGAGTTCCTCGTATTCGACCTTCAGCGCGCGCACGCCCTGCATGGCCGAGACCTCATCCTCCGCAATGACGACCGCGACGTCGTCGCCGTAGTAGCGCACATGGCGGTTCAAAAGATTGCGGTCGGCCACGTCCTGATGCCCCGGGTCCATCGACCAGGGATGGCCCGCCGTCGGGAAGCAGTGCTCCGGCACGTCGAAGCAGGTCAGCACCTTCACAACGCCGGGGATGGCCTCCGCCGCGGACTTGTCGACTGATTTGACAAATCCGTGCGCGATGGTGGAATGCTTGATGCGCGCATAGAGCGCACCGGCCGGCATCCGATCCTCATAGTATTTCGTGCGTCCGGTGACCTTGTCGAACGCATCGACGCGGATCTCGCTTTTTCCTACCTTGCTCATCTGTCTACCTCCTGTTCCGAGCAGCCGCTTTGTCGGTTTTGCTCGAAATCTGCAACTCCTTTGCTATTATTTTAGCACATTTCGCACAGCGTGTACAGTGCTGCATGCGTGATATAATACAAATGATCGCGGATGTACCATTTTGTCCGCTTTTTTCTGCCGATTGGTGAAAAAGAAACGAATGACTGGTGATTTAATAGATGGATAACACGTTGAAAATAGGATGCGTGGTCATGGCGGCGGGCAATGCCGCGCGCTTTGGCGAGAACAAGCTCGCCGCGATGGTAAACGGAAAGCCGCTTATCGAGCATGCGCTTGAGGCGATCCCGCGGGAGAGCTTTTCCCGCGTGCTGGTCGTGACGCAGCACGAAAACGTGGAAGCGGCCGCCAAAAAGTTTGGCTTTGAAGCTCTGCGGAATGAGCATCCCGAGCGCGGCCAGAGCGAGACGATCCGCCTCGGCACGGCGGCGCTGTCAGACTGTGACGCGCTCTGCTTCATGGTGGCCGACCAGCCGATGCTCAGGCGCAAGACCGTCGCGCAGGAGCTTGAGTTCTTCCGCGCGCACAGCAAAAACATCGTCGGATTGGGACACAACGGCGTGCGGGGCAACCCCTGCCTCTTCCCTGCCCGCTTCTTTCCTGAGCTTTTATCGCTTGAGGGCGATGTCGGCGGCAGCGCGGTCATCAAGAGGCATTTAGATGATCTGCTGCTCTTTGAAGCGCCGGAGACGGAGCTTTGCGACGTTGACACGAAGGAAGCGCTCGAAGCGCTTAAGAAACGCTGATCTCGCCGCGGAGGTCTTCTTCCATTGCCTGCTTGATCTTCTCCTTGTCGTAGCCGCAGGAGAAGAGATAGTAGAGCTTGGCGACGGCGGCCTCGGTCGTCATGTCGAGTCCGCTGACCGCGCCCGCCTTTTTGAGCGCGCTGGACGTTTCGTAGGTGCCGAGCGACACCGCGCCCTGCGGACACTGCGAGCAGACCGTGAGCACCGTGCCGTTCTGAAACGCCTTGCGGATGATGGGCAGCAGCGCGTTCCCGTCGCCGGGGATGTTGCCCGCGCCGAACGTCTCGATGACGATACCGCGGAGCTTTTCGGTCATAATGGCCTCGAACAGCGAAAACTGAATGCCCGGAAATACCTTGATGACGCCGATGGGAATATTATCAAGCGTCTGGAGCTTGAGCCCGCCTTCCTGCCGCGGCAGGAGGGCGGCTTCGTTATATTTGATGGAAATGCCCGCCTCGGCAAGGCTCGGGTAGTTGGGCGAAACGAAAGCGATGAGTCCGTCGGCGGAGTATTTTGTCGCGCGGTTGCCGCGCAGCAGCTTTCCGCCGAAGTACAGGCACACCTCGCGCACGATGCCTTCCCCCGCAATCAGCAGCGCGGTGATGAGGTTGTCGCGCCCGTCGCTGCGAATTTCGCACAGCGGGATCTGCGAGCCCGTGAGCACCACGGGCTTGTCGAGCCCATCGAGCATGAACGACAGTGCCGAGGCCGTGTAGGCCATCGTGTCCGTACCGTGCAGGACAACGAAGCCGTCGTAATCGTCATATTTCTGCGCGATCAGCTCTGCGATGCAGTTCCATTCGCGCACGGTCATGTTGGATGAATCCAGCAGCGGCGAGAGCTCGTAGAATTCCCACTCCGGCATCTCCGGTGCGCGGAGGTCGGGGATGGCATCGAGCGCGGCGCGGAAGTAGCCCGCGCGCGGCGCGTAGCCGTTTTCCGTGCGCGTCATACCGATGGTGCCGCCGGTATAGATGATGAGAACGCGTTTCATAGCTCTCTCCTGATTGTATTACTTTTTGTACGGCGTATGGTCGAGCGGCAGGCTGCGGCGGCGCTCGCCGTCGTAGCGGTAATACGCCTGCGCGATGGCCGGCGCCGTGGGGATGGACGTGATCTCACCGATGCCGATGGCGCCGTTGGCGAGGTTTAATCCCGGCTTGTCGATGACGATCGCCTTGATCTCGGGGATCTGATGCGAGCGGAACAGGCCGAGCGTGCCGTATTTTGCCGTGGGCTTGCCGTGGTCGAGCGGGTACTGCTCTGTCAAGGCGTAGCCCATGCTCATCACGACGCCGCCCTCGATCTGCCCTTCGCAGGACAGCGGGTTGATGGCCTTGCCGACATCGTGCGCGGCGACCATCTTTTTAATTTTGCCCGTCTCCTTGTCGAGAATGCACATCTGCGTCGCGTAGCCATAGGCGACATGGCTGACGGGGTTCGGCACATTTGCGCCGAGCGGGTTCGTCTTGGCGTAGTATTCGCCGTAAAACTCCTGCCCCTTCAAATCGCTCAGCGAGCGGTACTCCATCGCGTCGCGCAGCAGCAGGCATGCGCGGCGGCAGGCCTCGCCGGTGACGAGCGTCTGGCGCGAGCCGGAGGTATCGCCGCTGTCAGGCGTTATGAACGTGCTGTTGCCGTCGTAGACGACCTGATCGCGCGTGAGCTTTGCGTTTGTCACGACGAGCTGCACCAGCACCGTGCCGAGACCCTGACCGATGCAGGATGCGCCCGCGCGGATATGGACCTTGCCGTCCTCGCCGATGACGAGCTTGCAGCGCCCATAGTCGGGAAGACCGACGCCGACGCCCGCGTTTTTCATCGCGCAGGCAAGGCCGACCGGCTCGCCGTTTTTGACCGCTTCGTCATAGTAGGGCTTGATGGCCTCGAGCGTTTCGACAAGGCCCGTTTCGGGGCCGACGATCTGGCCGTTCGGCAGCACCTCGCCCGGGCGGATGGCGTTGCGGTAGCGAATTTCCCACGGGGAGATGCCGACAAGGTCGGCCATCTCATTTAGGAGCGTTTCGGTCGCAAAGCAGGTCTGCGTCACACCGAAGCCGCGGAACGCGCCCGCGGGCGGATTGTTCGTATAGTAGGCGTGGCCCTCGATTTCAAAATTCTGATAGTTATAGGGGCCGGCTGCGTGTGTGCACGCGCGTTCGAGCACCGGGCCGCCCAGAGAAGCGAACGCGCCGGTGTCGGAGTAGACCTTGGCCTTGACGCCCTGAATGATGCCGTTTTCGTCGCAGCCCATCGTGAAGTCCATCCACATCGGATGGCGCTTGGGATGGACGAGCAGCGATTCCTGCCGTGTGAGCTTCACCTTGACCGGCACGCGCGCGATGTATGCGATCAGCGCCGCGTGGTGCTGCACGGACATGTCCTCTTTCCCGCCGAAGCCGCCGCCGACAAGCATATTTTCGACCTGGCAGTGGGCAAAGTCGACGCCGAGCATCGCCGAGCACTCGTGCTGGGTGGTGTGCGCGCTCTGGTCGGTCGTCAGCAGCTTCACGCCGCCGTTTTCAAGCGGGAGCGCCACGCAGCACTCGGGTTCCAAAAAGGCGTGCTCCGTCCACGGAGTCTCAAACTTCTCGTGTAAGACGTATTTGGAATGTTTGATGGCCTCGTCTGCATTGCCGCGCACAACGTGGCGGTGCGCCTGCAAATTGCCGCGGTTGCCCATGATGACCTCGGGCGCACCGGGGGCGGACGCCTCCTCAGGCCCGTAGACCGCGGGAAGCTCTTCGTAAACGACACGTACAAGCTTTTTCGCCTTTTCAAGCGTTTCCTGATCGCGCGCACAGACAAGCGCCACCGCGTCGCCGAGATACTGCGTGATCTCCCCCTCGCCGATGAGCGTCGGCTGGTCCTTCTGGATGTGGCCGACGTTCTGCTGGCCCGGGATGTCCTTTGCCGTCAGCACGCATATGACGCCGGGGAGCGCTTCCGCCTCTTTCGTGCGGATGTAGAGCACGCGGGCGCGCGGGTACTGGCTGCGCACCGCGCCGCCGTAACACATGCCCTCAATATAGACGTCGTCGGGGTACTTGCCGTAGCCCTGCACCTTTTCGGCGACGTCGATGCGGTGCACGCGCGAGCCAACCTGAAAGTCTTCCTTCTTTTCGGGAATTTTCCCCTCGCGTAAAATCTTCGCCGCAAGCAGGATGCCGTCGATGATCTTGACATAGCCCGTGCAGCGGCAGATATTGTTGCGGATGGCAAAGGCCGCCTCTTCGCGTGTCGGGTCGGGGTTCTGGTCGATGAGCCCCTTGGCCGAGATGACCATGCCTGGAATGCAGAAGCCGCACTGCACGGCTCCGGCCTCGCCGAAAGCGTAGGTAAAGGCCTCCTTTTCAAAGGCGGAAAGGCCCTCGACCGTGACGATATGTTTCCCCTCCAGCTTGTCTGTCTGAGGGATGCAGGCTTTCGTCGGCTTGCCGTCGATGAGGACATGGCACGTGCCGCACGCGCCCTCACTGCACCCGTCTTTGACGCTGGTCAGATGCAGCTCGTCGCGAAGATAGCGGATGAGTTTTTGATTTTTCTCCACCGTGACCGGTGTACCGTTGACAACGAATGCAGCCATTTCAGATCTCCTGTTCACGAGAAAATCACAAATATCACAATTATTTTGGTTGCCTAACTAATTTTATTGTAGCACAGGCACAACAAAGACGCAACACAAATTCTAAATTTCGATATTCTATTTTCGGAATCACGCTTTTGCCTCAAATCCTTGACAAATTTTGAACATTGGACTAAGATATCGCCATACCTGCAAGGGGCGCTGGCGCAAGCCGGCTGTGATGCGGCGTATCGCCGTCGCTGTCCCTCAGACCTGATCCGGGTAATGCCGGCGTAGGAATGCAAAGATGATCTTGCCTGAGCTTTGCACCGTGACGTCGACGCCGCGGTGCTTTTTTGTGCCGCGGCGCGGACAGGGATCATATTTTTAGGAGGAATCCCTTATGAGCAACACGTCCACCCATTCCAGCACCCGCCGCCTGACCGAGGGCGGCATCTGCATCGCGCTTGCCCTTGTGCTGAGCTATCTCAAAATTCCCATCGGTCTGTCGTTTGGCGGCTTCGGCGGCTCGATCACCCTTGTGATGGTCCCGCTCATCCTCTTCGCCGTGCGCTATGGCGCGCCCTGGGGCATCCTCGCGGGCGTCGCGTTCGGCACGCTCAAGTATTTCTTCGCCGAGGGCTTCGCCGTGAGCTGGGTGTCCATCATCTTCGACTATTCCGTCGCCTACGGCGCGGTCGGCCTTGCGGGCCTTTTCCGCGTGAAGGACAATGACTATTCCAAGCTCCCGCTCGCCGCGTTCGTTGGCTGCCTCGGCCGCTTTGTCATCCACTTTATCTCGGGCGTGACGGTCTACGCGCAGTATATGCCCGAGGAATTCATGGGCATGACCATGACGTCTCCCGTGTTCTACTCCGTGCTGTATAACGGCACCTACATGCTGCCGAACACGATCCTCGCGATCGTCATCTGCGCGTTGCTGATGAAGCCCGCAGCGAAGCTGCCGAGCGCAGAGTAAAAAAATAATATGGCAGCGCGACAGCGCTGCATTTGTTCCCTGCGCCGCGCAGGGGTACGATAATAAGGGAGGGGTATCTCTTTTTGAAAAAGAGATACCCCTCCCTTATCCGCATCCCCTGCGCGGCGCAGGGAATGGATGCAGCGCTGCCGCGCTGCGATAAAAACCCCCGCTGCGCGGGGAGGGCGCAAAAAAAGGCAGCCTTTCGGCTGCCGATTTTTTCAGTCCACCGTGCGCATGAAGGAGGTCGATCCCTTCTGAAATCTCACATCCAGCTTCACGCGGTCCGCGCGCATATAGCTCGTGGTGTATTCATAGGTATGCCCGTTCTCGGTCGTGGTGCGGCGCTGATGGAAAAACGCCGCCGAGCCGGGCGCGCAGTGCAGAAGCTGCGCCTCGTGCGGCGCGAGCACGACGGCCTCATACGTGTCCGACGCGGAAAACGGGATGACGCCGACGTGGTAGAGGAGACTGTAGAAGCTGTGCGTCTCCAAAAGCTCGCGCGTCAGGTTCGGATAGATGTACTCTGGGTAGTACGACGTCTCTAAAATGAGCGGCTCACCGTCGACGTTTCGCACGCGCGTGAAGCGATAGACCTTCACGCCCGGCTCAAGGCCCATGAGCGTCACGATCTTGGGAGAAGGCGTGATGACCGCGAAGTCGACCAGTGTGGACGACGGCGTTTTGCCCAGCTGGGAAATTTCCGTCGTGAACGAATACTGCACGCCCTTGCGGCGCGTGTTCGGGTCAGTGACGAACGTGCCCTTGCCGCGCTTTCGCACGACGAAGCCCTCTTCTTCCAGCGCGCCGATGGCCTGGCGCACGGTGTTGCGGCTGATATCATACGAGCGGCAGAGCTCGGCCTCGCTCGGCAGCAGGTCGCCGACCTTGAGCGCGCCGGAGGTGATGCTGCGCTTGATGATGCCCATGAGCTGGGAATAGAGAGGAATTTCGCTGTCGAGCGACAGCGGATTTTTAAGGACCGGATTGTGTTCCATGGTGGGAACCTCCCGAGAAATACGTTTTGGAATATTCCCATCATACCACATATCTTTGAGATGTTCCAGTACCTTTTTGCAATTTCTCCCTCATTTTGCGCGAAAAGACAGGGAAAAAGGCGGCCTTCGGGCCGCCTTTTTGAAATTTGACCGCTTCAGTCCAGAATTTCCTGCGCGCCGGTCTTCAGATTCACGCGCACAGAGTGCGTCACGAGCGGGTCGCTCGTCTTTTGATGGTCGATATCGTAGACGGCGGTGGTGTAGACATAGCCGTCGCGGATCTCAAGGGCACCGGGGAAGTAGCTGATGCTGCTGCCATCCTCCGTGACGCTGCCGTAGAAGTAGTCCGCATCACCGATACTCGTCCAAGTCTTGCCGCTGTCATAGGAAATGGACAGATTGTTCTGCGCGGGCGGGAACTGTAGCGTCTTGACAATATTGCCGTGGTTATCAAAAGCAATGGACTCGTAGCCGTCGATCTTTACGTACTGCTCGCCGTCAGGATTGTAGAGCTCCGTAACATACGTTCCCATCGTCGCGCCGCCGATATGATAGTTAAGCGCCACTCTGCTGCCTCTGATCGAAAGTGTCGCGCGCACAGGTGAGTCAGTCAGAGAGTCGATCGGCAGGGTGCAGATGGTCTCAACTGCGCTGCCCTCGCGCCAGCGGCAGAGCTTGCCGCCGGAAATGTACCAGAGATAGTCATCATTGTCGACATAGCTGTCGGCACTTTTGGTGATGGAGGCACGGCTGAGAGTATCCGTCGCGGTGGTGGTTACGGCCTGCTTGCCGCTGTCCGCGGCGGTTTTCTCGAACCATTTGCAGAATGCATCCCAAACGGCAGTCTCCATACCGGCATCGGTGACCTCATAGCTGTAAAAGGTGGCTTCTCCTTGACCGTCGCCCGTATCGAAGAAATTGAGCGCATTTTTATGATTGCTGATAAGCACAAAGTTCCATCTGCCGCAGCTGACAGTGAATCTCTCGCGGTAATTGCCAGCCAGGTTGAGATCACGCGATTCTTTCCAGGAATACCGGCGGAACTGTTCGGCCATTGTTGTGCGATAGTCGATGTTCGTGTTAGTGTGCTCTTCGATTTTAGGGCCTGACGGTTCGGCCAGATCGTGATATTGTAAAGTATCGCTGAGAACATTCATATCGCCCAGCGCGTCGAGCGCGGCGTCGAGCGCGTCAAAGCCTGTGGAAGCGGCGGATGCGTCCTCCTGCGTGAGCAGGATCTTGCCGGTGATGGTAAAGCTGTCCGTCATTGCCTGCAAAATGGCCGCCTCGCCCTCAACGGCGCGGTCGCGGTTCCAGCCCCACTGATTCTCTTCCGTGCTGCCGTCGAACGTCCAGTGCGTTGTGACCTCGTAGCAGGTGCCGTCCGGCGCATCAAAGAGCGTGACAATTGTGTTGCTCATGCCCTCGTGCGTCACAAAGCGCCAGCCCGCGTCGGTCTTCTCGGCCTTTGCGCCGGTGCTTTCCCATTCCGCCTTCGCTTCGTCAAGGCTCTGCTCGAGCTTCTTTGCGTTGAAGTAGGAGCCGGTGTCGTAGCGGGAGTACCAGAACTCCGTCCCCGGATTGCACGCCCAGGCGGTGATCGGCGCATAGAAGTAGTAGCTGCCGTCGCCCGAAATGAGCCGCGCCTCGCACTGGTTGGCGCGGCCGTAGCCGTCCGCCGCCGTGTCGTTCAGCAGGTCGGGAATGAACATCTTCGGCAGATCAAGCCCCGCGTAGTCGATATAGAAGTCGTGCAGGTAATACTTGAGGTCCACGCCGTAGCCGCAGCCGTTGTACCACAGCCCGTCGTTGCTCATCGAGGTGCCGATGATCTGATAGCCGGTCTTCTCGCCGTAGGTGTAGTGCAGGACGGTGAGATAGTGCGTCCAGTTCTCGTTGAGATATCCGTCGTCCGTCAGCTCCTGCCCGCCGATGACGTCGATCTGCATGCCTGCCTCGTTCGTGGGCTTCATCTCATACTGGAAGTACCACAGCTCCAGCACCGTGCCGTCGGGGGAAAGGTTGCCGAGCGAATCTGCCTGCTCCAGCTGCGTCACGCGCACGTCGGCGACCGTGTCTTCGATCGAGCGGGACGCATAGTCGTTGTTTTCCGACACGGAATAGGTCACCGTGCCTTTTTTGAGGTCTTCCACGCACGCGGCGGCATAGTCGTCCATCGAGGCGTAGATCGGATTGACCTGTTCGTTCAAGCGGAAAACCGAACAAAAGAGTTCGCTGCCGTCTTCTTCGTAATCGCCGGCAAGGCCGAGGTAGACCGAGCCGTCCTTTTGCTTCAGAAGATAGACCTGATTCGGTTGACCGTCACTTGCCTCTTCGCAATGGCCGCTCCAAGCGGACTTGTTGTTCTGTATGAGATCGTCGACCGGCGAAGCTTTGGTGCTGCCGAAGAGCGCGTAGAAGGACTGCTTTTCCAGCGTGTATTCCTCCATCGGGCCGTAAATGGATGTGGAGCCCCAGGCGTCGCACAGCGTCACATACTTTTCTCCGGCAGTATTTGTCGTGGTGCGGAAGGAGGGGTAAGTGCCGTCCGTAAAGCCGTCCGTAAAGGCGGGCGCTTCATATAAGAGTATGTCGACCGTATAGCTCTTGTCGGCAAACGGGTCATCAT
>OHAQ01003809.1_pt1 | contig 9983 bp, 8 predicted proteins | sample 1577111 | NCBI WGS metagenome assembly OHAQ01 (sample SAMEA3541549, study PRJEB24748) | human gut metagenome | biome: human gut; feature: human-associated habitat; material: faeces | place: China | collected 2012 | reverse complement strand
AGGTCAACCCTTTTTAAAGGGTTGCGGGTTTGGGCAGAGCCCATAAAAAGTTTCCCTTACATTAAATTATCGTGCGCAAACAGCTTTGCTGTTTGCGTGCTAAGACAAATGTTTGAAAAACAGGCGATAGCATTTAAACAAGAATGATTAAAATAATGTACCGTCATTGCAATGCAATGGCGGTACAAATTATAAGAATATTTTTTCTTGTTTCTATCGCAAATTTAGCGGCTTTCGCCATTGTGTTCAAGCCACCAAACGGCAAGCCGTTTGGCTGTTAATAATTTGCGATAGCTTAAAGCCTTTGTGGGCATTCCCACACCCACAACCTTTGAAAAGGTTTACTAAACTTTTAATATCGTGGCGGATAGTCGGTTATTTTTTAACTTTGTTGCCAGACCGAAAATAAGGTAAACCGCAATTTGTAAAAATACCCAACTTTAGCAAAGAACATTTTTGTGTTTTAGTAGAAAACTTTGCACTGCTTGTTTTTATTGTAATTAGCTAAAAAGTAAAGGTTAAATTTGTTTAATATTGTTATCAATTTTGTAACCTTTTGCTGATTATGCAAAATCTATAAAAAAAATAAAGAAATTTGAAAATAGAGGTTGATTTTTTTCTCGTTTTTGTGTAATATGTATATAAGAGATATATTGTATTTTAAATATATTAATTCATTAGGCTCTTATTATAAGAATTTTTGCCGAAAAGGCTTGCTGTACAAAAAATTACAGACAGTTTGTGATTTTTGTATATTTACAGTTTTGCTGTCGGCGGAAATATGCCAGAATAATATGCTTACAATTATATGAATATTTGCTTAGAAAAAGAGGTAAATAAAATGTCAAACAGATTATTCCAGGGTATTGTTCACCAGATGAAAGATGCAATCGACAGAACAATTGGCGTTATTGATGAAACTTCTGTTGTTATAGCCTGCTCAGAGCTTGGTAAGATCGGTGAGGTAAACGAAAGCGTAACCTCAGAAACATTAAGCTCAACAGCTCCTTTTGTAATCAATGGCTATACATATAAGTCATTTGGCAGCAACGCTAAGTATGATTACGCTGTATTTGTTCAGGGTACTGACGAATATGCTCAGAAGTATGCACAGCTCCTTTCTGTTTCTTTTGCAAGCATTAAGCAGTATTATGATGAAAAATACGATCGCTCAAACTTTATCAAGAATGTAATTCTCGATAACATTCTTCCGGGCGATATCTATCTTAAGGCAAGAGAACTTCACTTTAACAGCGAGGTTTCAAGAGTTTGCCTTCTCATTAAAATTATTTCAAAAACAGATGTATCTGCATATGATATTATTCAAAATCTTTTCCCCGATAAGTCAAAGGACTTCGTTATCAACATTAATGAGTACGAAATTGCACTTGTTAAGGAAATTAAGGCAGATACCGAAAGTCGTGACCTTGAAAAGCTCGCAAGCTCTATTTCAGACACACTTTCAAGCGAGTTCTACACTCACTGCGTTGTAGGTATCGGTACAACCGTAACAGGCATCAAAGACCTTGCCCGTTCGTTCAAGGAGGCACAGAGTGCGCTTGAGGTTGCAAAGGTATTTGACACAGAGCGTACAATCGTAAGCTATGACAACCTCGGTATTGCTCGTCTTATTTATCAGCTCCCTACAACACTTTGCGAAATGTTCTTAAAGGAAGTTTTCAAGCGTGGTTCTATTGAGAGCCTCGATCAGGAAACACTCTTTACTATTCAGCGTTTCTTTGAAAACAACCTCAATGTTTCTGAAACATCAAGAAAGCTTTTTGTTCACAGAAACACTCTTGTTTACAGACTTGAAAAAATTAAGAAACTTACAGGCCTTGATCTTCGTGAGTTTGAGGACGCTATCGTATTTAAGGTAGCTCTTATGGTTAAAAAGTACCTTAACGCAAGCCCTGCAAAGTATTGATTTTAGCGAATTTAATATGGCTCTGCACTGTCGGCTTTCGGGGGTGCAGGCCATTTTGACTTTTTAGAATTGATTTGTCAAAATATTACAAAAAATTGTATTATACAACGCAAAATATACAGAATAAATGTATATTTTGTAATAAAGGTGAAATTTATGATAGATTTTAACAATGTATCTAAAACCTATCCGAACGGCACTCATGCGCTTCACGATGTATCTATTCACATCGACAAGGGCGAGTTTGCTTTTATAGTGGGTGCGTCCGGAGCAGGTAAAAGTACGTTTTTAAAGCTGATTATGCATGAGGAAAGTCCGTCATCGGGCGAAATCATTGTAAATAATCTTAATATAACCAAAATGCGCCGCAGAAAAGTTCCGTATCTTCGCCGCCACATGGGCATAGTTTTTCAGGATTTCAGACTTATTGACAAGATGAATGTTTTTGATAATGTTGCCTTTGCAATGCGCGCAATCGGTTCGAGCGCATCTTCAATCAAAAAAAGAGTTCCGTATATTCTTGAACTTGTCGGACTTAAAAATAAAATGAAAAACAAGCCAAGCGAGCTTTCGGGCGGCGAGCAGCAGCGTGTCAGCCTTGCAAGAGCTTTGGTAAATAATCCAGAGATTATTATTGCTGATGAGCCGACAGGTAATGTTGACCCGGAGATGTCACACGATATTATTCAGCTTTTGAGTGAAATTAACGATATGGGAACAACTGTGCTTGTTGTTACTCACGAACACGACCTTGTAAGACAGTTCAACAAGCGTGTAATTGTGATTGACCATGGCAGAGTAAAGAGCGACACTAAAAATCCTGAGGCTGCGCTTGCATTTGACGCAGAGTATGAGGATATTGACGAAATAATAGAGGGCATTGCACTTCATAGAGAAAATAATGATGCGATTGCCGAATAAGTTGTCGTTCCAAACCGAAAAGAAAGGAACATAATATGAGTGGCTTTGGCTATTTAATTAAGGAAGGCTTCAGAAGTATATGGAGCAACCGAATTATGAGTATTGCTTCAATATGCGTTTTGGTAAGCTGTCTTGTGCTTACCGGTGCGGCTGAGCTTATTTCTGTAAACATAGAAAAAGAGGTTGAGTCTGTCGGCAAAACCAATGAAACAACCGTTTATATTAAGGACGGAACATCTGACCTTGAGGCTGTTTACATTGGCAAAAACCTTGAGCAGCTTGATAATATTACTTCTGTAAAATTTTATCCAAAGGAAGATGCAATCAACGAATTTAAGGATTCACTTCCCGAGGCGGTATTTGAAAATGTAAACGGTGACAATAACCCGTTGCCGGACGCATACATAGTTGCAATGGACGATTTGTCTAAATATGATCAAACCATTGACGCTATTTTAAAGGTTGACGGTGTGGATTCTATTAATAACCGCAGTGAGCTTGCACGAAAGCTCACAGACATAAGCAACCTTGTAAGCTACATAAGCCTTGCGATTGTTGTTGCGCTTACAATTATTTCTCTGTTTATTATTGCAAATACAATCAGAACTACAATGTATTCAAGGCGATTTGAAATCAGTATTATGAAATCTGTCGGCGCTACCAATGCCTTTGTTCGACTTCCGTTTGTAGTCGAGGGTATGGTGCTTGGTTTTATTTCAGCAGTTATCGGTACAGGCGTGCTTTATGTGGTATATGAGGGCGTTATGTCGGCAGTAAATTCATTCGTAAAAATTTCTACAATTCCATTTTCGGATGTTTGCTTGCAGGTCGGCGGTATCTTCATTATTGCAGGTATGCTGATTGGCGCATTTGGCAGCTTTATTTCAATGCGTAAGTATCTCAAGATGGAAGGAAACGAAATTCTCGGCTGGTAATAACAAAGGAGTATATTTAATGCGAATTTCTAAAAAAAGATTCAAAGCAGTGCTTTGTGCAATTCTCAGTATGTGTATTTTTGCATATTCGGCTTATCCTGTATTTGCTGAGGAGCAGGTTGCACAAGAGGCATCAACTGAGCAAACTCAGGCAACCACTATTGATCCTAACGATATTGACGCACTTGAGAACAGAAGACAGGAACTTCAGGCTCAGAGCGATAAATATCAGCAAATTCTTGAAAAAACAAAAGAAAATATTGCAGATCAGGAAGAGTATGTTAATGCGCTTGTAAGCAAGGTGCAGGTTCTCGATGATAAAATCGAACTCAGCCATCAGAGCATTAATGAGCTTAACGGCAAAATTCAGGACAAGCAGACAGCTATTGATAACGCCAATAAGAGCATTGAAAATCAGATGAATACTCTCCGCAACAGACTCAGAAATATTTATATGGCAGGCAATACAACTGACCTTGAAATTATTTTCGGAGCAAAGAGCTTTTCTGATTTTCTTGATAAAATGGAGCTTGTAGAGGCACTCTCTGATTATGATAATAATCTTATCAATTCAATTAAGGGCGACCTTGAGAATATTTCTAAAGAAAAGGCAGAACTTGAAAAGGATATGGATTCACTCGAGGCAGAAGAGGCAAGCCTTGAAAGCGACCAGCAGGAGCTTAACAAAATTCTTGAAGAGAATAAAGAACTTTTGGCAGGACTTTATAAGACAAGCGATAAGGCGACAAGCGAAATCCAGAATGGCGCACTTGAAAGTGATGATATAGAAAAGGCTATTTCTAATTATTACGCTGAAAAGGCAAGACTTGAGGCTGAGCGTGCCGAGCAGGAAAGAAATAATAATTCAAACAGCGGTGGTTCATCAAGCGGCACTATTCACGGTGACCTTGACATTTCTCCGTCAGGTTTTGTATGGCCGTGCCCGGGCTATTACTATCTTACTTCCGAATGGAACGAGGACAGAGGCTCTTATAACCACGGTGCAATTGATATAGCAGACTCAGGAATTATGGGAGCGGATGTTGTTGCCGCAAAAGAAGGCGTAGTAATTGATTCTTACAACGGTTGTTATCACAACTGGGGTAAAGAAGAAGGTTCATGCGGTTGCGGCGGCGGTTATGGCAACTATGTAATGATTGCGCATGATGGCGGCAAGATGACAGTTTACGGTCACCTTTCAACTACTATGGTTTATACAGGTCAGCATGTTTATCAGGGACAGGTTATCGGCTATGTCGGCTCAACCGGTCACTCCACAGGTGCGCATCTCCACTTTGAAACAAGACTTAACGGTGTTAAGTACAATCCTATGACAGAATTTCAGTCATAATTAATAATTAAAATCAATCCCTTTGCATATACTTAATAAAAAGTTATGCGGAGGGATTTTTTATGCTTACGGCACTGACTGTTAAAAAGCACGAACGAAGAAAAGGAATAAAAGGATTAGCAGACAGGCTCAGGCGTGACAGAGCCGTAGTGAAGATAAAACGGGCGAGAGGAGTGTACCTCAAGCATATTACATACATTTCATACGGCAGAAAGCCAAGGTTTGAAAAGCTCGAAAAAATTATAGGCGACAGCAAAAACAGAATAATATGCTCGCCAAAAATTAAATTTGAAAGCGACAGCAAATTCAAAAGATTTGAAAATTCGGACTTTTCGGCAAGGCTCTGCACAAACCTTGCAATTTGCTTGCTTTCAATGTGTGATTTTACCGAAAAGCTGAAAATCGGAATTTATGACCCTGACGGGCGTGAAAGTGAATTTTTGCCGTATGTTATGAAATATTCCTCTGATGTAACGGTTGTTACGGATTGCCCGGATGTTTATTATGACGAAAACGAACTTGTTATGGAGAATATGGGCGCTTGCTCGGTGGTTACAAAAAGAACCGAGGAGCTTGAACATTGCCACCTGATAATTGCTCCGCACACGATTGAAAAAACATTCTCATCAAACGAAAACACTTTAATTTTGACAAACGGCAGACCAAAGGCAGAGCTGACAGGCGAGGTTTATTATAAATATTACTTTAAAATGCCAAATGGCTTTGACCGAATAAAACCGCAGGAACTCGAAACGGAGTATTTTTGTTCGGCTTTGTATTCACTCGGCAGGCAATATTCGCTCGGCTCAATAGTGCCTACAATGTGCAGTAATTTTTCCGCTACGCAAACAGTAAAATCGTTGTATGCAATGTTTGAAAGCCTTTACAAAAATTCCGCAAAATCGGCAGACGAAAATTAAATCATTGACAAAAGAAAAACAACGGGCAAGAATTACAGCCTAAGATAAAAAGGTACTGATATTAAAAATATTTAAGTAAAAACGGAGTCTGTATTCCTTTTTCTGTTGGGGCAATTTGTTGCCAATATTTTGCATTTTGCTTGACAATAGCACGAAAAAATTTTATAATTAAAAAGTATGTAAGAATTATAAAGAAATCATTTTTCTTATTGAAAGGACGATGTATAATGGCAGCAAAACAAATTATGCTTACAGCAGAAGATGTTAAAAAATACGAGGAAGAACTCGAATTCTTAAAAACCGAAAAACGAAAAGAAATTGCAGAGAAAATCAAGGTTGCCCGTTCTTACGGTGACCTTTCCGAGAACAGCGAATACGATGACGCTAAAAACGAGCAGGCTATTCTTGAGGCTCGTATTGCTACTGTTGAGGCTACTCTTAAAAATGCCGTTATCATTGATGAGAGCAACACTTCAAACGAGCATGTTCACCTTACCTCAGTTGTAAAGGTTGAGTATGTTACAAACGGCAGACAGCTTTCATTTAAAATCTTAGGCTCGGGTTCAAACGGAATTAACCCGAGAGAGGGCGTTATTTCTGATGAATCACCAATCGGCAAGGCACTTATGAACAGAAGTGTAGGCGATGTAGTCGAGGTTGAAACTCCCGGTGGTACACAGGGCCTTAAAATTTTAGAGATTTCAAAGTAAGCAGTGTTGAAAGGAAATATAAATAATGAGTGAGAAAAATCAGTCACAGAATACTGAAAACCTCGGTGACCTTTTAAAGGTCCGCCGAGAAAAGCTTGCGGCTCTTCAGGAGGCAGGCAAGAATCCGTTTGAAATAACAAAGTACGATGTTACACATCACAGCTCAGATGTAAAAGACAATTTTGATGAGCTTGATGGCAAGACTGTTTCTTTGGCAGGCAGAATTATGTCAAAGCGTGTTATGGGTAAGGCGTCTTTCTGCCATATTCAGGACTTAAAGGGCACAATTCAGGTGTATGTTGCAAGAGATAACATCGGCGAAGACAGCTATAAAGATTTTAAGAAATACGATATGGGTGACATTGTTGGCATAAGCGGCGAAGTGTTCAAGACCAAAACAGGCGAAATTTCTATTCACGCATCTTCGGTAACACTTCTTTCAAAGAGCCTTCAGATTCTCCCTGAGAAATTTCATGGCCTTACAAATACAGATACTCGTTACAGACAGCGTTATGTTGACCTTATTATGAATCCGGAGGTTAAGGATACATTCGTTAAGAGGTCAAAAATTATCAAGGAAATCCGTAACTTCCTTGACGAAAGAGGATTTATGGAGGTTGAAACTCCAATGCTCGTTGCCAATGCCGGCGGTGCGGCTGCAAGACCTTTTGAAACACACTACAACGCACTTGATGAAGATGTAAAGCTTAGAATTTCACTTGAGCTTTATCTTAAAAGACTTATTGTCGGCGGTCTTGAGAAAGTTTACGAAATCGGACGAGTTTTCCGTAACGAGGGCGTAGATACAAGACATAACCCTGAGTTTACACTTATGGAGCTTTATCAGGCATACACCGACTACTACGGTATGATGGATCTTACAGAGAGTATGTTCAAATATCTTGCAGAAAAGGTATGCGGCAGCTCTGTAATAACATATAACGGCATTGAAATCGATTTTGGCAAGCCATTTGAGAGAATCACAATGGTTGACTGTATCAAAAAGTATGCAGGAATTGATTTTGACGAGGTTAAGACAGACGAAGAGGCTAAGGCACTCGCAAGAGAAAAGCATATTGAATTTGAGGAGCGCCATACAAAGGGCGACATTGTAAACCTTTTCTTTGAGGAGTTCTGCGAAAAGAACCTTATTCAGCCAACATTCGTTATGGATCATCCGCTTGCAATTTCTCCGCTTACAAAGAAAAAGCCTGACGACCCTGAAAAGGTAGAGAGATTTGAGCTCTTTATCAACACTTGGGAAATGTGTAACGCTTACTCCGAACTTAACGATCCTATCGACCAGAGAGAAAGATTTGCTAAGCAGGAAGAGGCTTTTGCAAACGGTGACGAAGAGGCTAACCATACAGACGAGGACTTCCTCAATGCACTTGCAGTAGGTATGCCACCAACAGGCGGTATCGGCTACGGTATTGACAGACTTGTTATGCTCCTTACAGATTCACCTGCAATCAGAGATGTATTGCTTTTCCCGACAATGAAGTCCTTAGATGGTGTAAATAAGAAAAATGATGTAAATAATACAGCTTCTGAAGCACCTGAAAAAAATGTAAAAACTGAGTCTGAAAAGATTGATTTTTCTAAGGTAAAGGTAGAGCCTTTATTTGAGGAATTTGTTGATTTTGATACATTCAGTAAGTCAGATTTCCGTGCAGTAAAGGTTAAAGAGTGTGTTGCAGTACCGAAGTCAAAGAAACTGTTACAGTTTACGCTTGATGACGGAACAGGCACAGACAGAACCATTTTAAGCGGTATTCACGCTTATTATGAGCCTGAAGAACTGGTTGGAAAGACGCTTATCGCTATCACAAATCTTCCACCGAGAGCGATGATGGGCATTGACTCTTGCGGTATGCTCCTCAGTGCTATCCACGAAGAAGAAGGCGAAGAAAAGCTCCATCTTCTGATGGTTGATGACCATATTCCAGCAGGTGCAAAGCTCTATTAAGATGATGTAAAGATGTACCGTTTTACCAAATAGACGGGACGTACTTCATTTGATAAAAAACTAAAAAAACAGCGATTTACATCAAACTTACATCAATTGATGCAGAAATCGGTGCAAGCAAGAAAAAATCGCATAATTGGCAGAATGAATGGGCAGTCCTGAAATCGGGATTGCCCATTTTTAGAAGAAAGACGAAAAACTCTTGACCTGCACGCAGCGTATACGCTTATACTATCAACATAAATCATAAGGAGGTGCATCGGATGTTATTAAATGAAATTATAAATGAGGTTGGAATGACAAAGCGTGCAGTTAAGTATTATGAAGAAAAAGGATTGCTGTCAGTGGATAAAGATAACAATGGTTATCGTAACTATACTGCACAAGATGTTGAAACTTTAAAAAAGATTTCAGTATATAGAAAACTCGGTATTAGTATTAAAGACATACAGAGCCTTTTGGAAACTGGCGACAAAAGTATTCTTCTTCGTATTTATCAAGAAAAAGTGCAGGAAAAAGTTTTAAAAGACTCAGAACTTGAAGCTTTGAAGCAATTTATAGATGATGGTGACGCAGACAAAGCAAATGAGGCACTTGATTATCAAACCGTTGAAAATGCAATTGAGTCTTTGCTACCGGGAAAAGAATGGGGAGATTATTTTAAAAGTCATTTCAAACCATTTCTTAATGTAAGGTTGAAGACTCTGGAACAGAAGCAGGCACTACAGAATATATTAGAATATTGCGATGAAACGACATTGAAAGTTCCTTTTATTATGGGAATAGGTGCGAAGATGATAGGTGGGATTGCACAAGAAACCAGAACCGCAGATGAGATGATAGCCTATTATCGTGATATGAGTGAAAGTGAATATGAAAGACTAAAAGAAAAAGTATGGATAGGTGCTAAAATGAAAAACGGTATAATGAAATACCATCCAGCATTTATTGCACAGAGAAAAATGCAGAAAGAGTTACAAAATAAAGGATATAACGATATATTCATTCCTAATTTAATGGTTCTGTCTCCAACGTATGCAGAATATAAGAAAGCGTTAGATAATGTGAACGATAGAATGTGTAGAGAACTTGGACTGTATTATGATAGCAATTATAACTTAGTTATTAAAAAAGATAATTCTAAGTAAAAGTTAAACTACCCTTTGGGAGAGGAGAGATCCTTTTCTCAAAGGGCTTTTTCTATTTATACGGATATTCGCAAACTACAAGATAAAGCCAAAACTTCATAT
>OHAQ01003807.1_pt1 | contig 9990 bp, 9 predicted proteins | sample 1577111 | NCBI WGS metagenome assembly OHAQ01 (sample SAMEA3541549, study PRJEB24748) | human gut metagenome | biome: human gut; feature: human-associated habitat; material: faeces | place: China | collected 2012 | reverse complement strand
CAGCGATTGCGCGAAAGCGGTGCAAAGTAACGAATTATTTATCAGATAGCCAAATAAGTGTATGAATTATTTTTTATTATGACGGAATCTGCTTGCTGTATTTCTTTTTTTAACTATATTTGGTGCAACAAACTCTTATATAATGAAACAAATATTTGTGCGCAAAACTTATGTAGCATTCCTGTTTGCGGGAATGTTAACTTTTTCTGCTTGTCATTCATCCTATGAATTGGTTGGAATAGATGGCGGTAGAGTGGAAATTAATTCTGCTTATGATGTTCATCCCGATGAAGCTGCGGTGAAAATGCTGGCTCCTTATAAAGCAAAAGTAGATAGTGTAATGTCTCCGGTTATTGGTCATAGCGAAGTGGCTATGAGTGCTGAACGTCCGGAAAGTCTTTTATCCGATTTTTCTGCAGATGTGATCCGGTTGGCTGCTACCCAATATCAAGGGAAGCCGGCGGATGTGGCAATTACAAATATGGGTGGTTTGAGAAACTCTCTGCCACAGGGGGATGTTACATTTGGAAATGTTTATGAAATATTTCCTTTTGAAAATTCGTTGTGCCTGTTGACTATGAACGGCAAGTCTTTGATGGATTTGTTCGTGCAGATAGCGAAATTGGGTGGGGAAGGTCTAAGCGGTGCACGTTTGGTTATAACAAAAGACGGTAAACTGAAAGATGCTAAGATAAACGGGCAAGAAATAGAACCGGATAAATTATATACGGTCGCTACTTTGGATTATCTTGCAGAGGGAAATGATGGAATGACTGCTTTTCTTGAGGCAACGGAACGTGTTTGTCCGGAGAAAGCTACGATTCGTCAGATTATAGTGAATTATATAGAGGAAATGGAGAAAAAAGGTAAAAGTGTTACTGCCACACTTGACGGACGTATCACAGTAGAATAACCATATATAAATAAAACCGAATAAAAATGAAATTATCAATGCATTATATACAGCGTACGGGGATATTGCTTTGTGCCTTTTGTTTCTGTACATTGCTTTTTTCTCAGGAAGAGAAAGAATTGTTTATACTTCATACGAATGATACCCATAGTCGTATCGAACCGTTGGAGAAGAATGTAAAACCGGCAGAATATGCCGATAAAGGTGGATATGTGCGTAGAGCTACTTTTGTGAAAGAAATGCGTGAAAGGTATCCGGACTTGTTATTATTCGATTGCGGTGATTTCTCACAAGGTACACCTTATTATAATATGTTCCGGGGAGAAGTTGAGGTAAGCCTGATGAATGAAATGGGTTATGATGCCGGGACTATCGGTAACCATGAGTTTGATTTTGGTCTGGATAATATGCTTCGTCTATTTAAAATGGCAAACTTCCCGATTGTTTGTGCTAATTATAATTTTGAGGGTACTGTGTTGGAAGGTATAGTGAAACCTTATGTGATTATCGAACGTAACGGATTAAAGGTTGGAGTATTCGGACTTAGCCCCCGGTTGGAAGGTCTGGTACAGGAAAAGAATTATGAAGGGGTGGTTTATACCGAACCTAATGAGGTGGCTAATAATGTAGCGGATATTTTGAAGAATAAAGAGAAATGTGATGTCGTTATTTGTTTATCACATATCGGTTGGGAACCTGATCCGAAGAATCCGGTATGCGATATAGACCTTATAACTCATACACGTAATATAGATGTTGTTTTTGGGGGGCATTCTCATTCTTTCTTTGAGAAGACTTTGTATTACAAGAACTTGGATGGGAAAGATATTCCTCTGCAGCAGATGGGAAAGAATGGGATTTTTGTAGGGACAATGGACTTGAAGTTTGTTAAAGAGTAAAACAGGGATTGATTATATGAAAGGATGGTGGATAACTTTTGTTTCGGCATTTCTATTAATACATCAGGTAAAGGCTCAGGTTGAGCCTTTATTATTATATGAGGCAAAACAGGAACCTGCCTGCAAGGCTTGGGTGGATAAAACAATGGATGGGATGAGCCTCAAAGAAAAGGTAGGGCAATTATTTATCTACACGATTGCGCCTCAAAATACGAAACGGAATCTTTCGTTACTGCAAGATGTTGTCCGTACGCATAAAGTTGGCGGTTTGTTGTTCTCCGGTGGTCAGCTGCGGGATCAGGCATTGCTCACTAATTATGCCCAAGACAATGCCGAAGTTCCGCTTCTAATCACTTTTGATGGAGAGTGGGGCTTGGCAATGCGGCTGAAAGGTACTCCGAATTTCTCAAGGAACATGACTTTGGGCTGTATTCAAGATAATCAGTTGATTTATGAGTACGGCAAAGAGGTGGCGCGTGAGTGTAAAGAACTCGGCGTACACGTTAACTTTGCTCCTGTTGCCGATGTGAATATTAACCCGAATAATCCGGTAATCAATACTCGTTCATTTGGTGAAGATCCGTATCTGGTGGCGGAAAAGGTGGTAGCTTATGCCAAGGGCTTGGAGAGCGGAGGCGTTTTGTCTGTATCTAAACATTTCCCCGGACATGGGGATACGGATGTGGACTCTCATAAAGCACTTCCGGTTTTGCCCTTTACCCGCGCGCGGCTGGACAGTGTCGAGCTATATCCTTTCAAACAAGTTATAAAAGCCGGTTTAGGCGGTATAATGGTTGGGCATCTGCAAGTTCCTTCTTTGGATAACTCCTCATTACCGGCCTCGCTTTCCAAAAATGTGATAACCGGATTGTTGATTGATGAACTGAAATTTAAAGGACTTGTTTTTACGGATGCTTTAGCAATGAAAGGCGTGTCGTCAACGGAAAATGTATGTGTGCAGGCTTTAAATGCCGGAAATGATTTGTTGCTGGCTCCCCGAAATATAAAAACGGAGATAGAAGGGGTAATGAAAGCTATTGAGAAGGGGGTGCTTTCAGAGGAAATGATAAACGAGAAGTGCCGTAAAGTTCTGACTTATAAATATGCTTTGGGGGCCTATCGAAAGAAAAAAATAAATTTGTCAGGGTTGGAGGAACGTATTTCTACTCCCCAAACCTCCGGGTTGATAGAGAAGTTGCATGCAGCATCCGTTACAGTGTTGGGTAATCGTAAAAGAATACTTCCTTTTCATTATTCGGCAGATACGTTGACGGTGATTAGTATCGGTGTCCCTAAGTCTGATGAGGTATTTGTTCAGGAATTGGCGAAATACGGTCCGGTGATAAATTTCCGTTTAACTAAAGAAACAAATGATTCAGTGCGTCGTAGTATTATACACCGGATTGCTGATAGTAGGAGAGTCGTTGTTTCTGTTACTACACGCACGATAAAGGGATTCAGCCCGTTTTTAGCTACTTTATCGCTCAATGCGCCGACTGTTTATGCCATATTTACTCCTTTCACCACATTAGATCAGCTACCTTCGCTATCTTCCGCAGCATCAGTAGTTCTCGGACATTCCGTAGAGCCTGACGTTCAGAAACATGTCGCCGGGGTTCTTTATGGGGTTTCATCTGCCAGCGGAAGACTTTCTGCAAGTATTCCGAAACAGTTTAAAGCCGGGGAAGGCATTACTATCACTCCGGCAACACCTCAATATTATGCTCCGGAGGAGTTGTCAATGAGTTCTGGTGTTTTGAACCGTATCGATTCGATTGTACAGGATGGCATCAGTGCCGGTGCTTTTCCCGGTTGCCAGGTTTATGTGCTGAAGAATGGAAAGATTGTTTATGATAAGAGTTTTGGTTCTTTTACTTATGATAAGAATGCTCATAAGGTGCAGTCGGATGATTTATATGATTTGGCCTCATTATCTAAAACCACAGGAACTTTGCTTGCCGTGATGAAATTGTATGATAAAGGCAAATTTAACCTTACTGATAAAATCTCAACCTATTTGCCTTATCTAAAAGGTACGGATAAGGAGAATATCACTATTAATGAACTTTTGTTTCACCAGTCCGGATTGCCTTCTACTATTTTCTTTTATAAGGAAGCGATAGATAAGGATAGTTATGCGGGGGCTTTTTTAAAAAGTAAGAAGGATAATTTGCATACGATACAGGTCGGTAAAAACTTGTATGCCTCTTCAAGTTATAACTTCAAAGAAGGCTTGGTCTCTTCGAAGCCATCCGATGTGTATGATATAAATGTTGCGGATGATTTCTGGTTGAATCGTTCTTTCCGTCAGGAAGAAGAAAGAATGCTGGCAGAAGCACCGTTAAAGGATAAGGTATACCGTTATAGTTGTGTGAATTTTATCTTGCTGAAAGAGATGGTGGAACGGATTAGTGGTGAGGCAATGGATAAACTATTGTATCGGGAGTATTTTCGTCCGATGAAGTTGGAACGACTTACTTATCTGCCTTTGCGCAAGTTCTCTAAGGAACAGATTGCTCCTACCGTTAAGAATGATTTTCTACGTAGAAAATCTCCAGTGTTGCAGGGATATGTGCATGATGAGGCGGCGGCTTTCTTTGGAGGGGTGTCTGGTAATGCAGGATTGTTTGGCTCGGCTTCGGAGGTAGCTGCTGTGTATCAGATGCTGTTGAACGGTGGAACTTATAACGGACGAAGATATTTAAGTGAAGCGACTTGCCATTTGTTTACTACGGCAACATCAAATATTAGTCGCCGGGGACTTGGCTTTGATAAACCGGATATGAAAGATGTGGAGAAAAACCCATGTGCAGAGTCTGCGCCTGCTTCTGTATTCGGGCATACCGGATTTACAGGTACATGTGCTTGGGCAGATCCGGATAACGACATGGTTTATGTGTTTTTAAGTAATCGTGTTTATCCGAATGCATGGAATAATAAATTGGGACGGATGAATATACGTCCGAAGATTCAGCAAGTGCTGTATGATGCGTTGGGGCACTAATCTGATCCGAAATGTATTTACTCGAAATAGAAAGAAAGGACAATCATTCTTGAGTTTACCCGGTCTATGGATTGGGTAAACTTCATGAGTGACATATCCGTGAGATCATTACGTTTCTTTTCCAATAAATCGGCAAGACCGAAACGGAATTTTAGTTCGGGAATCAGCTTAAAGAAAGGAAGATAGAAATCACATCCCAAACCAATCTCCACTGCAAAATCCATGCTTTTCGTTAATAAGGCTTTTTGCTTCTTTTTTCCTAAATCAATAGACGGACATATTCCTGCAACGATGTAAGGACGATAATTATTAAAACGTTCGGCACTGAATTTTAAGTCGAGCGGCAGAGAGATATAACATGATTTCATCGTTTGTTTATACTCCTCTCCGGTTTCTTTCTCGCGAAAAATAATTTTTTTGTCTCCGAATTCCAATGAAGGAATCAATCGAAGGGCAAGATATTGGTTTAAATAGAGTTCGCCGAGCACACCGACTGTGAATCCCGGTGAATATTCCCCTATATCGGCAAACCATGATTGACCGTCTTCCGTGATGTAACCGTTATTTCTAAACTTGAGGTCCTGTGTATGTATCCCTATCGTAAACCCATAGTGCAACCTCCGCTGGTCTATATAAGGGCGGTTTTGTATCTTTCTGGTCTGTGAATAGACGGTGAAAGATAATGTCAGCAGGAGTAATATAGTGAAATACTTCTTCAATTCTTCCATGTTTATGTATCAATAACGGAAATCCTTTGTTCTTATTGCGGTGCAAATTTATAAAAATCATCCATACATCTTAAGCTGTAGGATATTTATTTAGATTTAATCCAAATTAGTCTAAATTATATCGGAAACATTTCGTCAATCCAATAAAACGTGTAATTTTGCCCGAACAAATTAGTACTAATAATTTAAATTTTAAAGAAAATGGCTTACGTAATTAGTGATGATTGTATTGCTTGCGGAACATGTATCGATGAATGTCCGGTAGAAGCAATTTCTGAAGGTGATATCTATCATATCAACCCGGATCTTTGCACAGAATGTGGAACTTGCGCTGATGCTTGTCCTTCTGAAGCAATTCATCCAGCATGATAAATACAATCATTTAGAAAGAATGACTAACTAACAGAGTCGCTTCCTTTTTCAGTAAGGGGGCGGCTTTTTTGTTTGCCGTTTCCAAAGGCCTTTTTATTATATCCTTTCGGCTGCCTTTAGAACAGAAAATGAACATACGGTCGATTGAAAACAAAGATACGGTCCTTTGTTTACAAACTCCTATCGTTTGCAAACAAAGGACCGTATGCTGAATAACAGGTATTCTATCTTATTTCAATTTCGCTAAAGCATCTTTGATACGTCTGATAGCTTCTTCAATATTTTCGTCGGAAGTAGCATATGACATACGGATACATTCGGGAGCACCGAAAGCTGCACCGCCTACGCAAGCTACATGTCCTACTTCAAGCAAATACATTGCTAAATCAGCTGCATTGCTTATTTTGCGATCCCCGCATGATTTTCCGAAATAATAGTCGCATTTAGGGAACAGATAGAACGCTCCTTGCGGCACGTTTACTTCGAATCCCGGTACGTCTTTTGCCAGTTTCACAATCAGGTCACGACGACGTTCGAATGCTTTACGCATTTCTTCAACCGGTGCTTGTGTTCCGGTATAAGCAGCTTCGGCAGCCTTTTGAGATACTGAACAAGGACCGGAAGTGTATTGTCCTTGGAGTTTGTTGCACGCTTTTACAATCCATTCCGGACCGGCGATGAAACCGATTCTCCATCCTGTCATTGCATAAGCTTTGGATACACCATTCACGATAACCACACGGTCAAATATCTCGGGGAATTGTGCAATGCTTTCATGCTTTCCGATGTAATTAATATGCTCATAAATTTCATCGGCAATCACAACTATTTGTGGATGCTTTGCCAGTACAGCGGCTAATCCGGCCAATTCTTCTTTGCTGTATACCGAACCGGTAGGGTTGGATGGCGAACAAAGAATGAGTGCTTTGGTTTTCGGCGTGATAGCTGCTTCCAATTGTGCAGGAGTAATTTTGAAATCTTGTTCGATTCCTGCCGGAATAGTAACAGGCGTACCATCTGCCAGTTTCACCATTTCCGGATAGCTTACCCAGTAAGGTGCAGGAATGATCACTTCATCACCTTTACCTACCAATGCCATCACTACATTGCAAACTGATTGTTTAGCTCCATTAGAGCAAGATATTTGTGCTGCTGTATATTCTAATCCGTTTTCTTTTTTTAATTTCTCAACGATGGCGTTGCGAAGTGCGGGGTATCCCGGAACCGGAGAATAGCGTGAGAAATTATCATCGATAGCTTTCTTTGCTGCTTCTTTTATATGTTCAGGAGTGTTGAAGTCTGGTTCGCCCACACTTAAATTAATAACATCAATGCCTTGAGCCTTTAATTCGTTGCTCTTTTGTGACATAGCCAGTGTTTCTGATGGAGACAGGCTATTAAGACGGTCTGAAAGTTGATTCATGATTATTATATTCCTGTTAATTGATTGTATTCCGCTGCAAAATAAGCTATAATATTTTAATTATGAAAGTATTTTGCTTGTAATCAATACATTTATCTTATATTATTTACGGTTGCCTAGCAATCTGAGAAGATAAAGAAACAGGTTAATAAAGTCAAGATATAAATTTAACGCCCCCATTAATGCTATCTTTTGTGTGCCCTCGTTTACTTCCGTACCTTCACTAAGCAATAGCTTTTTTATCTTTTGGGTATCATAAGCCGTCAGTCCTACAAAAATGAGTACTCCGGCATAGCTGACAATCCAGTAAAGAGTTTCATTTTGCCAGAACAGATTCACTACGGTTGCAATGATTAGTCCGATAAGAGCCATGAAACACAGGTTACCGATACTGGTTAAATCTTTTTTGGTGACATAGCCGTATATACACATTACAGCAAATGTGCCCGCTGTAACAAAGAAAGTGGAGGCTATGGACGAAAGTGTATAGATAAGGAATATCACAGAAAGGGTTACTCCGTTCAGGATTGAATAGAAGATAAAGAGTAGGGTTGCTGTTGAGAAAGATAGTGAATTTATCCGTGCAGACATATACCATACCAGTCCCAATTCTCCGAATAATAGAACATAGAATACAAACCGGTTACTGAAGATAGCAGAAAGTATAGAAGGGGAATCTGCTACGACTAATGAAGTTAATCCGGTGATGACAAGTGCCATGCTCATCCAAAGATAGACATTCCTAAACAAAGCGATTTGCTCGCTCTTTTCATAGGTCTTACTTACTGAGTTTGTTTCCATAATTATAAAGTTTGAATAAAATTATTTGCTGAAATGTAAAGTATGTCCCATACGCTCCTTTTTGGTTTTAAGGTAACGCTCGTTGTATTCGTTAGGTGTGACTTCGATAGGCACATTTTCGATGATTTCCAGTCCGTATGCTTCCAAGCCAACCCGTTTAACCGGATTGTTGGTTAACAGCCTCATTTTATGCACACCGATTTCACGGAGAATTTGTGCTCCTACACCATAGTCGCGTTCGTCGGCCTGATGTCCCAGACAAAGATTGGCATCTACAGTGTCCATTCCGTTCTCCTGTAATTTATATGCCTTCATTTTTTCCATCAATCCGATACCGCGTCCTTCCTGATTTAGGTAAACGACAACACCTTTACCTTCTTTTTCAATCATTTGCAGTGCTTTATGCAATTGCTCACCGCAGTCGCAACGTAGCGAGCCGAGTATATCTCCGGTCATACAAGAAGAATGTACGCGGACCAATACCGGTTCGTCTTCATGCAGCTCACCTTTAATAATAGCCATGTGCTCTAGTCCGTTGCTTTTTTGACGGAACGGAATCAAATGGAAATGTCCGTATTCTGTAGGCATATTGACTTCTACACCTTTTTCCACAATCGATTCCTGCTTTAGCCGATAAGCTATCAGGTCGGCAATAGAAATAAGTTTGAGGTCATATTGCTCTGCCATTTTGCGCAGTTCCGGTAAACGTGCCATCGAACCGTCCTCATTCATAATTTCCATTAAAGCTCCTGCCGGATATAATCCTGCTAAACGAGCCATATCGATAGCGGCTTCTGTATGTCCGGCACGACGAAGTACTCCTGGCCTCCGAACTGGGGTTGAACCCACGACGAAGTACACCTTTTTCCTGTGCATACAATGGGTTGATGTGACCGGGACGTCCAAATGTAGCCGGGGTAGAGGCTGGGTCGGCAAGTGCACGTATTGTTGCGGCACGGTCGGCAGCGGAAACTCCTGTCGTACATCCTTCCAATTTATCGATCGTTACCGTAAAGGGAGTTCCCAGTACAGATGTATTATCTGTTACCTGATGAGGTAAATCCAACTCTTTGCATCGTGTGGTAGTAATGGGAGCACAAAGTACGCCACGAGCATGTTTAAGCATGAAATTTACTTTTTCAGGAGTAATCATTTCGGCTGCAATGATGAGGTCGCCTTCATTTTCACGGTCTTCATCATCTACTACGATGACAAACTTACCTTCACGGAAATCAGCGATAGCCTCTTCAATCGTATTAAGTTTATTTTCTTTCATATTTCTATATATTATTGTTTTTGATAATGTTTTGTATTTCTTTGTTTGTCTTGATGATTTCCTGCAAATCTTTATTTAATCGTATACGGAACATCCATATCCTGAAATAGAAAATTAATCCTATTGGAAACAGAATGCCGGCTATAATGTTGAATATTTCTTTTTTGAAAGGACTTTTATGGGCATAAACCGATAAGACCGGATAGTTGTTCAGGTACTTTAGTATGTCGGTTTGTTTAGTATTGGATAACTCGTCTACCATTGCTTCCATCTTTTCATTGATGATGGTAATATCTTCATCTTGTTCGTTCTTTTTCCAAATGTTGATATAGTTAGGAACGGAAGTAAGCCGATGTTTTTGTATATATTCCCGGCAATCGGTATTGAGTGTATCTATGTCCTTATCTATGCGGTTATAGTCAGGATCATGAATGATAACCTCTTTTTTAAACAGATGACGCGTTACGCGTATTCCGATGATACGCTTAATCCAGGACAGATATGTGTCGGCATTGAAGAGAACTTTGCAGACATCCGTTTCGACAATTATTATTATGTGGACAAAACCGCCTTC
>OHAQ01003806.1_pt1 | contig 9990 bp, 7 predicted proteins | sample 1577111 | NCBI WGS metagenome assembly OHAQ01 (sample SAMEA3541549, study PRJEB24748) | human gut metagenome | biome: human gut; feature: human-associated habitat; material: faeces | place: China | collected 2012 | reverse complement strand
AGGAACACGCGCTTTTCCGGGAAGACGTAGTCGCAGGCCGCGAAGGCGGCGAGGGCGCATTCGTGGAAGCCGGAGAGGATGAGCTTCTTCTTGCCGGGGTAGGTGTTGATGTCGCCCACGGCGAAGATGCCCGGGATGTTCGTCTCAAAGCGGGCGGTGTCGACGACGATCTGCTTGCGGTCGAGCTCGAGGCCCCAGTTCTCGATCGGGCCGAGCTTGGGCTGCAGACCGAAGAAGACGAGCAGATGGTCGAGCGGGATGCGGCGCGTGACGCCGTCGGCGCCCGCGACGAGCACTTCGGTGAGCTTGCCGTCGGCTTCGTTGAAGCCCGTGACCTGGCCCACTTCGAACTGCATCTCCCAGTTCTCGCACAGTTCCTTCATCTTGGCGACGGAGGCGGCTTGGGCGCGGAAGCCGTCGCGGCGGTGAACGAGCACGACGCTTTCGGCGCGGCCCACGAGGTTGAGCGTCCAGTCGAGGGCGGAGTCGCCGCCACCGCAGATGACGACGTTCTTGCCTTCAAAGACGGAGGGATCCTTGCAGCTGTAGTGAAGCTGCGTGCCCTCGAACTTCTCGATGCCCTTGACGCGGAGCGGACGCGGCTGGAAGGAGCCGACGCCGGCGGCGATGATCACGACCTTGGTCATGAAGCGGGTGCCGGTGCTCGTCTCGACGTAGAAGCGGCCGTCCTCCTGCTTTTCAACGCGGGTGACTTCCTGGCCGAGGTGGAAGACGGGGCCGAAGTGATGGTTCTGCTTGAGGAGGTTTTCTGTGAGCTCGTAGGAGGAGCAGACGGGAACGGCGGGAATGTCGTAGATGGGCTTCGTCGGATAGAGCTCCATGCACTGGCCGCCGACGTTGCGAAGCGAGTCGATGACGTGGCACTTGATTTCGAGCAGGCCGAGCTCGAACACCTGGAAGAGGCCGACGGGACCGGCGCCCACGACGACGGCATCGGTTTCAATGAGCTCATCGGTGGGCTCGGCAACGGTCATATAGTCTTCAATAGCCATGATTCTGTTTCGAATGGGTAAAAACGGTTGAGCCTTCCCCTCGGGGAAGGCGGTTGCGGTATTTTCGCACGCTTTCGGGTCCTGATGCAGGCGCCTGCGGGGCCTATCACTTGGCGCGCTCCTTCTCGATGAGGAGCTGCTCGCGCAGTTCGCGCAGGCGTGCGTCGATCTGGCTCATGGTGTAGAAGTCGCCGTCGGCGGCCTTCTGCCCGAGCGTCATCTGGTAGACGGCCGCCTCGGTGGAGCCATAGAGCGCGTACATCTCGCCCGTGTGCAGGTACTGGAGGCTCTTCTTGCCGAGCTTTTCGTAGGAGCGTGCGAGGAGTGCATGGTAGTTGGAGCTCTCCTGGCTTATCGCGGTGTTGCTGCGCAGGAAGTTTAACACATAGCGCACGTAGAACAACGACGAGGCGCTGACCGCGAAGGTCGAAATCAGCACACACAGCGCACCGATGCACAACATAAACAGCGGGCGATTCCGTTTCAGGGTTTGCAGACTGATCTTCAATGACGGCTGCGCCACGATACGTACCACATTCTCACGCGTCGATTTGAAGCAGATGAAGTAAAGCACCATTCCGGCAATCGCCAGCACAATTGTCCAGAAATGATATACCGACACCATCTCTTCCGGGCTGGAGTTCTTAATGCTCGGTCCTATCAGAAATGCCAGGCAGACAAAAGTCAATGAAGCGGCAATCCCGCGAGCCGCGCCCAGACGGGCGCGGGATTGTGGTTGTTGGGTCATCGCGGTAGCAAGTGAACCATAAGGAATATTCACCAGGCTGTAGCAAAGCCCGAGTCCCATGTAGGTCAAATATGCATACACAACTTTGCTGCTATGGCTCCAGTCGGTCGGCACCCAGAATACCAGCACGCTGAAGATCATTAACGGCGCAGTACCAAAGAGTAAAAACGGGCGGAATTTTCCCCATCGGGTATTCACACTGTCCACCACTCGTCCGGCAAAGACATCGGCGAAGGCATCGAATACCCGCACCAGTAACAGCATGGTGCCCGCCGCAGCGGCACCGACGCCAGCGACGTCGGTGTAGTAACTCAACAGGAAGAGCGCCCCCATTGCGAAGGCGAAGTTATTGGCGACGTCACCGAGGCTGTAGCCGACGATGGCGCGCCAGGAGAGTTGTTGATTCATTGTTTGCCTCCCTGCTGCGGTTTTTCACCGAAGTTCATGCCGGTCCAGCGTTTTTGCAGCAGAAAAGCCGCAGACTTCGGTTTGCGGTCGCGAGTGAAGATCCCTTTCTTGTTACCGCCAACGCGCAATATGCCTTGCGAGGTCGCAAAATCGGCGAAATTCCATACCTGCTCACCGACGACAGCGCTGACGCGATCAAAGACGCGGTGATACATATCCAGCCAGGCGCACTGATACTCTTCACTCCACATGTCGGTGTACATTGAGTGCAGGCCGGCTAACGTATCCACGCCGTATTCGGTGATGATAATCGGCTGATGCAGTTTCTCCTGCCAGGCCAGAAGTTCTTTTTCCAGTACCTTCTCTGCCGTTTCCAAATCGCCGCTTTGGACATACCAACCGTAATAACGGTTCAGGCACAGCACATCAAAGAGATCGCTGATGGTATCGGTGTGAGCGTCGCAGAACATTACATTGACACAGGTGATCGGACGCGTCGGGTCGAGTTTACGCGTTGCTTCCGCCAGTGGCGCAAAATATTCCCGTGCACCTTGCGGACGGGTATCCGGTTCGTTGGCAATACTCCACATCACCACGCTTGGGTGGTTTTTGTCACGCGCAATCAGCTCTTTAATCGCCTGTAAGTGCGCCTGCTGGGTTTCCCCGTTGACTGCCTCTTCGCTGTACAGTTCTTTCGGCTTGTTGCCCGCTTCGAAACCAATGCCTAAAGAGAGGTTAAAGCCGACAGCTGCAGTTTCATCAATCACCACGATGCCATGTTCATCTGCCCAGTCGAGCATCTCTTCAGCGTAAGGGTAATGCGAGGTACGGTAGGAGTTGGCCCCAATCCAGTCCATTAATGCGTGATCGTGCACCATCAACACGTTATCGAATCCTTTGCCGCGCAAATCCGCATCTTCATGACGACCAAAGCCAGTAAAGTAGAACGGTTTGTGGTTGATCAGGAACTGTTCGCCCTTCACTGCCACTGACCGGATACCGACGCGCAGCGGGTAGATATCACACTCTGTCTGGCTTTTGGCTGTGACGCACAGTTCATAGAGATAACCTTCACCCGGTTGCCAGAGGTGCGGATTCACTACTTGCAAAGTCCCGCTGGTGCCTTGTCCAGTTGCAACCACCTGTTGATCCGCATCACGCAGTTCAACGCTGACATCACCATTTGCCACCACCTGCCAGTCAACAGATGCGTGGTTACAGTCTTGCGCGACATGCGTCACCACGGTGATATCATCCACCCAGGTATTCGGCGTGGTGTAGAGCATTACGCTGCGATGGATCCCGGCGTAGTTAAAGAAATCATGAAAGTAAGACTGCTTTTTCTTGCCGTTTTCGTCGGTAATCACCATTCCCGGCGGGATAGTCTGCCAGTTCAGTTCGTTGTTCACACAAACAGTGATACGTACACTTTTCCCGGCAATAACATACGGAGTGACATCGGCTTCAAATGGCGTATAGCCGCCCTGATGCTCCATCACTTCCTGATTATTTACCCACACTTTGCCGTAATGAGTGACCGCATCGAAACGCAGTACAATACGCTGGCCCGCCCAACCTTTCGGTATAAAGACTTCGCGCTGATACCAGACGTTGCCCACATAATTACGAATATCTGCATCGGCGAACTGATCGTTAAAACTGCCCGGCACAGCAATTGCCCGGCTTTCTTGTAACGCGCTTTCCCACCAACGCTGATCAATTCCACAGTTTTCGCGATCCAGACTGAATGCCCACAGGCCGTCGAGTTTTTTGATTTCACGGGTTGGGGTTTCTACAGGACGTAACATAAGGGACTCCTCATTAAGATAAAAATACTGGTCAACCTTTAATCTTATTAGTTAACCAATTCTGTGTTGCACACAGTTATCTGTGAGAAACCCATGGAAGAGAAATGGAAATAAAAAGAACTGACACCGCGATCAAAAAACCAAAAACTGCAATACCCACAGCTTGATATTGATCGCATTAATCTTTAAAACAGCGTTGACAGAAGCCACAAAATAAGCAATCGAACGTTCGCTCGAACATATTGGGAGCGATAAGCCCTCATGATATATTGCTACGATGAATATTTAGGTGGGATTCTCCGATCCCTGGGAGGATGATTTTTGCACAGAGAAATTACGATATGAAACGCGGGCACAGTTGTCACCAGCCCGCGGAAAGAGAGAGGATCAGGATGCGGTTAAGATACCGCCAATCATCGCGCGTAAACCCTGAGCAAACGACGCTTCACGCGCCAGATCTTCCGCTTCGATATCGGCCAGTACACCGTAGGTCAGATCCAGCAGTAAACGTGAAGTCATTGCCGTGTTGATGTCTGGGCTTATCTCGCCTTTTTGCTGGGCATCACGCATCCGCTGGGCAACAAATTCCGTGATCGTCATATGCTTATTTTTAAGCATGGCGGCGACCTGTGGGTTACGCATCCCTTCCGCCATAATTTCGACCACCAGCGCTCGTTGCCCAAAGACTTCATGGGTGAGAGAGACAATAGACTCGACCATATAGTCAACGAAATGAATCCCTTCAATCGGTTCCCGGAAACGGGCCAGCGCCCTCTCCTGGTCCTGTAAGATAATCGCCTGAATCAAGGCTTCTTTGGAGATGAAATGGTGATAGAGCGTCCCGGGACTAATGGCGCAGGATTTACAGATGGCTTTCATCGAGGCACTGTGAAATCCATTTTCTGAAAAAATCTCTCTGGCAGCATTGAGGATCCGGGTCCGTGTCGGTTGTGCTTCAGTCTGCATGTTATCCATCATTAAACCATTATAGTTAGCATGAATAACTAGTTTACCGCGTTGTCAGGTGAGCGCCTATCATTGCTGTTGAATAGTGCGAAGGCACACTCAATTCGTAAGCTTTTTATCCAGATATTGGTTAACCAATAGCCGTGATTTGGCTGCCAGTTGTTTAGCAGAGACGTTGATGAGTTGCACACGCTATCCCGGTAAACAACACATACGGCTGTTTACCGGTTCGTTAGTGTATTAATTGAGCTCCTGTACCCCACCACCGGAGACGGTGAGAATTTGTCCGCTTACCCAGCTGGCTGCAGGCGAGCAAAGGAACAGCGCCGCGTTAGCTATATCTTGCGGTTGGCCCAGACGTCTGATTGGTGTGTGTTGCAACATTTTCTGTTCAATTTCTGGTGTAATAACGGATTTCAGGGCATCGGTTAATATTGCCCCCGGCGCAATGCCATTCACCCGAATATTTTTTTCACCCAGGTCAAACGCCATATTTCTGACCAGATGACTGGCCGCAGCTTTAGATGATGCATAGGAGGTCATGTTTATATTTTTATTTTCTGCCGCCATAGAAGTAATGGTCAAAATAACACCACCGCCATTTTTTTCCATTTCTGGCGCAACAAGTTGTGACAGATGGAAAAAAGAAAATACATTCAGTTCATAAGCGCGGCGAAAATCTGCCATTGGCATATCAAACGGTTTAGGCCCACCGCCACCGGCGTTGTTAACCAGGATATCAACTTTACCCAACTTACTGACGGCAAAGTCTGCCAGTGCAGAGAGTTCCTGTTCGGAAGTAATATCGCAGCGGCAGGCAAATGCCTGACCACCCAGTTGTTGAATTTCATTTACAACATGATTAGCTGCATCGGCGTTAATATCACTGACCACCACAGATGCGCCAGCTGTCGCGAATGTAATGGCGATTTCTTTACCAATACCTGCACCCGCACCTGTGATGATGGCGCATTTTCCGTCGAGTCTCAGGTTGTCAGAATTAAACACATAAACCTCCTGTGAACTTCAGTAAAAATAAAAGGCACCGCCTGTGTGCCACATTTTTTATCATTAACCTTGAGGAAAGGACACTACCAGGTATAGCAGATAAAGAGAGGATTATTTCTCCGCAATGAGCCGGGCGGGAATAATAAGATTGCGAGAATGCGTCTCTTCATGGGTGATTTTTTGCATCATGCGATCCGCAAGTGTGGTACCAAGTTCCCGCGCTGGCGTGCTGGCCCAGGTAACGGGTATATCATCAAGTGTGGTTGGCGTTGCATCGGTAAATGCCGCCAGCGAAACCTGTTGCTCAAAGTAACGATCGACTCCGCTTTCCCCGCTTTGCCTTCCTGCTTTCAGCAAACCAAACCATGCCCCCATCGCAATAGTTTCGTTATAGCAAACCACGGCGCTGATGGTCGGGTTATGACGTAAAAGCGCCGTGATAGCTTCCGCGGCTTGCTTCTGGCTGGAAGTGCACTCCAGCACCCAATCGCTGTGAAACGGCAGGCCAAATTTTAGTAGAGTCGCACAATAGCCCCCCACCCGTTCTGCCCGGGTTAATGAGGAACTTTGCCCTCCCAGCCAGGCGATACGCTGATGCCCATTGCGAATGAGATGCTCCGTCAACAACTGTGCAGCCTGCATGTTGTCCGGGCGAACCGTATCAACGTCATCAAGATAACTGGCACGGGAAGCGAAAATCACCGGGATAGCTTTTTCTTCTGCTATCCGTCGCAGGTCATCGCTGCTTCCTGCAGCCCCGGCAATGACCACACCATCGACACCCTGATTCAGTAATAGTGAAAACCGCTGTGCCAGCTGCTCGCCGTCTTTACCGCCGTGAAGCAAAAAAACCATCCGTCCCTGCGCTTCCAGAGCTTCCGTCAATCCGGCCGTCAATTCGGCGTAAAACGGCGCAGATAAATCACGGACGATCAAACCAATGACGCCGCTTTGCCCGCCGCGCAGCGCCGACGCCTGGCGATTGCGCACAAATCCCAGCTCTTCAATGGCGGCGTTAACGCGTTCTCCTGTGGCGGTAGAGATTCGCCCTTTGCCACTAAGCACCAGCGAAACGGTACTTACCGACACGCCCGCAGCCAGCGCAACATCATGAATGGTTATTTTTTTGGCGGTAGCCATGCAGATGACCTACTCCCTGATTATGTGACAGATAAAACGTTTTACCTTTTATTTATCTTATACCCGCTATTATCGTTGTGTAATGTGATTTATGCCTCACTAAAATTTGATAAAACGTTTTATCTTCTCGCGCAATTTATTGAATCCAGATTGTTCTCTACGAGGAGTCGTTTTATGACGGCGAAAACAGCACCGAAAGTCACGCTGTGGGAGTTCTTCCAGCAGTTAGGCAAAACCTTCATGTTACCCGTGGCATTATTGTCGTTCTGCGGCATTATGCTCGGCATTGGTAGTTCTCTTAGCAGCCATGATGTCATCACCCTGATCCCGGTCCTGGGCAACCCCGTGTTGCAGGCTATCTTTACCTGGATGAGTAAGATTGGCTCGTTTGCTTTTAGTTTCCTGCCAGTCATGTTCTGTATCGCCATCCCGCTGGGTCTGGCACGCGAAAACAAAGGCGTAGCGGCATTCGCTGGCTTCGTCGGTTATGCGGTAATGAACCTCGCGGTAAACTTCTGGTTGACCAATAAAGGCATTCTGCCAACCACGGACGCCGCGGTTCTGAAAGCCAATAACATCCAGAGCATTCTTGGGATCCAGTCGATCGACACCGGGATCCTCGGTGCGGTGATCGCCGGTATTATCGTCTGGATGCTGCATGAGCGATTCCATAATATCCGCCTGCCGGATGCGCTGGCATTCTTCGGCGGTACGCGCTTCGTACCAATCATCTCCTCGCTAGTGATGGGTCTTGTCGGCCTGGTGATTCCATTAGTCTGGCCGATTTTCGCCATGGGTATTAGCGGCTTAGGCCATATGATCAACAGCGCGGGAGATTTCGGACCGATGCTGTTTGGTACCGGTGAACGTCTGCTGTTGCCGTTTGGTCTGCATCACATTCTGGTGGCATTAATTCGCTTTACCGACGCAGGCGGCACGCAGGAAGTCTGCGGTCAAACCGTCAGCGGTGCACTGACCATCTTCCAGGCGCAATTGAGTTGCCCAACCACTCACGGTTTTTCTGAAAGCGCCACGCGTTTCCTTTCGCAAGGTAAAATGCCTGCGTTTCTCGGCGGTCTGCCAGGTGCAGCGTTAGCTATGTATCACTGTGCGCGCCCGGAAAATCGCCATAAAATTAAAGGTCTGCTGATTTCTGGCCTGATCGCCTGTGTCGTTGGCGGCACGACCGAACCGCTGGAATTCCTGTTCCTGTTCGTAGCGCCAGTTCTGTATGTCATCCACGCGCTGTTAACCGGCCTCGGCTTCACTGTCATGTCTGTGCTCGGCGTCACCATCGGTAATACCGACGGCAATATCATCGACTTTGTGGTGTTCGGTATTTTGCATGGTCTGTCAACCAAGTGGTACATGGTGCCAGTAGTGGCGGCAATCTGGTTTGTCGTTTACTACATCATCTTCCGTTTCGCTATCACCCGCTTCAATCTCAAAACCCCGGGGCGCGATAGTGAAGTTGCCAGTTCAATCGAAAAAGCCGTTGCCGGTGCGCCGGGTAAATCAGGTTACAACGTTCCGGCAATCCTCGAAGCCTTAGGCGGTGCCGACAATATTGTCAGTCTCGATAACTGCATTACGCGTCTGCGTTTGTCTGTAAAAGATATGTCGCTTGTTAATGTGCAGGCACTGAAGGACAATCGGGCAATTGGCGTAGTACAACTTAATCAACATAACCTGCAGGTTGTTATCGGGCCACAAGTTCAGTCAGTAAAAGATGAAATGGTCGGTCTGATGCGTACTGTCCAGGCATAAGGATAAGATATGTTCGATTTTTCAAAGGTCGTGGATCGTCATGGCACATGGTGTACGCAGTGGGATTATGTCGCTGACCGTTTCGGCACTGCTGACCTGTTACCGTTCACGATTTCAGACATGGATTTTGCCACTGCCCCCTGCATTATCGAGGCGCTGAATCAGCGCCTGATACACGGCGTGTTTGGCTACAGCCGCTGGAAAAACGATGAGTTTCTCGCGGCTATTGCCCACTGGTTTTCCACCCAGCATTACACCGCCATCGATCCTCAGTCGGTGGTGTATGGCCCTTCTGTTATCTATATGGTTTCAGAACTGATTCGTCAGTGGTCTGAAACAGGTGAAGGCGTGGTGATCCACACACCCGCCTATGACGCATTTTACAAGGCCATTGAAGGTAACCAGCGCACAGTAATGCCCGTTGCTTTAGAGAAGCAGGCTGACGGCTGGTTTTGCGATATGGGCAAGCTGGAAGCCGTGCTGGCGAAACCAGAATGTAAAATTATGCTCCTGTGTAGCCCACAGAATCCTACCGGGAAAGTGTGGACGTGCGATGAGCTGGAGATCATGGCTGACCTGTGCGAGCGTCATGGTGTGCGGGTTATTTCCGATGAAATCCATATGGATATGGTTTGGGGCGAGCAGCCGCATATTCCCTGGAGTAATGTGGCGCGCGGAGACTGGGCGTTGCTAACGTCGGGATCAAAAAGTTTCAATATTCCCGCCCTGACCGGTGCTTACGGGATTATAGAAAATAGCAGTAGCCGCGATGCCTATTTATCGGCACTGAAAGGACGTGATGGGCTTTCTTCCCCTTCGGTACTGGCGTTAACTGCTCATATCGCCGCCTATCAGCAAGGCGCGCCATGGCTGGATGCCTTACGCGTCTATCTGAAAGATAACCTGACGTATATCGCAGATAAAATGAACGCTGCGTTTCCTGAACTCAACTGGCAGATCCCGCAATCCACTTATCTGGCCTGGCTTGATCTACGTCCGTTGAATATTGATGACAACGCGTTGCAAAAAGCGCTTATCGAGCAAGAAAAGATCGCGATCATGCCGGGATATACCTACGCCCCTCCACCTTTTCAATGTCACACACTTCAATAGTCAGGTTCTGGGCAAAGAG
>OHAQ01003802.1_pt1 | contig 10000 bp, 23 predicted proteins | sample 1577111 | NCBI WGS metagenome assembly OHAQ01 (sample SAMEA3541549, study PRJEB24748) | human gut metagenome | biome: human gut; feature: human-associated habitat; material: faeces | place: China | collected 2012 | reverse complement strand
AGAATTTTTCTTATATATTTCATTCTCTTTTAATACTCTTTTATAATCTGATAAAGTATAGTTTATTGCTTCTTCCAATTTTTCATTAATTACTACTTCTGCTTCTATATGTTTATTTTTGTTTTTGTTTATACAATCAATACATATACTACTTTTTGGTTTAATGTTTATGTAAAGGTTTTTGTTTTTTAATATTTCTATCATTTTTATATCTTCTTCTATACTATTTTCTTTCACTTAAAACACCTCCTACTACTTCTTGTTTATTATTCCTATCTATCCCTACATAGCAACCTGTATTTTCTTCTTTTACATCTTTTCCTAGAAATAAAATACATTTGCTATTTATGTTATTCATACAGTCTTTACATTTCACAAAATCTTCAAACAATTGCATTATAACCATTCCTTTTCACATTTTTCGCACTTATATACAAGCTTGTCTATTTCCATATCTAAATATTTACTTTTCATTTTTCCACCACATTCGGGACAATGTAAACTAAATATATCTTTAATTTTTTCTAGTATTCTTTTTATCTTTTCTCTCATTATGTATTACTCCTCTCCATATAATAGCGGTTTTCCATCTTTGTCTACAAGCACTGTAAATGTTCCGTTTATTATACTGACCATAACTTACTGCATACTCGACTTTTGTTTCAACATCATATACAATTCTAAAATAAACTTCTTCTCCAATCATTACAAATCTATTATCTGTTGCATTAACATTTTGTATTGCCACATCTTTTAATAACCAACCTGTTAATATAATTGCTATTATTATCAATAAACTTATTATTATTTTTTTCATATCTTATTTACTCCTCTCCTTCTGCTTCTCTTATAAATTCTATTTTATCTAATAATATATTTTCAATTTTGTAATATTCTCCTATACATCCACTTCTTTTTGCATCTAAAATTTTATCTGTTTTTTTATTAAATATAAACACACGGTTGTCATAAACAAATCTAAAATTATCTTTTAAACTTTTATCAGCTTTCTTATTTAATAAATCAATTATTTCCATATCTTATTTACTCCTTTACTTTTTTTATTTTTATGTCTTCTAATGTTTTCTAAAATCGTTAGTATTAAAATATATACAACAACTCCAATTACGTAAATTATACACACTGCTATTGTTATTATGTCATTTAAAGTTACTATTACTTTCATCTCTTCTATTCCTTTCATTTGATTATTCGTAATTCCAAATCTGGATAAACTTTTTCAAGTATTTTATTTTTCTCTTAATATTGTTATATAATCAAATTTCAAATCTTTTGCTAGTAAATATGTTGTATATCCATCAACAAGATAATTTTTATTATTTAAAATAATCGTACTTCTAAAATAATTGTGCTTATAAAAATATTCTAATCTTGCTTTTAACTTCTCATCTCTTGGCATCTGAAATTTTTTATTTATTTTAATATTTTCTATTCTAACTATTTCACCCTCGTGAGGTCTATTTATAATTCTTGATAATTCGTTTATGTTCTTTTGTGCATATTCACATATTTTTGCTTCTGATTTTTTATTCAAATTCTTAAATAATTTTAACATTTTACATTTCTCCTTTTCTTTTATAAACTGCTACATTGCAGTTACTTATTGAATCAAATTTTTTTCCAACAACTTCTACTAAATCGCACTCTACTAATTCCGTTAGCCTTGGCGCTGTTTCTTGCCTTTCTGCTGTTCTTATTAAACCGCTTCTTGTACAATTTGTTTGCTAATTCTCTTGCCGTATATTCACTATCTAAGTTGTCATATATTAATTTACTTTTTTTCTTTAATTCTAATTTCTTATAACTTTCTTTTCTTGTTTCTTTTGTTATATTATCCACTTTTTATCCTCCCTTTGTGTAAATTGCCTGTCCTTTTATGATTTGCAATATTAATTTACATTTTTCTATATTATTAGCTTTTTTAAATTCTTTTTCTTTTATTATTTTTTTCATATGTTACCTTTCCAAATTAACAAATTCGCTGTTAACTTTATTAAATTTTAATCTTGATTTTCCGATATTTCCTGCTCTTTGTTTTTGTAAATCTACTGTTACTATGTTATTCTCTTCATCTTCTTGATATAAAAATATTACATTGTCTGCATCTTGTTCGATAGAACCGCTTTCTCTTATGTCAGCCAAAGTTGGCTCGTTTTTGCTAGCATTTCTATTTAACTGACAAAGTGCAATAATCGGTATTTCTAACTCTATACTTAAAAGTTTTAATGTTCTTGATATGTCTGCAACTTCTTGCTCTCTGCTTTGAAATTTTGCACTGCTTCTAACTAGTTGTAGATAATCTATAATTAATAAATCTAACTTACCTCTATTTTTCATTCTTCTTGCTACAATCTCTATTTGTTGTATTGTTCTTATTTTTGTTAGTATATTCATTTTCAAGTCACAAACTTCTGCACATGCGATTCCTATTTTGTCTATCTCTTCTGATGTCAAATCGCCATTCCTTATTTTTCTTGAATTGACTCTTGCTTCTTTTGCTAACATCTTTTGAATCATTTGTTCTGTTGACATTTCTAAACATACATATGTTACATTTTTCTGTTTTTTAGATATATGTTCTGCTATCTGCAAAGAAAATGTTGTTTTTCCAACTCCTGGTCTTGCACCGATTATTGTAAGTTCACCTTTGTGCAATCCATCTGTTAAATCGTCTAAATCTAAGAACCCTGTATAATAGCTATAATCCTGCTTTTTGTTAATATTTTGTTCGATTTTGGTTGCTGTTTTTGCTACTTCATCTATGAAATTCTCTTCTTTTTCTGTTTGAAATTCTATTTTTTGTATTTCTGATATATTTTTTTCTAGATAAACATCAACATCTTCAATTTGTTCTATTTCTTTTTGAATATTTTTTGCTAGTTCAAATAATTCTCTTTTTTTAGTTTTATCTTTCAACATTTCATATGCTGTTTGTGCATTTGTTTTATATATATAATTTCCGAGTTCGCTTAAATATTTTAAAACTTTACTTGAATCACTGTCTGTTTTACTTTGTATTGTTAGCATGCTAATTTCTTCTTTTCTTGCTTTTAATTCATTTATTGCTTTTATTATTTTTTTATTGCATTGATTAGTAAAATCTTTTTCTGACAAATCAAACATTTCATTTTTGAAAATGATATAAAACAAAACTGCTTTTTCTATTTCTTCATCATTCATATTTTTTACCTCTTTCGTTCATCATTTTGTTGTACTGTTCTTCTGTAAATTCTACTTCCTTGTATTCAATTTTTTCTTTTGTTTTATTACTTTGATGTGTTTGTGTTTTATTTGATTTAAATTCTTCTTGTCTGATTCTAAATTGTTTTGCTGTATACACTTTGTTGTTTATGCAATCATTTAATATGCTAACCACATATTTCCAATTTCTTTTGTTTCTAGAAACCGCTTCTTTCATTGCTTCGATAATTAAGTCTGCATACAGTCCTGATTGTAGATATTTTTCCATATCTTCTGAAATAAATGATGTTATTAGAGCTATATTATTCTCGTAAAATTCAATAATATCTTTTAATTCACTTTGAAAATTTCTTTCTTCTTTTTCTTTATTATTAATACTTGTAATATTCTCTTTGATGTTTTTATCAATACCCCCTTGATTTTCTTGACAATAGGTATTGACGTTTTCGTCAATAGGGTATTGATTGATAGATATTATCCTTTTATCTATCTCTTTACTATCTTTTTTATAAAACATTTTAACTTTTATATATTTTTTCTTGTTTAATTGACTTATCCAACGCGATATTGTTTCATTGCTTACATGATATAAATCTGCAAAATATTCATTTCTTGCCCAACAAATGCCTCTATCGTTACATAAAGCTGTAATCTCTCCATACAACAATTTTGCATTTGCCATCAATTCTTTATCATATCTTACTTTTGCTGGTATTATTGCATAATAATTTGGGTTATCCATATTGTGCCTCCTAAAAATTACTTTTTCCATATCTCTCAATAAATTCTTCTTTTGTTTTTTTGTAATACTCCATCCATGCCTTTTGTGCTATCTTCTTTAAATATCTGTTTAGTTTATCTCCGTTCTTGCCATGTACTCCATCTGTGCCTCTATGATCCTCTTCTGTTAAAAATACAATTAGACCATCTTTAATGCTTTTGTTTCTGTATGCTCTTGAATAATAAGCCTCGTGTCTTTCACAATATTTATTAGTTCTTTTCGTACTGTATTTTGTACTTTTTGGCATAATACAAAAATCAGTTACTACATCATTTGTACCGTTTCTTTTGACTTTCTTTAATATTGTTTTTAGTTTTATCTACTGATTTTTTCTTTGTTAAATTACATTGTCCGTTTTGGACATGGATGAAAGCTATTACTTAAATCTTTTACAACCATTTCTACACCTCTTGATTTCTATTGCTAAAAATGTTATAATAGCAATAGCTTCATATATTTAAGTGTATGTTTTGAACTAGTTTGATTTTGGTAGGTCTGCTAGTTCTTTTTTATATTCTTTTTCTAATTCTTCATTTAATTCTTCTTGTATATCAAAATATAAATCATCAATTAGTTTTTCTATTATGTCTAGCATTTTTATATTTTTGTACATATCATTTGATTTTCCTATATTTCTTGCCACTATTAGTTCATTATATATACTTTGTTTTACTTCATGATTTTCTTTGTGTAATGCTTTAATGTTTTCTTCTTGTTGCTCTATTACTTCTCTTTGTTCTCTATTCTGATTTTTATAATAATTTTCGTTGTATGTCATTTGTTTCAACTCCTTTCTTGTTTTATTTTAAAAAATAATGTATAATATCCTCAAAAGTGAGGTTATTATTATGAGTAATACTGATTTTATTGCTTTATTAGCATTTTTTATATCTTTATATGGTGCCATATTATCTACATATACTGCTATAAATGAATTTTTCAGATTAAAACTATCTATTATAAATCAAGATAAAAGTTTTATTACTTTTACCAAAAGTGATAAATATCTTGATGAATACGGAGAATATTTAGGTATTTATAAGAAAAATTTTTATACTATTGGTATTCTTGTTAGAATAGTTAATAAATCTAAAAATCCAACTACTATTAATGAAATAGTTTTAAATGATAAATATAAATTAAATAGTTCTTCTAGTATTGATGACATTATTCCTTCTCAATTTGAAGCTATTGATAATAGCTTTATCGAACATGCATCTAAAAACTTTGATTACCCTATAATTAAACCTTTGTATGAGGTAAAACCATTAGATACAATTGAAGGCTATCTGATTTTCAATGATATTGAAGAAATCCCATCTCAATTTAATGTTAAAATTAATACTGTTCAAAAATCTAAAACATTTCATTTAAATTTAGTTATTCCTAACGATTACAGAAACGAACAAATATAAAAATCAACATTAATATTACATTTATCCAATTAAGTATTGCTATTGTTAGTAGTACTTTTTCTTTTTTATCTTGTTCTTTTGCTTCTTTAATTTCATAATCACTTATCCCATATTTTCTTAATTCTTCTTCACGTTTTTTTGTCATTTTTTCCTCCAATCTTAATAAGTCATTCCGTTGCAAGAATGCCCAATAAAAAAATACTATTCCTGCTATATATAAACTGCCATATACTACTGCTTGTCCTATTCTCATATATACTTTGTTTTTGTCTATTCTGAAATTCTTCCAACTTCTTTTCATTTGTTTTCACCTTCTTTCTAACTAAATATTTGCTGCATAATCTCAAATGCTCTATCTAAATTTATTCTTATTAATTTTTCACCAGTTTTTATCTTTGCTTCCTGCATTTCTGGTCTTGCTAATATCTTATATGCTTGCGATTTGCTTAAACTGTATTGCTCCATGAATTGTTTTGGTGTCACATATTTAACTCTCGCTCGTTCCTGTAATTTTGTTGCTGGCATTATCTCATCTCCCTTCTTTTAATTGTTGTCTTTTGTATTATTTTGTTATATAATCTGTCTAACTTTAAGTGAAAGTGAGGTGATTATATTGTCTAATGAAACTATTAACTCTAAAACAGAAATCAAATTAAAATTAAATCAAAACTTAACTCAATTATCTAAAAACATGCAGAAAATATCTCAACAAAATTGTTTTAACTCTGAACAGCAATCTGCGTTAGATGATTTATGTAGAGAAGTTTTTTATTACTTATCTGATTTAACTGATGCAGTAAATTTATTAAATGATTAACTATGATATTATAGCAAGTTCTGTTCCCTCAGAATTTGCTATTATTATTTGAACTGGTCTAGTATTCCAATCGTTTGAAGTAGCCTCTTTATATTTTTTTGTAAGTTCTTTTGCCTTTAATAAGTTTTCTTGATTAAATTCCATATTTGAAAAATCTTCTTCTAATAATTTTTCTATTAATTCTTTTCTTTTTTCTAATTTTTCTCTATTGATGTTTTGAAATATTATTTTCATTTTCTATCTCCTTTCGCTTTTATTTATCAATAGTTTTCTATATTTCATTTGTAGAACTATTTGTTCGTTGTAAAGATAAAAAAATTTGGACAACTTCAACATTAAAAACATCTGCAAAGACTTTTTTCGCCTTATCACTAGGATTTCTTTCTCCTCTTTCTATCATTGATATGTAATCCTTAGAAAAGCCTGTTTTTTCTGCTAATTGTTCTTGAGTTAATTTGTTTTTTATTCTTAATTCTTTAAAACTTAATTGTTTCATTTTCGCACCTCCTCCGTACTTATTGTTCGTTAAGTTGTCTGTATTATATAGTACAATATGTTCTTTGTCAATACTTTTTTTAAAAATTTTTTCTCATTCTTGTGTAACACTTGAAACTCTAAGCAAAAAAAATGTACAAAATGTTCTTTTTTTCTTTACTTATCGTACAAATTGTTATATAATAAATACATAATACTAGAAAGGATGTAAATAAATTGAATAGATTACGCGAATTAAGATTAGAAAAAGGATTATTACAATCAGATATTGCCAAAATTATAAATAAAAGTGAAAGAACGGTTGGTTTTTATGAAACTGGAGACAGAGATATGGGAACTGAAACATTAGGTATTCTTTCGAATTTTTTTGAAGTAACTATAGATTATCTACTAGGCAAGTCAGACGAAAGAAATCCAAAGGAAACTGACCCTCTTGGACTAGCCAAAATTGGATTTAATATGAAGGATTACAACCCACCTTCTGAAACACAAAAACAGCAGATAAAGGGCTTATTAGAAGTAATTATGAAAGATAATAAAAAAGATAATAAGGAGAATAAATAGCATGACTGAATTAGATAAAAAGAAAATTATTGATAATAAAAATGAAGCAATAAATAAAATAAATGACTATTTAGATAATTGTATTATTCAAGATAATACACATGCTAAAAAAGCAAATTTACTTTCATATTGGTTAAAAGACTATTTCAGATATATAGAACAAGAAGAAACATTTAATAGCTCTTATTTGAAAGAATACTCCAGAGGCGATATTATTAAAGTGAATTTAGGTTTCAATGTTGGAAATGAAGAAGGTGGCTTACACTATTGTGTTGTTTTAGATAAGAAAAATGCAAAATCATATTCTACATTAACAGTTATTCCTTTATCTTCAGTAAAAAATACTACAAAGATTAATAAAACATCTGTATTTCTAGGAGAGGAAATTTATAATAGCTTAGTTGATAAGTGTAAAAATTTAATTGAAAAAGGTCAAAATGAAATTCAGATTATAAAACAAGAAATTCAAGAATTGAGTGTCTTTCCTGAAAATACAGATGAAGAAAAAATAATAAAAGAATATAAAATTAATGTTTTGAATGAAAAACTAAACGCTAATCAAGAAAACTTAGAATTGATTTTAAAGATCGATGAAGAATTATCACAAATGAAAAAAGGAACTATTGCATTAGTAAATCAAATTACTACAATTAGTAAACAACGTATATATAATCCAAAAAGAGATTTAGATATTCTTTCTGGAATTAAGTTATCAGATGAAAAAATGGATTTAATTGATGAAAAAATACATAAATTATACATAAATTAGTATATTTTTCTTGACTACGAGCATAATATTTAGTATAATGTATTTAGAATACGTTGCTGTGTAATACTTAGTATTATGTACAGCATTTTAAAGAATACGTTATAAGACTTCGTAGTAATACGAGGTCTTTTATTTTTTATAGGAGATTTAAAATGAAATTAGAAAATTTATATGATTTAGCAGAAAAAGAACATATAAAGATATATGATTACTATATAGAAGATGCTTATGGTTGTTTTATGAATATAGATAAAATAAATGCCATTGCATTAAATTATACAAGCATCGATAACTCATATATTGAAAAAGAAACTTTATCAGAAGAATTAGGTCATTACTATCAAGATGCAACATATTCAATTAACTGTACTGACACAACTTTAATTAATAAACAAGAATATAGGGCTAAAAAATGGAGTTATTATATACTAATTCCTTTTGAAAAGCTAAAATTAGCCATTAAAAATCGGAATTAATACAGTTTATAGTCTAGCAGATTATTTTGAGGTTACAATCGAATATATGAGCAATGCTATAAAATTTTATGAAGATAAATATGGAATTATTTACTAAAGATAAGTTGTAATATACTTATCTTATTTTTAAGGAGGAGTTATGCCACAATATAAAGATATGAAATATACTGTCAGAAAAGACGGTAGATTAGTGAAAAAAGTTACCACAAATGGTAAAAATAAATATTTATACGATAAATATGAAAAAGAATTGTATAAAAAATATATTGAATATTTGCACAATTCTTACAATGGAATACCTGATTTAAAAAATGTAAAAATGAAAGAATTTTCACTTAAATGGATCGAATTAAACTCTGCAAGCAAAGAAATAAGAACTATTGAAGAATATACATCTATTATTAATAATCATATTATTCCTTCTTTCGGATTTAAAAAAATTAAAGATATAAAAAAATATGATATTGAGCAATTACTTTTAGATATGAAAAATACTCCTACAACCGCAAATAAAACATTAGCATATGTCAAAAGAATTTTAAATGATGCAATTGATAATGATATAATAATAAAAAATGTTGCTAATAATATAAAGCCACTAAAAGTTATAAAAAATGAGCGTAAACCTTTGACAATTGATGAAGATAAAATTCTTATTAGTTCTACACACAAATATGCCCCATTTTTTATTTTGATGCGTTATACAGGAATGAGGAAAGAAGAAATAATTCCACTTACTGTTGATGATGTTGATTTAAAAAATAAAACCATTTCTATAAATAAGGCTGTCGTACTTCTACATAATCAACCAATTGTAAAAACTACTAAAAATAATAGAATCCGTACTATTCCTATTTTAGATAATATATATGATATGGTTGTAGATTTAGTTAATAATTCTAAAAATGGGTTATTATTTGTAAAAGAAAAAGATGGCAAAATGTTAACTGATGTTGCTGTTCGAAGACATTTAGAAAGTTTTTTATATGGTATAAATAAAAATCAAGAAAAGAAAATAAGTTTTACATGCCATCAACTAAGACATTCGTATTGTACAATGCTATATTATGCTAATGTTAAAATAAAAAAAGCACAAGCCTTGATGGGACACTCTTCTGCCGCTATGGTTTATGAAGTTTATACTCATTTAGACGAACAAAGAGAAAATGCTGATGAACTATTAAATAATTATATAAAAAATAACGATAATTAGTTGTCAAATATGTTTAACATTTCCTATTGATTTTTTAATAATTCTATATTATAATTTTGCTATAATATTTGACAACTTTTTGACAACCATTTTTATGGAAAAGTTGGACAAAATAGACAAAATAGACAACAAAAATAAAATTGAAAAAGTTGTCAAAACGATACACATATCAATAAAAGTGAGTATTCGCCAATATAGCTCAGTTGGTAGAGCAACGGATTCGTAACCCGTAGGTCGGCAGTTCGATT
>OHAQ01003797.1_pt1 | contig 10007 bp, 9 predicted proteins | sample 1577111 | NCBI WGS metagenome assembly OHAQ01 (sample SAMEA3541549, study PRJEB24748) | human gut metagenome | biome: human gut; feature: human-associated habitat; material: faeces | place: China | collected 2012 | reverse complement strand
GAATCCTGCTGCCGAAGGTACTTCTTCCGGCAACGACAGCACTTGGTACGATGGATCCACTCGGCAGGGAAAAAGGTCTGCAGGCCGGGGCGAATGTTGTGATGCCGAACCTTTCACCGGTAAAGAACCGGAAGCAGTATGAGCTGTATGACAACAAGATCTGTACCGGTGAAGAGGCAGCAGAATGTCGCGGATGTATGGGGAGACGAGTAGCAAGGCGAATTGCTCTGCCGCGAATCCGACCGCCGCACCTTTCAGGCGGGAGGCCTCTACGCACAGCCCGACGCCGTCATCGCCCTCAGGGCTGGCGGCGTGCTCGCCGTCGAGTACAAGTCCCGAGGCGGCCGCATGGACGACCCTCACGACATCCCCGGCAGCCTGCGCCCCAAGGACCTTCTGCAGACCGTCATCGGCGCCATGGTGCTCTCCGCCTCCGAAGGCGTCGCCTGCGCGCCCGTCCTGCGCACGAACAACGCCGTCTACTTCCTGAGGCCCGGGAAAACGCTCGCGACGCTGCTCGCCGAACGCATCGGCGCCGCCGTCTCCTTCGTGAAGCCCTACGCCGAACGCAGCGGCATCAGCGCCTCCGACTATGCGGAGCTCTGCGTCGTGCCCGCCCAGATGCTCTCGGGCAGGCCCGTACGCTCCGAAGGCGACCTGAGAGGCGAGGCCGCACACGCGCGCATGCTCCGCTGAGGCCGGCCTCCTCACAACGGATGCGTGATCCCAAATCACGCCGAATCCGCAAGCTCCTCTGTGTCAGGTAGTTACGCTCATGGTTCCCTGCGAAAGCGAGGACTATAGTGGGAGGATGACATGCCGGACCATTTTCGGAGGAGACCACATGCGAACCGTCCCGACGTTCACCTTTTCCATTCTCACTCTGGCGTCCCTTGAAGCTGCGGCCGCCCTTTCGGCCACGGTGCCGCCCGCCTGGCTCAAGGCCGAGGTTTCGTTGCCCGAGCACAGTCGCTCGCCGCTCGTCGTGAAGCTCTCCCCCGACATGACGCCCTGCAGGGCCAAATACGGCAATGAGGCCGCCTCGAAGTGCAGCAGGCTCTTCGGCCTCGTCTCCTCGCGCGTCACGGGCGTCTCGCTCTCGCCCGCCGTCGAAGGCGTCTGGCGCTGGGAGGCCCGGGGCGCACTCGCCTTCACGCCCGAGGAGCCCTGGCCCGAGCGCACAACCTTCAAGGTCGACCTCTCGGGCCTGCGCCTGCCCTCCGCAACGACGCTCAACACGCCCGTGATCGACTTCACGACGCCGCCCCTCACGATGACGTCGGGGTTCGCGACCTTCTGGATGGACCCCGCCGTCTCGGGCGAGCGCGCCCTTACGGTCGACGCCCTGTTCTCGACGACCATCGCCGACACGAAGGCCTTCGAGGCCTCGGTCAAGGTCGACGTCCCCTCAAGAAGCGGACTCACGTTCGGCAAGCCCATCTTCATCTGGAACCATTTCCGCACGGGCTTCTACATGAAGCTCCCCGTGCGCACGCTCGGCAACGCGACCAACGTCCGCATCACCTTCCCGAAGGCCGCGGGCAAGTGGACGGCAGCTGACGGCCGCCATCCCGTCGTGCAGCCGGGATTCCGGCAGGCGTTCGTGAGCTACACGATTCCTGCCGCCGACAGCCTCTACAAGATGGGCGAGGCCTCGCTCAGTCCGACGCGCACCGAAACGCTCGAGCAGGTCTACGAGCTCGTGCTCAGGCCCTCGCTCCTCACGAAGCCCTCGGACATCGTCGCGGCGATGCGCGTCACGGCTCTGCCCGCACGCATGAACGAGGAGGCCGTCTCGCCCACCGACTGGCGCAGAGCACCCGCCGTCACGCCCGACGTACTCGCGCGCGGCACGCCCGTCCCCGTCTCGATCGCGCATCGGCCTCTGCGTCGGCTACGAACATATCTTCCGCGAACGCTGGGTGCTCGACGCCTACCTCGGCTGGTCGTGGATGAGCAGCTTTTACAACGGCTATTCCATGGACGGGAAGATAGACATGGATCCCGGCCATCAGGTCGAACCCCAATACCCCGATCCGTTCAACGGTTCGTCGGAGTGGTATCCCAACAAGATCGGATTGTCGATCGGATACCGTATTTTCAATCCACACAAGAAAAAATAGTTCGGCAACAACTCGTCCTGCCTCCGCGCTCCCCAACCGATTCGAATCACCCGCCGCACGAACATCGCTTCCGTATCGTCATTTTTCAACCGTATCCGTAATTTTTCCCGGTAAATTTTGGCGGGGGGGGGAATTACTTATATTTGCAGCGGAAACTCATTCGCCCGGGAATACATCCACTTTTCCCCAAGAACGTTTCCGAACAAAATATAAACCCCAAGCAAATATCCCTAAACAATGAAAAAAATTCTTTTCACGCTGTTCGCCCTGGTATTGGCATCCGGTATCGCCGCCCAAATTCCCGAACCCGATTTCATTGGCGAAGTATTGGCGATTCATTCGGACGGCACGGCTGAAAAATTGGAAAAACACAATGTCAAAATGCGCACCGGAGCCGGAGTGTATATAGCAGGTCTGGCCGTCAATAAGTCGAAAACTAAAATTCTCGTCGCAGGTAGTCAAGCCAACGTACGCTTCGCAGCCGACGAACCGGTCAATCTGATTGTCCGCGCCGTAGACAACAAAACCGACCCGATGTCGATCGTACGGGTATTCGCCATGAAGAACAACCGAAAACAACGCTCGGCAGTCATCTCGGCCGTAGGTTCGTTCAACGTCACATCCAACGATATGGAGTACCTGCCCTTTACCGCAGAAAAATACGGAGAAAACTCCTATTACCTGACTTTCGGAGATGCCCCTGCCGGTGAATACGGCATCATCGTCACCAACCCCAACAATGTCGATGAAAAAATGATCATCGTATCGGCTTTCGGAATCGATCCGGAAAAAATGCCTGCTGCATCCGGTTCCGAAACGGCAGAGGACACAGAGTAAAACATCCGGCAAATACGGCCCTGGAAACGACATTACGATATCGCACTCCACGACAGCCTACAACAAAAGAACCCCCGCCGCAAGCATTGGTCTTGCGGCGGGGATTCTTCCATTAAACGGGGATTACTTGCGGTAAACCTTGGTATAGCCGTAAATCGCCTCGTCACCGAGCTCTTCCTCGATCCGGAGCAACTGGTTATACTTGGCCATACGGTCGGAACGCGACATCGAGCCGGTCTTGATCTGACCCGCATTGGTCGCTACGGCGATGTCGGCGATCGTCGAATCCTCGGTTTCGCCCGAACGGTGCGAAGTAACCGACGTATATCCGGCACGATGCGCCATCTCGATAGCGTCGAGCGTTTCGGTCAGCGTACCGATCTGATTCACCTTAATCAGGATCGAGTTCGCGCATCCCATCTCGATACCCTTGCGCAGGAAATCCACGTTGGTTACGAACAGGTCGTCGCCGACCAACTGACACTTGTCGCCCAGCTCGGCCGTCAGCATCTGCCAACCCGTCCAGTCGTTCTCGGACATACCGTCCTCGATCGAATCGATCGGATATTTGGCGACCAAGCTCTTGAGGTACTCGACCTGCTCTTTCGAAGAGCGCTTTGCACCGTTCGCACCCTCGAACTTCGTATAGTCGTAAACACCGTCCGCATAAAACTCCGAAGAGGCGCAGTCCATAGCGATCGACACGTCGCCGCCCTCGCTCTTGCGGCCCGGCTTGTAACCGGCAGCCTTGATCGCTTCGAGGATCGACTCGATCGCATCCTCCGTACCCTTCAGCGCGGGTGCGAAACCTCCTTCGTCGCCTACGGCCGTCGAGAGGCCCCGGTTGTGCAACACCTTCTTCAGGCTGTGGAACACCTCGGCACCCATGCGAAGACCTTCGCGGAACGAGGGAGCGCCCACCGGACGGATCATGAACTCCTGGAAAGCGATCGGAGCGTCCGAATGCGAACCGCCGTTGATGATGTTCATCATCGGCACGGGCAGCGTCTTGGCATTCACACCGCCGATGTAGCGGTAGAGCGGCAGACCGAAATAGTCGGCGGCAGCGCGGGCTACGGCCAGCGAAACACCCAGGATGGCGTTGGCGCCCAGCTTCGATTTGGTCGGCGTACCGTCCAGCGCGATCATCGTCTTGTCGATGCCCACCTGATCCGTTACGCTCATACCGACGATCGCCGGAGCGATGATGTTATTCACGTTCTCCACCGCCTTCTCGACGCCTTTGCCCGAATAACGGCTCTTGTCGCCGTCACGCAGTTCAAGGGCTTCGTGCTCTCCCGTCGAAGCACCGCTCGGCACGGCTGCACGGCCGAATGCACCCGATACGGTTCTTACTTCGACCTCGATGGTCGGGTTACCTCTCGAATCGAGGATTTCTCTTGCATGGATCTCTACAATCTGCATAGCTGTAATTTTTTGAATTTTATAAAAAACAATTTCGTTTTCAACGGTCGTTTCACAGGTGCGGCATCTGCCTGCAACCTCGGTTGTCTGCCGGATCGCACCCACCGGACGCACGAAAAGTCGCAACGAGGCGGATCCGAATTCCGAACTGCCGCAGCGCAATCTGTCGAACCGTGCAAAGATAACGATTTTTACAGACAAACTGTTATTCGAATAACATTATTTCTCCCTTCGAAGTCGGTTATAAGAAACGGCAAATCCGACGCCAAAAACTTATTTTATCAACGAAAAACCTTTTTTATTACCGATATTTTCTTATCTTCGGTATAGAAAACTAACCCTAACTTCGATCGTATGAAAAAACTTCTACTCTGTTTGCTGGCGATAACGGCAGCCATCTCCACCGCATGGGCACAAACGCCCAAAAAGAATATTTTCGGCCTTCGGGTCGGTATGGATATGAGCAAAATCAGCATCCTGGATACCGGTTCCGGAGAGAAATACCTGTCGGAATTACGCACTTCATTCAACATCGGCCTGACGGACCAGGTCCGGCTTTTGAACGACAAGCCTTTCTATTTCCAGTTCGGCCTGATGCTGCACAACAAGGGAGGAAAAGTCCAAGCTACCGACGGCGGCTCGGACATTGAGCTCTCCCTGAACGCAATGTACCTGGAACTTCCCGTCATGCTCAACTACCACATCCGGCTCGCCCCGAAAGTCGCTGTCATTCCTTTCGCCGGATTCTACGGATCGCTGGGTGTGGACGGCAAACAGTCCTTTGACGACTTGGGACTTGAAATCCAACAGAATTTGTTCGGCAAAAATAAAATGTTTCAACGCGGAGACTTCGGCGGGCGGATAGGCATCGGATTAAGCATCCACTCCGTCTATATCGGCGCCTCTTACGGCGGCGGTTTCCTCAACATCGCCCAGGAAGACGACACCTCCAAATTCCGCAACCGCAGTTGGTCCCTCTCCGTCGGCTACGATTTTTAACCCGTCTGTCTTTTTATTTCATTACCGAAAGTCCGTATCGGGACCTCGCCCCGGTGTTCCGAAACAGACATAAAACGGCCCTGAAGAAAACTTCAGGGCCGTTTCTTATCGTTTCACGGAAAGCGGCAGGTCCGCGCCTCCGGCATAGAACATCACCAGATCAACCGGCACCGTCCCCTGGTTTTCACCATAGTGGAACGTATTCACCAGCTCGACGATACCGCTGCCCGCCGAAAAAGTCTTCGACAGACCGTTTTCCGCAACAACGGTAAGTTCGCCTTGCAGCACGACACCGGCATTGATTACGGGATGACGGTGCATCGCCAGCCGTTCACCGGGAGCGATCGTAATCCGAAGAATCGTAATACGGGGCGTTCCCGCAGGATAAGACGGCAGCGCCGTGCCGTCCCAACTCTCGGAAGTATCGACGATCGTCGTGGAACCGGTCCGTGCCTCGCGGGAGTCCGCCGACACAACTCCGCCCGATTCTCCGCCCGGATCGCCGCGCAGCTCCCGCAACGGATTACGGGACACTATTTCAGATTCTTCTTGCGGATCACCTCCAGCATATCGTCCGTCATGCTCGACAGATCCCACTCGGGCTTCCAACCCCACTCCTCACGGGCGCAGGTATCGTCGAGCGAATTGGGCCAGCTTTCGGCAATGGCTTTCTTCACCGGATCGACGTCGTAATCCATCGTGAAGTCGGGCAGACGCTTCTTGATCTCGGCATAGATGATCTCCGGCGTGAAGCTCATCGACGCGATGTTGAAACTGTTGCGGTGTACGAGCTTCGTCGGATCGGCCTCCATCAGCTCCACGCAGGCACGCAGCGCATCGGGCATGTACATCATGTCCATATAGACATCGCCCGGCACGGGGCAGGTGAAGCGGCCCGAACGGATCGCTTCGTAGTAGATCTCCACCGCGTAGTCGGTCGTACCGCCACCCGGAAGGGTCACGTTGGAAATCAATCCGGGGAAACGCACCGAACGGGTATCCACACCGAAACGGCTGTGGTAATAGTCGCCGAGCATCTCGCCCGTCACCTTGCATACGCCGTACATCGTCGTCGGACGCATCACGGTATCCTGCGGAGTCTTGTCCTTGGGCGAAGAGGGACCGAACGCGCCGATCGAACTGGGGGTGAACAGCGCACAGTTATACTGACGGGCCACCTCCAGCGAATTCATCAGCGCACCGATATTGACCTGCCATGCCGTCTGGGGCTTCGCTTCGCCAACAGCCGACAACAGGGCTACCAGGTTAAAAATCGAATCGATCTTCTGACGCGACACCATTTCCGCCATTGCATTGGCATCCAGGGCGTTCATCACCTCGAAAGGTCCCGACTCGGCAAGCTGCTTGCACTCGCGCACGTCCGTTGCGACCACATTGTCGTTTCCGTAAATTTTACGGAGATAAGTTGTTAATTCGGAACCGATCTGGCCACCGGCACCTACGATTAAGATACGTTTCATATATTTTTAGTTATAAACCGGAAGCAAAGATATAAAATGATTATCAATTCCGAACTTTTTCTTCGCACTTTTCAAATCATAGAATCCGGGCCGCTTCCCATCTTATTCATACTCCATCCGTACTATGCAAAACGTTCTCACCGCAGAAAGACATGCCCCCGGCGGGGCAAGCGGCAAAAAATCCCGCCCGGGGAAACCTCGGGCGGGATATCGTTGTTCGTATCAGCCGGTACAACCGGCCGGAAAGCATCGCTACCGGCGACAGGCATCCTCGCGCCCGCTACCGTTGTGACGCAGAAGGACCATTACTGAATCGTCCATGCATTGGCAGGATTCTCTTCGCCGTAGCCCATCACCTCTTTCCAACTGGTCTTCAGTTGATCTCTCTTAGCCTCGGACTCGACGATAATCGTCTGCGAATCGTAGCCGGACCAGTAGAAACCGGACTCGTACGTGCCATAATTTTGAATGCAAGTAGTCAGCAACGGACAGTTAGCGATATTCACTTCAGCCGTGCCGCCGACGTAGAGTAGCGCGAGCTTGCTCAATCCGGATACATTCAGCGACTTCAGCGCTGCGGGTTCTCCGTAGCTATCCATTACGCTCACATATTCCAAGTCGGTATATTGAGTCAGATCCAATGTCGTCGGACCAACCGGTTCATGATTAGCATATTTGATAATCGACTTAAAGCTTTTAATTCCGTCAGGCAGTTGGATCGAAGTATAGCCTGCGGTCGGCGACATAGTCACATCGGTCAGTTTCGTAAAAGCCGACAGGTCAATGTCGCCCAACGAAACTTGCCATGCATTGATCGACAACTTTGTCAGATTGGTACACAAATCCAATCCGTCGAGGGTAAGTCCGGTAGCATCCATAGAAGTCGTTATATTGATCTCCGTCACCTTAGCCAGCATCTCCTCCGTAATCACCGTATTGATATCTCCGACGGGATTGACGGTTTCGTCGTCCAGAATAGCCTTGCGCAGCACGGCATTCATCGACGCAGCAGCCTCCGTACGCTCCTCATCGACGCACCACCAGGTAACGGATACGCCATAGTCGGAATACTGGCTGGCCATCGCAGACTTTTGAGCCAGCGTAGCGATGATCATGGTACCGTCGGCGAACATATTCGTACCGCTGGATGCATAGTCAGCCGATGCGAAAGTGGTAATGGGCATCTCGTGGATGTCCACGGTCGTCATTTTGGGGCAAGACTGCAACCAGAACATTTCGACAGTCGATGCGGAACCGGTCAAATCCAAAGTTTCGAGCGATTTGGCTCCCTCGACAACCACTTTCTTCAATGCCGGACAATTGGAAAGATTGATCTTGGACAAGTTGGCCTGGTCGTTGGAGAACTTGAGCTCAAACGTCGTCAAGTTTTCAAGCCCACTCACATTGAGACTCGACCACAAACCATTGGCCGGAGAGAGCGACACCCTTGTCAGCTTCTTATTGTTCGACAGCGTAATACCATTCAGTTCGTCGCAATTCGAATTGACAACAAGCACCTCCAAGTTGGGGAAACGCTCAATATACATCAAACTCTTTACCTTGCCCCCGAAACCAGTCGAATAAATTTCCGTTACGCTTTCGGCCTCAGCCTGCGAGAGCAGACCGTCTCCATTCGCATCGTATTCACTCAACAGATAAGCACGCAGGTTGGTGTCCATGCCCGAAGAGAGGTCTTCCGCCTTGAACTCCGTCACATTATAGAGTTTATTGGCCGCCGTGGTCAGCGGAGTCGTGAACTTACGGGTCAAAATCTCTTTATTCACATCACCGGCATCCCAACTGTAATAACTGTGAACGATCTTCAGCGAAACACCCTTCGTAAACTCGATCCCGGCAGGTACGACAAAATGCACCTCGGTAGCAACATCCGTCTTGAGCGTTACGTCCGATGCACAAGTCACCGTAATGGATTTACCCTCGCCCGAGAAAGTCATGGCAGGCACTTCACCACTGAAATCCAGCGCATAAGCACCGGCGATAGACTCGTCGTTGTTACCCGTAAGGATCAGTTTGTTGAACGTATCGGTACCCGTCAGTTTGAAACGCAGCACGGCACCCACCGAACGGAACGCCAACGATGTATGATCTTCGCCTACGGCCGCCATCGGGTTGAGCGTCGTAGCGAAAGTTCCCTCGGCGAACGTCTGCACGGCAGGAATCTCCAGACCGGAAACGGTCGTTCCTTCCAGCGTAGCACCTGCAGCATAAGGATAATAGGCGAAAGCCTTCGCAGCCTCCGTACCCTCAGCATCGGTCGCATCGCCCGTGAAAGTCGCGGATGCAGCGTTGTCATCCTTGGTGGTAAATTTCGCGTTCACGAACTTCGTCCCGGAGAAAATACCGAGCGCATCGTTCGCCGACCACCGTACATCAGCACCTTCCAACGAAGTACGGGTACCTTCTACCGAAGCGGTGATTTCATAGCTCCTTGCTTAACTTCCGGCGCAACCGTCGTATCCTTCGTACAGGAAACCGAAGCAGCCAAAACGGCTGCACAACCAAAACAAGCTAAAAATCTTTTCATAATAATTCGGAAGGTTGAGGGGTTATTCATAGGTTTCCTCTTCGAACGAAGCGACAGAATTGCCGAAACCGTTCTCGATTGCAAATTCTGCAATACTTAACTCCGGAGCGACGTATGTCCTCCGTTCCGCAACATTTAATTTTTCCATAAACGATTAAAATAATTAAGGTTAATAATTGATGAATTTTCAGCAATAAAATTATTATTTTTTTACTATCAAAACAATTTCAAAGTAAAAGAAAGCAAGATTTCTTTGACATTCAAAATATTACATCTTGAATATCAGCATCTTAAACACTAATCAATTGTGCTTTTTTTTGTTTATAGAAATAAATTGTTAAATCAGAAAAACCAATACATTTTCCAGCCTGGCAGGAAAAGACACAACCTGTATAAAAAACTAATGAATTAATTTTGTGTCACTTACACAAATACGAAGAAAAAACGGGAACGCATTCTGCGATAAAAATCCGCCGATTTTTTTGTTATTTCATTTTTGTTATATACTTTTGCACCACTCGAAATCGAGAAAGTTGCTGTTTTAGCTCAGCGGTAGAGCACTTCCTTGGTAAGGAAGAGGTCCCGGGTTCAAGTCCC
>OHAQ01003793.1_pt1 | contig 10011 bp, 9 predicted proteins | sample 1577111 | NCBI WGS metagenome assembly OHAQ01 (sample SAMEA3541549, study PRJEB24748) | human gut metagenome | biome: human gut; feature: human-associated habitat; material: faeces | place: China | collected 2012 | reverse complement strand
TGCGCGTTGCAAATCTGTTTTGCAACTCGTTCGTTTCACAAGTGCAACTCTTGTGTCACAAGAGTATCACAAGAGCATCTCATCGTCAAGGGGTTTTGCGCAATTTTTCGGGACAAAAATGCAAAAAATTCAAAAATCGGTCCGTTCAGAATCGTAACACAAGTGCAACAGTATCCGGAATCGTCCCATTTTTCAGTTACGCTTGTGTTGCACTTCGAGTGCGTTTTCCGGGAAGTGCAACACATTTTTGTTCTTTCACTCACTTTTCTCTCAAAAGTCCGACTTATCAAAAATGCATATTATTGCATTCTTATTCATTTAATTGCATATTGTGCATTCTTCGCTTTTCCCGTACACAAAAAAAAGACACCGCGCCCTGCATTTCTGCAAAGCGCGGTGCCCGCGTTTCGATCGGTTTCCGGTCAGTTCATCTCTTCCAGAGCCTTCTTCAGGTTCTGTGCGATCTGGTCCGGGCAGCTGGTGTTGCGGAACCCGCACAGCGTGCCGCCCAGACGTGCAATGACGTCCTCAGCCTTCATGCCGGTGACCAGCTGGCAGATGCCTTTCAGGTTGCCGTTGCAGCCGCCGATGACCTCGATGGACGCAATGGTGTGGTCGTCGTTCAGGACAAAATTGGTCTGCTTGGAGCAGGTGCCTTTGTTTGCAAAACTGAATTCCTTGCTCATGGTTTCAAACTTCCTCTCTCTTTCTTATAAAGGAAAAGCCTTTTCCGGCTTTATCGTGTACCATTGCCGCCGCCCCGTTTGCGGGCGATCTCCTGCAGGCGGGTGACCGTCTCGTCCGGAGTGATACAGGTGCCGATGGGATGGGGCACCTTGTGGTTGCGGCCATGGAAATCCGTCCCGGCCGTGGGCACAAGGCCGTATTCCCGGCAAAGCTGCACGCACTCCGCGCGGTCCTCCGGGCTGTTGCTGGGGTGGTCCACCTCAATGCCGTCGATGGCGCCTTCTGCCGCCAGTTCGCGCACCAGCGGCGCATAACGGGCCACGCGCATCTTCTCCAGACCGGTCAGCTTGCGGAAACGGCTCTCCAGCAGGGTGGTCACGCGCGCACCGGCCACCACGGCCACGTCCTCGTCCGTGGGCGCGGGGATCTCGCGCAGGGCGATCTTGTAATGACGGGCGATGCGCTCCAGTTCCATGCGCTGCATGATGTCCACCAGCGAGATGACCGTACCGGCGGCCCCGGCACGGCCCGTGCGGCCGGCACGGTGGATGTAGCTCTCATGGTCTTCCGGGGGCTCGTAGAGGAAAACGTGGGACAGGGCCGGGATGTCGATACCGCGCGCGGCCACGTCCGTGGCCACCAGATACTGCAGGCTGCCCTGGCGGATCTTGTCCAGCACGGCCTCGCGGCGGGCCTGGGAAAGGTCGGCCGACAGCTCGTCGGCGTTGTAGCCGAAGCCCTGCAGCACACCGGTGATGTAATGGACGTTGGCCTTGGTGTTGCAAAAGATGATGGCCGATGCCGGGTTCTCGGTCTCCAGCAGGCGCACCAGCACGCGGTCCTTGTCCATGGGACGGCTCTGGCAGAACAGATGCTGCACTTCGGCCACATGCACTTCCTTCTGCGAGAGGGAGAGCATGGAAGGCTCGGTCAGGAATTCCCCGGCCAGCTTGAGCACGTGCGGCGGATAGGTGGCCGAGAACATGCTGGTGTGGATGCGGCGGCGCGGCAGGTAGCGCTGCACTTCCTTCATGTCGGGGTAGAAGCCGATGGACAGCATGCGGTCGGCTTCGTCGAAGACCAGGGCGTCCAGATCGTCCAGCGAAAGGGTGCGGCGCAGCAGATGGTCCAGCACGCGGCCGGGCGTGCCCACCACCAGCTGGGCCCCGTCACGCAGGGCGTCCATCTGCTTTTTGTAGCCCACGCCGCCATAGACGGCCACGGGACGGATGCCCGTGCCTTCGAACAGGGTGCGCGCCTCGTGCTCCACCTGCACGGCCAGCTCGCGGGTGGGCACCAGGATCAGGGCCTGGGCGGCGTGCAGTTCGGGATCCAGACGCGGCACCAGGGGCAGCAGGTAGCAGCCGGTCTTGCCGCTGCCGGTACGGGACTGCACCATGATGTCGCGGCCTTCCAGCAGGTACGGCAGGGCCAGGGACTGCACGGGCATCAGGGACGTCCAGCCCGCACGGCCGCAGGCGGCGGCGATGGTCTCGGGCAGGGTCTCCAGCGTGGCGCGCGGCAGGGCGTTCTCGGGCTCGGCCACGGAAAAATTCTCAAGGGAAGCGCCGGGGGTGGAAAGTTCGGCCGCAGGGGCGGCCTGTTCCTGCGCGGCCTCTCCGGCGGAGGCGGGGCAGGTAGGATCGGTGATGTCGGACATGATGGCTCTCTGACGCACGGCGGCCGGGGGGATCCCGTCTGCCGCCGATGCGGATGGGTTATTCTTTTGATGTCGGAAACGCACTACCCTGCCACAAGCGGCGCCCATGCGCAAGGCGCCGCCGGGGCCCTCCCGCGGCGGGCACGGGCGCGGCCTGCAAAGGCCTTCGCGATGGCGTCGGCCGGACAGGGGCGCCCCCTTTGCCGGGTGCAGGGGCGGGCCCCCTTGTTGAAAGCCCGGCCACCTTTCCGTCAGGCAGCGCACGAGGCGTCCCCGTACGCAGGGGCGGCAAAAAGGCACGGGGCACGGCTCTTGTCACCCTGGCGTCGCCAGGCTGTCACCGGCAGCGGACAGGCTGTGAAAAAAGGCCGCCGGATGCGGGCGCCGCTTGCGTCCGGGCAAGAATGCGGCTAGCCTGAAAGGCCTCACCGGCGCACCCGCCGTACGGACAGGGGCACCGGAGCATGTTTTTTTGATTCGGAGGGAGCCATGGCGCAACTACAGCCGGATTTCGGTCCCGATTTTTCCAAGGGACTGGTCCCCGCCATCGCGCAGGACGCGGCCACGGGCGAAGTGCTCATGCTGGCCTATATGAATGAAGAAGCCTGGAAACGTACCCTGGAAACCGGCGAGGCCCATTACTGGAGCCGCAGCCGCAAGGAACTCTGGCACAAGGGCGGCACGTCCGGGAACGTACAGAAAGTGCTTTCCATCCGCCTGGACTGCGACAGCGACACCGTGCTGCTCAAGATCGAGCAGATCGGCGGCGCGGCCTGCCATACGGGACGGCGTTCCTGCTTCTACCGGGAATGGGACAACGGCGTGGTGCGCGAGTGCTCCCCCGTGGTCTTCGATCCCCGGAAGGTCTACGGCACCAAGTAGCCGGGACCGCACGATGCTTTCTTCGGGCCTTCGGGCCCGTCTCTGGGAAGGAGCCATGCGGCGCATGGCCCAAACAACACAGCAGCAGGCCTTTCGCCTGCCGGAGTAGACACGATGAGCGAAGAATCGCAGGCCATCCTCAAACTGGGCGTGCCCAAGGGCTCGCTGGAAGACGCCACCATCAACCTTTTCGAGCGCGCCGGCTGGAAGATCCGCAAGCATACGCGCAACTATTTCCCGGACATCAATGACCCCGAGATCACGGCCTCGCTGTGCCGCGTGCAGGAGATCGGCGGCTACATCGCCGCGGGCATCCTGGACGTGGGCATCACCGGCCTGGACTGGCTCACGGAAGGCGGTCATGAAGACAAGGTGGTGCACGTGGCGGATCTGGTCTACTCCAAGACGTCCAACCGCCCCTGCCGCTGGGTGCTGGCCGTGGCCGGTGACTCCCCCTACCAGTGCCCGCAGGACCTGGCCGGCAAGCGCATCGCCACCGAGCTGGAAGGCCTGACCCGCAATTACTTCAAGCGCGTGGGCGTGGACGTGAACGTCTTCTATTCCTGGGGCGCTACGGAAGCCAAGGTCGTGGAAGGCCTGGCCGACGGTATCGTGGAAGTGACCGAGACCGGCACCACCATCCGGGCCCACGGCCTGCGCATCATCGACGAAGTGATGTGCTCCTACCCGGTCATCATCGCCAACAAGGAAGCCTGGGCCGACCCGCGCAAGCGCGCCAAGATCGACCAGCTGACCCTGCTCCTGCAGGGCGCCCTGCGCGCCGAAAGCCTGGTGGCCATCAAGATGAACGCCCCGGCCTCCAACCTGGACGCCATCCTCGAGATGCTGCCCTCCCTGAACTCGCCCACGGTCTCGCCCCTGCGCGACGAAGCCTGGCTCTCGGTGGAAACCGTGGTCAACATCGACGTGGTGCGCGACCTCATCCCCCGTCTGCGCGACGCCGGGGCCGAAGGCATCATCGAATACGCCCTGAACAAGGTCATCTAGCAGGGCCTGACGAAAAAAATATCTGTGGGGGAGGGCCCCCCTTATCTCTGCTGTCGATGCCCGTAGCTTCCTTCGTCGCAACGGGCACGGCCCTTGCAGGCCGCCTTCGGTCGCTTGCTCGCGGCAAAAAGGGGCTCCCTCCCCCGCACCCCCTCCCTCCCCAAAACCCGCCATTCGGGGCTGGGGGATATGGGGAAGGACAGGCAGCGGCATCTCCTGCGGGAGAGGGTCGCTTTTTTGTTATCGGGGAAAGGCCATGGCCATGTCGTCTCGTCCGGTGGTTTCCGGCCTTTTTTCAAAAGCCGGATGCTCAGACACGGGGCCAGCCCTCAAGATGACTGTTTTCTCTCCCTTCTGTCCCCCGCCACGAGGTCCCGTCATGTATCGCCAGCCTCTCCGCCTGCTGAGCGTCCTCTGCCTTTTGGGCATCGCTCCCGCCTTCGCCGCGCAGGTGTCCGCAGAAAGCGGCCCTCTCCCGTCCTCCGTCACCAGCGTGGCCGCCGCGACCGGCTCCGTCCGGCAGCCTTCGTCCTCCGTCCGGTCTTCCGCCCGTCCCGCCCAGCGGCAATGGCAGGGCAATCCCGCACGCAAGGGCTACGACGACTTCCGCAACAAGCACCATCTGCGTCCCGAAGGCCAGCACCGTCTGCCCCGGCCCCGCATCCAGCGGGACGGCTCCTGGCGTCCGGGCCGTCGCGACTGAGGCCCCCGCCCTGCAGCCCCCCTGCGCAGGTCTCCGCAATCCCGGCGCTGCACCATGTGGGGGACACCCGTTCTCCCCAACAGGGGCCCGGGCAACGCTGCATGGCCGCTCCCTCCGCATAAAAGGGACGGCATGGCACCCCGTGACGCCGGCCAAGGGGGGAAGCTCCCGCTCCGCTACGGCAGAAGCGCCCGCGATGCCTGCACCGCAGCGGACATGCCCTGCCAAGAGGCTGCGACGCGTCCCCCGGCACCGCAGCCCGTCTTCCGGAACGAAAAAGTTTGCAGCAAACCCCGGAAGAGGATACAAGCAAGCAGAACAGCGTGCTTTAGGGAAATTTTTCCCAAGCACTGTCCCGCTCCCACAACCTTCCAACAAGAGAACGCATCATGGAAAAAGACGCCAGCCGCGAATTCATGGAAAATCTGCCCGAGCTGGAACCGGGCAAGACCTTCTGCTTTGCCTGCCATCCCGAAGTTCCCTGCTTCAACCGCTGCTGTGCGGAACTGACCCTGCCCCTGACCCCCTATGACGTGCTGCGCCTGCGCCGCCATATGAACAACATGCCCAGCGAGGCCTTCCTCAACGACTTCACCCGCATGCGCACCTTCCCCGACACGGGCTTCCCCCTGCCTCTGCTGCGCATGCTGGAAGGCCCCGGCGAGCCCTGTCCCTTCGTGACGCCCGGCGGCTGTTCCGTGTACGAGAACCGCCCCGGCGCCTGCCGCTTCTACCCCCTGGGCCGCGGCACCAAGATGGGCCACGAGGGCGTGGACGAACGCTTCTTCCTGGTGCGTGAGCCCCACTGCCACGGCTTTGACGAAGGCAAGGAATGGACGGCCCAGACCTGGCTGGCCAGCCAGGAACTGGACGAGTACAATGCCGCCAATGACCGCTACATGCGCCTGATGGCCATGGTCAAGGCCACGGAAAAGCCGCTGGAACCGCGCATGGCCACCATGGTCATCCTTTGCCTCTACCAGCTGGACAAGTTCCGTGAACTCATCGAAAAAATGGGCATCTTCCGCCGCGTGGAGATCACCGAAGAGCGCCAGAAGGCCGTCATGGAATCCGACGAAGCCACGCTGGACTTTGCTCTGGACTGGCTGGAACTGGTCATCTTCGGACAGAGCGAAGGTTTGAACAAAAAGTAGCTTTTTTTTGCAACTGTAAAAAAAACTGACATCTGACAGCCTGCTTCCCATCAGGGGAGCAGGCTGTTTTTGTTTTTCGTATCTCTTTTGGTTACGGCATGTTAGCTGGCGATTGGGATTTTTTGCACAAATGGCATGTTTTTTGCTGTTTTTGACGGCAAACATACCGGGAGGAGTTATGAGTTTTGGCAGATCACTGTATCAATTTCTGTTAAGCAGCTCGCAGGCCTACGCCAAATGGGACCTGGAAGTCTCCACGTCCATCATCAAGAACCGCAAAAAGATGCTGTTCCTGCTGGCCCTGGCCGCGCCCATCCTGCTCGTGTGCGGTGCCGAAGCCTATGAAGCCCACGAAATGCTGGGCGGCAAAAGCGCGTATGCGCCGGCCTTCTACACCACCACCATTTTCCTGGCCTCCATCGCCGTCGGTCTGGCGGCCGGCCTCATCACCGGCTGCATCGGCGCCGGTGGCGGCTTCATCATCACCCCGGCCCTGATGGCCGCGGGCGTCAAGGGCATCCTGGCCGTCGGTACGGACCTGTTCCACATCTTCGCCAAGGCCATCATGGGCACCACCGTCCACAAAAAGCTCGGTAACGTGTCCGTCAAACTGGCCATCGCGTTCCTGGTAGGCTCCGGTGCCGGTACCTTCGTGGGCGGCGCCATCAACAAGGGCCTGTACAATGCCGACCCGCTGCTGTCCGAAATGTTCATCAGCACCATCTACGCCGTGCTGCTGGGCTTCCTGGGCTTCTACGCCCTGTTCGACTTCCTGAAAGCCACCCGCGGCACCCAGGCCGACAGCGGCGACGCTCACGGCGGTACCGCCGGCATGACCGGCCTTTCCGTCAAGCTGCAGAGCCTGAACGTGCCCCCCATGATCACCTTTGACGAAGACCTGGTGCCTGGTGGCCGTCGCATCTCCGGCTGGATCGTCGCCGCCGGTGGCGTGGTCGTGGGCATGCTGGCCGCCATCATGGGTGTGGGCGGCGGTTTCGTGACCTTCCCCATGTTCGTGTACATCTTCGGTGTGTCCTCCATGACCACCGTGGGTACCGACATCCTGCAGATCATCTTCACCGCCGGTCTGGCTTCCGTGGGTCAGTACGCCATTTACGGTTACGTGTTCTACACCCTGGCCGTGGGCATGCTGCTGGGTTCCCTGCTGGGCATCCAGGTGGGCGCTCTGACCACCAAGGTCGTCAAGGGCGTGCACATCCGCGGTTTCTACGCCGTGTCCATCATCTCCGGTTTCATCAACCGCGCCGCCACCCTGCCCAAGAAGCTGGTCGAAATGGAATACCTCGACTGGTCCATGTCCGTGGTGAATATCATCGAAGAAGTGGGCAACGTGATCTTCTGGGTGGTCGTCGCCTTCTTCGGCCTCTGGGTGTTCAGCAAGTTCTTCCTTAATCTCGGCAAGCTCAGAGGGGAGGCCTAATTATGCTTATTCATGAAAAAGGCCCCTTTGTCCGGGGTTCCATCCTGCTGATCTCGTTCCTGGTCCTGTTCTGTGTGCTGCTCACCCCCATCATGCGTGACGAAAAGGGCAACCACCTGACCGGCCTCCAGTACGCCGATAACGTGTTCAACGAACTTTCCAAGGGTTCTTCCTACTTCATCCCCAGCGTGCGTGAACATGTGAAGACCGTGGAAAAGGTCAACGTCAAGGTCACCGTGACCATGAAGAAGGCCGAACTGGCCGAGACCGCCGTGCAGGTGCTGACCAAGGCCGGCATGACCGCCAGCGCTGACGGCGCCAAGGTCTCCTACGAAGGCAACCTGGCCGCCATGCTGAACGCCGCCACCACCGACGCCGACAGCCTGTACCACAACGACGCCGCCACCGTGAGCGCCCGTTACGACGGCACCCATGCCCTCAAGGCCGCCGCGGCCTGGTGGTATGTGCTGAGCCCCTCCATCAAGGAACTGCAGAAGCAGCGCCTGATCGCCGAGGCCCAGGTCGTTGACCAGGTCCTGCGCCGCGCCGTGGAACCCGGCAACAACTTCTACAGCGTGGAACCCGTGAAGGTGTCGGATCACATCTGGCTCATGAGCGGCATGCTGATCTTCTACGTCATCTACACGCTCTGGTATGGCTTCGCCATCTTCGAGCTGTTTGAAGGCGTTGGCCTTGCCATGACCAAGTCCAAGGTCAAGCAGGAAGGCTAGTTCCCGGTCTGGCCTTTCCAGGCGGGCAACGTCAGGCGCCGACGGGCAACCGTCGGCGCCTTTTTCATTCCCGTCCCCGGGGCATGCCGACGAGATTCCTTTGTCGCTTCCCTTTCGAGCGTCATCCGGCCCTGCGGGCGCTCCTTGTTTCTGTCCTCTCCTTGCCCGCCGCCCGCCTGCCGCGGCGTCCCTGCCTGCCCGCGTCCCTCCCCAAAAAACGACGCTGGCTGTCCTCCTTCCCCACGGGCCCTGCCCGCGACGGAGCTGAAGCCGGGCGGAACGCCTGTTCCCCGTTCCCGCCATCCCTCGCGCACCACCTGTCCACAGCCTTCCCTGCCGCCCGGGGACACGGCCTTTCCCTCCCCTGGAGCATGCCTCCCTTTTTCGTCCTTTTCCCCTGCGGGACATTGACACCCCCGCTTTGCCGAGGCTATCCTGCCGGGATAACGCCCGTAACGGGCCAACTCCACGCAAGGACAAGTTCGATGATGGATATTGATCGCCAAATGGCCGTGATCAAGCGCGGCGTGGCGGAACTGATTGACGAGAAGGAACTGCGCAAGAAACTGGAACGCGGCACGCCCCTGCGCGTGAAGGTGGGCTTTGACCCCACCGCTCCCGACCTGCATCTGGGCCACACCGTGGTCATGCACAAGATGCGCCACTTTCAGGAACTGGGCCACCAGATCATCTTTCTGATCGGTGACTTCACCGGCCGCATCGGCGACCCCACCGGCCGCTCCGAGACCCGTCCCCCCCTGACCGAGGAACAGGTCATCGCCAATGCCGAGACCTACAAGAAGCAGGTCTTCAAGATCCTCGACCCCGAAAAGACCATCGTGGAATTCAACTCCCACTGGCTGGGAAAGATGGACGCCTCGGACTTCATCCGTCTGGCCTCCAGCTATACCGTGGCCCGCATGATGGAACGCGACGACTTTGAAAAGCGCTTCCGCGAGCAGCGCCCCATCTCCATCCACGAATTCATCTATCCCCTCTGCCAGGGCTATGACTCCGTGGCCCTCAAGGCCGACGTGGAAATGGGCGGCACCGACCAGAAGTTCAACCTGCTGGTGGGCCGCAACCTCCAGGCCCACTACGGCATGGAAAGCCAGTGCATCCTGACCATGCCCCTGCTGGAAGGCCTGGACGGCGTGCGCAAGATGTCCAAGTCCTACGGCAACTACATCGGTATCGACGAGGCTCCCTCCGAGATCTTCGGCAAGGTCATGGCCATCTCCGACGAGCTCATGTGGCGCTACTACGAGCTGCTGTCCTTCAAGTCTCTGGAAGAGATCGCCACCCTCAAGGAAGACGTGGCCCAGGGCCGCGTGCATCCCAAGGCCGCCAAGGAAATGCTGGCCCACGAAATGGTCAGCCGCTACCACAGCGAAAAGGACGCCGACGAGGCCCGCCAGGGCTTCAATGCCGTCTTTGCCAGCGGCGGCGTGCCGGACGACGCCCCCTGCCACACCTGCGCCCAGGGCGACGACAGCACCCCGCCCGCCTTCCTGGAAGCCGCCGGTCTGGTCAAGAGCCGCGGCGAAGCCAAGCGCCTCATCAAGGAAGGCGCCCTGTCCGTGGACGGCCAGCGCTGCGACGACGCCATGTCGCCCCTGGCTGCCGGTGAATACGTCATCAAGCTGGGCAAGAAGCGCTTCCTGCGCCTGACCGTCACGGCCTAGCCTGCCGCAGCTGTTTTTTTTCGAGGGGGCGGGGGGACTTTTGTGAACAAAAAGTCCCCC
>OHAQ01003777.1_pt1 | contig 10040 bp, 8 predicted proteins | sample 1577111 | NCBI WGS metagenome assembly OHAQ01 (sample SAMEA3541549, study PRJEB24748) | human gut metagenome | biome: human gut; feature: human-associated habitat; material: faeces | place: China | collected 2012 | reverse complement strand
GTTAGCAATATGTAAGATTAATGTAAACTTTACATAATTATTCCCTATACATAACATCAGTTTCTTATCCTTCTGTGTTGGGAGGAACAGCTCCGAAAACCAATAGCGGACATTTAAGAGTGAGAGGTTGGGAAGTTGCTTTAACCTGGCGTGATAAGGTGAAAGATTTCAATTATTTCGTATCTGTAAACTTGAGTGATTCCAGAAGTAAGTTGATGGATTTGGAAGGCGCTGATACTTTTGTAGCGGGTAAGAATGCTACGTTAAATGGCTATCCTTTGAATGCCTGGTTCCTTTACAAGACAGATGGTTATTTCGCTTCACAGGAAGAGGTTGATGCATATTATGCAAAATATGCTAATAAAGGTGGTGATATGGCTTTATTACCTTATGGTAGTCAGACGGAGCTTCGTCCAGGAGATATTAAGCGCGTAGATATGAGTGGAGATAAGTGCATTTCAGCTGAAGGTGGAGCTTCAAGTGACTTGATTTATATGGGAGATGCAAATCCACATTATATGTTCGGTATTTCATTGGGAGGCGACTGGAAAGGTATTGACTTCAATGCTTTATTCCAAGGAGTAGGAAAACAGATGATTATGCGTCAGGGCTGGATGGCTTATCCGTTCTCTGCGGGCTATACAAATCAGAATCCAAGTTTCTTAGGTAAGACATGGACTGAAGAAAATCCTAATGCGGAATATCCTCGTCTGACAGTGTATAAAGATAGAGCTGCATGGAACTATTTGAATAATGATTTTATGCTTCAGAATAACCGCTATATTCGTTTGAAATCTTTGGTTATTGGTTATACATTGCCAAGAGTATGGACGTTAAAAGCTAAAATGGAAAAAGTAAGAGTTTATTTCTCAGGTAATGACCTTTGGGAAGCTACCAGCATTAAAGACGGTTTCGATCCGGAAATGGGAGAAATGGCTCAGAATACAGGGTATCCGTTTGCAAGAACATGGTCATTTGGTGTGAATGTTACTTTTTGATAGATATAATAAATGATAATAAAGAATATGAAGAAAATATATGTTTCATTGCTGGCAGGTTTAATGTTGGGATTTACAAGCTGTGCTGATACTTTTCTTGACCTTGAACCTTTAGACCAACGTACAGACGTGATTTATTTTGGAAAAGCTGCTGATTTTAAGGATTATGCATCTTCTTTTTATGGTCAGTTGTTAGGATGGCGCACTCCGTATGGAAGTTTCTCTATCTATAATTATATGGATTCTTCGTCTGATTTGTCATCTAATTTTCTAGCATCTTCCGATTTAGGTCGAGGCACTATTGTGGTTTCTTTAAAAGACGATCGATGGGATAAATGTTATAATTATATCCGTACGGTAAATATATTGTTGAATAAAGCAGAAACTTATTCTGGAAATAAAGACGAAATTGCTCAATATGTATCAGAGGCTTATTTCTTTAGAGCTTACAATTATTTTATGCTGTTGAAGACTTTTGGAGGAGTTCCTATTGTGAAAACAGTGTTGGATACTGATTCACCAGAACTGACAAATGCTCGTAACAGCCGGTATGAGGTGGTAGATTTGATTTTGTCAGATTTGACTGAGGCAATTAAAAATCTGCCTCTTGAGCAAAATTTGTCAAGTACTGATAAAGGACGCGTGACAAAAATGGCGGCAGAAGCTTTTAAAGCACGGGTTTTGCTTTATGAAGCTACCTGGAGAAAATACAATGGGACATCTACAGATTTTAAAGGTTCTGCTGGACCTGCTAAAGATCAGATAAATGAGTTCTTGGATGAGGCTATTACTTTGTGTGAGGATGTGATATATAATGGAGGTTATCAAATCTGGAATCAGAACAGTAATACTAAGATTCCTAATCAAAGCAGTTATTTCTTGTTTAATTTGGAAGATGAGGGAAGTAACCCTGCAGGTTTGACTAAATCTTCAAACAATGAATTTATATTGTATGGAGTGTATGATTATATTTTGCGACAAGGTGGGGTAAATTTAAGCCATACGGTAGCTTCTATGATTCCAAGTCGTAAATTTGTGGATATGTTTTTATGTACAGATGGTCTACCTATTAAATATTCAGATTTGTTTCAAGGATATCATAATACGGGAGATGAGTATAAAAATCGAGATTACCGTTTGATGAACTATACCAATCAGGGAGTTGATCCTGAATCTGGATCGGTTGTTTTGGATAGAGGATTGGCAGGATATAATTGTTCTAAATTTTATTCTCATAATTATCCGGCATATCGAAAAGAGAAAGAGGAGTCAGCCAATTATCCGGTGTTACGTCTGGCTGAAGTGTTCTTAAATTATGCAGAGGCTTGTTATGAACGTAATGGAAAGGTGACTGATGAACAGCTTTCTGGTATTAATCAATTGAGAGCAAGAGGTGGTGTAAAGGCGCTTACCAATCAGTTTATAGAAGAATGTCAGGCAAAAGGATACGAAATGGATATGCTTTCGGAAATACGACGTGAAAGAGCTTTGGAATTGTTTATGGAAGGATTCCGTTTTGACGACTTGAAACGTTGGGGAATAGCAGAGCAGGAATTAAATCAGTCTCGTTTAGGTATGGTTGTAGGTGGAAATGGCTATGAAACAGAGTTTAAGGCTGCAGATGGAACCATAAAGACGGCAATGTATAAACCAGGAACTTTCCCCTGGGGAGAAGAAGAAGTGGAAACAGGTGATGGAGTTTTGAATTGTGTAGTAATCAGTAGCAAGTCTAATCATTCATTCGCGAAAAAACATTATTTGTGGCCTATTCCTCAGCAACAGATTAACTTGAATTCAAATCTGGTTCAAAATCCTGGATATTAATAAAAGTAATAGTAAAATAGATTAATATGAAACATAATATGTGGAATAAAATAGTAAGATATTTTGCGTGTGCATTGGCTGTTTTCTCAGCAGTGGGCTGTGAAAAAGATGCAAATATCAAGCAGTATGTATATCCCGTACCGGAAGTAGAGAAAATCTCTCCGGACGCAGGATATGTGACTTCTCAGGTAATTATTTACGGAAAAAACTTTGGAGACAGAACAGAAGCTGTAAAAGTTTTATTCGGAGGTATTGAAGCTGAAAATGTTTTATCTTGTAAAGATAACTGCATTGTAGTGGAGGTTCCGGAAAAAGCATTGACTGGTGATGTTGAGCTTACAGTATGGACAAATACGGTGGTTGCTGGTAAGTATGAGGTATGGGCTTCTCCTGTAGTTTCTGAGTATACTACGGCTTCAGGTACTGTAGTGGTAAATCCTGGTGATGAAGTCGTTATAAAAGGTGAGAAGTTTGGAAAGTCGGAAGAGGATGTATATGTGACTTTTGGCGGAGTGAAAGGAGAAGTGACTTCGTGGTCAGATACAGAAGTGAAAGCTGTAGCACCCGCTGATTTCCCGACTGGTGCATTGGTTCTGAATGTAAATGGGTTAGACATCAATATTGGTGGTATCTTGAATCCTACGAAGAAGGGTGATGTGACGATTGCCTATCTGAAGAACTATGAGCAACCATTTAAGATAGACCCGAATATGACGGATGCACAAAAGGGTGTTTCTGCTTCAGTTTGCTTACCTGCAGATTGGATTGTAAATGAAGCAGGACGTTCAGCATTGAACAATGGTGCTACGGAGAAAGTAGCTGGTTTGAATAATGATAATCTTATCCTACAGGCAGGCTGGGATTGGGGTGATTTTACCAATGGTAAATTGTATCAGACCACAACTTTACCTAAAGGTAGTTATAAATTGACTGTCAACTTTAAAGAATATGGAGTGAAGGCTGGTTCTTCTTTGTATTTTGCTGTAGCTGCTGGTAATGAGGTCCCTGATGTAGATGATGTGACAAGTAATTCAATAGCTTATCATGACTTTGGAACAGGTGAGAATAAAACACCATCGGAATGTGTGATAGAGTTTGAGATTACGGAGGACACTCAAGATGTTGCATTAGGATTTGTGGCATCATTTAGTGCAAATAGCTGGTTTAGGGCGACTGGACTGAAATTGGAATTGAAATAATAAACCAGAATTTTATTACTTAATAAAGAATAGATTATGAAAAAAATATTATTTGTTTTACCTTTTCTGATGCTGGCATTCTTGTGGGCATGTGACGACGATGCAGAAATAGTACGGATGGAAAATCCGGATCCCAATGCGACTATTACTTCTGTTTCTCCTCAGAGAGGATTGGTAGGTACTGTAGTGACAATTGCCGGAACAAACTTTGGAGCAGCTTCGCAGCTTGTGCAGGTGTATTTTACAGGAGTTGAGGAAAGTGTTCCGTTATTAAGTTGTGAAGATAAAGAGCTTCAAGTGGCCGTACCGGAAGGAGCTCAAACTGGTCCTTTAACAATCGTAGTGATGGATCAGAAGATTGTGACAGATCTGGAGTTTGCTATAACTCCAGATCCGGAAATGGCTTCCGTATCTGTTCAACAAGGCTATGCAAGTGATGAAATTGTGATTACTGGTAGTAATTTTGGAACTACGGTGGAAGATGTCCGCTTGTATTCTGTGATAGATGGAGAAGAAATTGAATTTGAGATTCTTTCATGTACGGATACGGAAATCAAGGCTAAAGTTCCTGCAGTGTCTGAATTTGGGCAGTTTGATTTGAATCTGTCTGTTTTAGGCAGAAGTGCAGTGAATAAATTGTCATTCACTTACTTGGAACAGGCTGCTATAACTTCTGTTACGGTGGAAAATCCTTTGATTGGAGAGTTTGTTTTTGCAGGTGATAACGTAATTGTAAAAGGTACGGGTTTTGGAACTGTAGCTGATGAGGTAGAAGTTACAATGGGTGGATTGGCTGCCACTGTAGTTTCATGTACAAATGAAGAAATTAAAGCTCAGGTGCCGGACGGATTTACCGGAGGTGCAGTTACAGTAACTCGCAACAATCGTCAGGCAGTTTCAGAGAAGGAATTGCAGGTATTGGCTCCCAATACTGATATAACTAGTTCTGTTTTGAAAAACTATAAGCAGCCGTTTAGTGCTAAAGCATATAGCGAAGGACAAGCAGGTGATAATACTGGAGATGTATGGGCTGAACCTACTGATTGGATTGTGAATGATGCAGTGAAAAATATGTATAATAGACTTGGAAGTGGTTGGGCTTCTGCTCCAACAGGTGGACTAAGTACAAATAAGGATTTGTTGACGATTCAAGTTGGCTGGAATAAAGATGTAACGTTTGTGTCAAATGGAAAGATTTACCAGAGTATAAAGCTTCCTAAAGGTCAATATAAAGTGCAAATCGCAGTTGAGGAGGTAACTAATCCCACAAGAGGTACTAGATATTTTGTTATTTGTGAAGGTGAGGAATTGCCGGATAAAGAAGCTTTGGAAACTAATAACATTAGTTATTTAGCTTTGGATACTAAACAGAACTATGAACATATATTTACTTTAAATCAGGTATATGATAATATTTCTTTAGGTTTTCTTGCTAATATAACACAGTCAGAATCTAATTTGAAGGTTTCATCTGTGAAGTTAATTTATTTAGGAAGTAATAATTAAATGAGTAATTATGAATAAACTGTTTTTTATAGCAACTGTAGGTTTAGCATGTATTACCTCTGCTTGCGGAGACGATATTGATCCGATTGAACGTGATTGGATAACAGAAGAAGAGGAGGTTGAAGAAATTCAGCATAATATAGAAATTAAAGATGAAAGTGTAGCTTTTGTTCACCCGGGAATATTACATAGCCAAGAAGATATTGACCGTGCAAAGAATAATGTAGCTTCTCAGACATCTCCATGGATAGACGGATGGAATGCATTGATGACGAATAATCATTTTACAGCTCCGTATAATGGAAGCTTTCAAGGTATTTCTGTAACTCCAAATGCAACAGAAAAGTTAATTCGAGGTGGAAATACCATTTGGGAGTCTGAACCGGATAACTATAATAATGCAGCTAATCAGGCTCACGCTGCATATCATTATGCGTTGGCGTGGAAAATAACAGGAGATGAGGAGTATGCTAAAGCTGCTGTTAATATACTGAATGCGTGGGCTACAACTTGTAAATCGTTGAATGGCGACTCTAACGTATCATTGGCTGCCGGCTTATATGGTTATCAGTTTGCAAATGCTGGAGAGTTGATGAGAGACTATGCAGGATGGGGGGCTGATAAATTTGCTGCTTATCAGAAATGGATGGTCGATGTATTTTATTCTATGAATCTTGATTATTTGACCAGACATCATGATGCGGATATAATGAACTATTGGGCAAACTGGGATTTGTGTAACCTTGCTTCAATCTTATCAATCGGAATTTTGGCTGACCGACGTGACATTTATAATGTAGCGGTAGAATATTTGCTGGAAGGTGAAGGCAATGGATGCCTGAAAAATACAATAGTTCATGTGTTTGATGGAGATGATGCCGGATTAGCTCAGATACAGGAGTCTGGACGTGACCAGGGGCATGCTACTCTTGTGATAGGTCTATTGGGAATCATTGCCCAGACAACTTGGAATCAAGGGGATGATTTCTTTGGATACAATGATAATGTGATTTTAAAGGCAGCTGAATATTCTGCTAAATATAATGTGGCAGGATTGGATGTCCCATTTGTAGAGTATTATAATCGTGTACATGGTTGGCATACAGAGGTCTCAGCAGATGCCCGTGGTACTCAACGACCGATGTGGGAGGTACTCTATGGACATTATGCAAAAGTTAAAAATGTGGAGCCTAAATGGACGCAATATACGTTGATGGGAGTCAATCAGATGAGACCAGAACCAGGTGCTCAAACCGGAGATGGTGGTGGTACTTATGACCTTTTAGGCTGTGGCACATTAATGTATGCAAGATAAATAAATTTGATTGTATTGATGACAGACTATCATGGAAAGTGATAGTCTGTCTTTTAAATTGAAGGATTGCGATGAAGAAGATATTTTTTATATTGTTACTTTTGATATGTGGAGGGGGAATTAATGCCCAGCTTTATACATATCCGGAAGGACTTCGTACCGGACTACCACATAATGATGACTTTACAGTGAGAGTCAGAACAAAAGGTGGAGAATGGAAAGAGACCTTTGAGTATAAGGTTCAGGTGGATATGGACCGGGTGACAGATGCTTCAATGGTACAGTTTGACATGGATGAACCGGTGGAAGTGATGGTGAAGAAGAATAACGGCATGATTCAGCAGGTGGATATTCGTCCGTATTCCAAAAACATAGAATACAAACAGGTGAAAAATTGTATTTTTTTTACTTTGGATAAGCCTCAGTACCTTTCTGTAGAGTTTAACGGAGACCGTTTGAACAATCTGCATCTGTTTGCCAATCCGGTAGAAACGGAAACTTATAAGGAAAGCTCAGAGGGCGTGATGTATTTTGGACCGGGTACGCATCGTCCGGGAGATTTGCCGAATAATCAAATCCGGATTCCGAGTAATACGACTGTATATCTGGCACCTGGAGCCGTAGTGGAAGCTAAATTGCTGGTTGATCATGCGGAAAATGTACGGATTATAGGGCGTGGTATTATTTACAAGGCTATTCGGGGAATTGAGGTGACAGACTCGAAAAATGTGTATATTGACGGGATAACAGTGGTGAATCCAGATCATTATTCTATTTTTGGAGGTGGTTCAAAAGGTATTACCGTGCGAAATTTTAAAGCCTTCAGTTGTAAGGGCTGGTCGGATGGAATTGACGTGATGAGTTGTCAGGATATCGACATAGAAAATATTTTTATGCGTAACAGTGACGATTGCCTGGCTTTCTATAATCACCGTTGGAACTGGTGGGGAGGTACCAATCATGTAAATGTGCGAAAGGCAGTACTTTGGGCAGATATTGCTCACCCGATTAATATTGGCGGGCATGGTGACCCCGAATCGGAAGTAGGTGAGACTATAGAGAATCTGACATTCAGAGACATTGATATTCTGGAACAGGACGAGGATGATTATCCTTATCAGGGTTGTATGGCCGTGGTTTGTGGAGATAAAAACCTGGCTCGGAATATTTTATTTGAAGATATACGCATTGAAAGCATACAAGAGGGGATGATGTTTAACATTCGGGTAAATTACAATCCCAAATATGACAAACAGCCCGGTAGGGGAATTGACGGACTGACTTTCCGCAATATTACGTATGATGGTATCGGAGAAAACAAGTCTGTGATTTTTGGTTTTGATGAGAACCGGAGAGTAAAAAATGTGACTTTTGAAAATATTGTCATTAATGGCAAGAAAATGAAAGACACAAAAGATTTTGTAAAGAACGAATTTGTAGATAATATTGTGGTGAAATAAATAGAGGAAGGCTTATGAGAAGATTTGTTGTCAGTATGTGGCTGTGTGTGTTATGTACCGTTTTGTCAGCCCGTAGTTTTACACATCCTGGTGTGCTTCATAACTTGAAAAGTTTTGAGGTGATGAAACAGCAGATAGAGAAAAAAATAATGCCAGCTTATGGGTCCTGGATGATTTTGAAAGCACATCCTTGTTCACAGTTTGATTATGAATTACGTGGCCCTTATAAGGTGATTTCTCGTGACGGGGAATATGCTTATACCAAAGGTAACATGGAGCGGGATTTCAGTGCTGCTTACCAGAATTCTCTGATGTGGATGCTTACGGGTGATAAAAGACATGCGGAAAAATCGCTGGATATATTGACTGCTTATGCCGATACGTTGCAATACATTCCGGAAACGAATGATGCACCTTTATTGGCTGGCCTGGAAGGTATGAAAATTGTATATGCGGCAGAAATTTTAAAATACACATATAAAGAAGCTGATGCGTCTTCTTTGGCCAAAATCAGTAAGATGATATTGACAGTCTTTTTGCCGGTGTTAGAGAATTTTTATGCGCGTGAGCCGTATACTAACGGTAACTGGGGACCTGTAGCCACTAAAACTTACATGGCTATTGCCATTTGGTCGGATAATGTGCAAATGTATGAGAAGGCAAAAGACTTTTACCTGAATGCGCATGATAATGGTACGATAAAGAATTATATCAGTGGCGATACCGGACAGTGTCAGGAAAGTGGACGTGATCAGGGACATCCGCAATTAGGGTTGGGGGCAATGGCTACAATTTGTGAAATGGCCTGGATTCAAGGAGATGATTTGTACTCGGCATTAGACAATCGTTTGCTGAAAGGATATGAGTATACGGCCCGGTACAACTTGGGGTATGATGTGCCTTATGTGGTGTGGAAAGATATTACCGGTAAATATTCTGACTGGCAGTCTATCTCATCCCATTCCCGGGGAAGCTTTAAACCGGTTTATGAGATAGTGTATAACCATTATGTGTTGCGTAAACACTTGGAAATGCCTTATACAAAGGAAGTCTTGGATAAGATACGTCCGGAAGGATTTGAGAGAGATCAGCCAGCTTTTGGCTCGTTGTTGTTTTGGAATAAATAAAGTTTTATGTTACGTTGGTTATTGAGTGCCTTATGGATATGCGTGCTGACAGGGACAGCAACTGGGGCGAAAGTGGAGGTAGCTGGGGCACCTCAAGGCATCTCCTTGAACAATGATTTTACAGTCAAAGTCCGTCCGGAAGGAAAAAGTAAGTGGGTGCTTGTGCCCACTTACCTGGTGAAGGTGGATGAGGTGCGTGAGACGAAGCACCATGTGGAACATGCTTCCATGGCTACCTTTGATTTTTCGGAAAAGGTGGAAATTGCAGTGACGTATAATAAAGGAAAGATTGACTCAGCTCGTGTACGTCCGTTGTCATACGATATTCCTTTTACGATAGAAGGGAATACGCTTCAATTTTCATTAGAGAAACCGGCCAATCTTTCGGTGGAAGTGAATGGAGATATTTTTCATAACCTACATTTGTTTGCCAATCCCTTGTCTACATTTAAGGTAGACAAAAAGAATCCGGACCTGATTTATTTCGGCCCCGGAATTCATCGTTTTGAAGGAGGAGAATTTCGTATTCCTTCCGGTAAGACGGTTTATGTGGCCGGTAAGCATCCGATAAAGTACACATTGTAGATTCATAAAACAACAAACTCTTCTTA
>OHAQ01003775.1_pt1 | contig 10044 bp, 10 predicted proteins | sample 1577111 | NCBI WGS metagenome assembly OHAQ01 (sample SAMEA3541549, study PRJEB24748) | human gut metagenome | biome: human gut; feature: human-associated habitat; material: faeces | place: China | collected 2012 | reverse complement strand
AGAAATAATAAAGTTAATGTATTTTTAAGTGATGATGAAAAATTTATTTTAAAAAAAGATTCTTCAAAATTAAACTTATCTCAGTCTGAATATATTAGAAATTTAATTATAGGATATAAGATTAAAATTCCAGAAGTCAAAGAAGAACAAAAACCTAAAAAAGATGAATATATTATAGAAAATATTGTTAAAGCACTAGAAGAAAATATTAATTGCTTAATCAAAGTAAAAAATAAATTTCATCATCTTGGATATTTTGAAGATGAACAAGCAATCGCAACTAAAATCGAATATTTAAAATTACAAAATACCACACTTAAAAAATATATGCCTGAAAACGATAAAGACAATGCAAACTAGCATTGTCTTTATTCTAAATTATTTCAATAATCTCTAATTCATTAGGTACAATTACATTCCCTTCAAAGTATTCTTGTCCTTCGTTAGTATATAACATTTTTCTTTCTTTACCATGAGATTCTTCCGTATGATATAAAATCAAATTTTTCACATCTAATTTATTCATAACTTCACTCGCACTTTTAGCTGTTGAATGATTTTTTTCGTAAGCATGAAAAATATTTTCTTCTGAATCTAAACAAAAGGCTTCATGCATTACATAATCTGCGCCTTTAACTCTATTATATAATTCTGGATTTAAAGTTTCATCACCTAAAAAAACTAATCGTTTGTTATTTATAATACATTCAAATCCAAATTGTTTTGTTCCTTTTGCATGTATATCAAAAAAAGTATATTCTATTCCATTTATATTATAAGAATCACCATCATGTAATACTTTAAAATCAACAATATTATAAATAGCATCCATTAATTTTTTTGGTAGGATATATTTAGACACTTCCATTATTGATTCAAATACAACATCGTTACAATACAAATTTATCTTTTCATTTATCTCACCATGCATTGCTAATCCACTCAATTTTTTAAATAACCAAAAAATTCCTAGAATATGATCCGTATGACTATGTGAAATAAATATATGCTTGATTTTTTTGTAATCAATATTAGCTTGATTCAGTTTTTTTATTATTTCAATACTTCCACCTGTATCAACTAAAAAATTATCATTATCATGTTGAATAGCAAAACAAGTATTATATAAATCTAATGTTCCACCATTACCAACACCTAACATTATAATCTTATCCATATATACTCTCCTTTATATTAAATTTCTCAATATTTCAGTAACATTTTTCATATCTTTTTCTGTTGACATTATAGTTATCAATAAATTCTTATCTTTATTTAAAATAATATATTGTCCATTTGAACCATCTCTAAAAATATATCCATCTCTTGATATAAAAGTAAAATATCCAATTCCTATTTTAGGCAATACCCTTTCAGGTTTGTAAGCCGATAGCGTTTCTAATTTCATAGAACACATTTCTTTTATCCAACTACTTGAAATAATTTGATTATTATCATATTTGCCTTCGTTTAATAATAATTGACCTATCTTATGAAAGTCAGAATGTTTAAGATATAATCCAGTAGCACCTGGACAATATTTGCCATATTTTTCCCATTTATAATCTAAAATATTAAGTTTTTTAAAAATATTTTCATTAATAAAATCTGTTAAATTTTGATTAAATGCTTCTTGAAAGAAAACAGATAAAATAAATGGTTCAACATTGTTATACGCAAATCTAGTTCCTACTTCATATGGAATATCATAATTTAGAGCATAGTCTACTAATTTATCTTTATCAATGTCTTGTATAAATCTTTCAGACATCATTTGTGATTCATAACCGGTAGTATGAGTAAGTAAATCTTTTATAGTCCATTCTTTAATTTTATCAATATTACTTTTATTTGTTATATTTGCTATATCTTTAATTATTGGAAAAATTTTTGTATTTAAAGTTAATGGTTCATTTGCTATTGATAGCCCTTTATCGATTGCTATTCCAATAGCCATAGCAACTAATAATTTAGCACAACTTCTTAATTCATGTAATTGTTCATTTTTATAAAAATACTTTTCGATTTTTCCATCTTGTTCAATAAATATACTATCAATGTTTAGACTTGGTAGGGTTTGAGATAACATAGTCACATTATTTATTACATCTTTTATATTAATCACTTAAAATCCTCCTTTCAACAAGTTTTAAAATACTACTAAAATTATACTATAAATATTTCAAATTTACTATACATGTATTGAGTATTTTATAAAATAAATATATAATGATTATAGAAATTTTTATCCAAAAATAAAGGAATGATATATATGATTATTGAGAAAATGAAAATCATTAATTTTAAAAAATTTTACGGCGAAAAAGATATAATTTTTAATGAAGATTTTAATGTGTTAATTGAAAATAACGAAGCAGGGAAAAGTTCAATATTACTAGCATTAGATTTGGTATTAAGTGGTAGCCAAAGTAAAATTGAAACTATTGGATTAGAAAACCTATTTAATTGTAAAATTATAAAGGAATTTATGGATAGCAATAAAGACATCACTAAATTACCTGAATTAATTATTGAGTTATATCTAAAAGATACAGGAATAATAGAATTTTCTGGGAATAATAATCAAGAAAAGAGAGAAACAGATGGAATTTATTTAAAAATATCACCTGATGAAGAATTCCTTAAAATAATCTCTGAGAGCTTAAGTAAGGAAAATTCTGTCTTTCCATTTGAATACTACAAATGTACATTTAAAAAGTTTTCTGATGAACCATACAATAATTATAAAAAACCTATACGTCATATAATTATAGATGGTTCAAATATATCTAGTGAATATTATATGAAGGATTATATATCATCTTTGTATTCTGCTTATACTGATAACTCATTAAAAAACTTGTATAATAATGAATTTAGAAAATTGAAAAAAGATTTTGAAACTAATAGTTTATCAAGTTTAAATGATAAGGTCCCTAATGTTGATTTCGGATTATCCACAAATAATAAATACTCATTAGAAAATAACCTAACTATATATGAACAAGGCGTTAACATATGGAATAAAGGTTCTGGTACACAATGTATGTTAAAAATAAAAAGTTCTATTGAAAAGCAAGCAGAAAATATAGATTTGATTTTAATAGAAGAACCAGAGAATCATTTAAGTGATATTAACATGAAAAAAATATTAAAAGATATTATGAACTCTAACAAAAAGCAAATGTTTGTTACTACACATAATAGTATGATATGTTCTAGATTAAATTTAAAAAAGATAATAGCACTTAATGAAACAAGCATTTCAACAACAGAATTTAACTCTATTTCTGATGACACAGCTAACTTTTTTGTAAAATGTCCATCTAATACAATATTAAATTTTATACTTTCAAGTAAGGTTATTCTTGTAGAAGGAGCAGCAGAATATATATTACTTGAGAAACTTTATGAATTATACACTAATAATAATCCTAGCATAGATAATATTAATATAATTTCAGTAAACGGATTAAGTTTTGAAAGATATTTAGAAATTGCCCAAAGTTTAAAAATAAAAGTTGCAGTTATTACGGATAATGATAAAGATTATGAAAATAAAATTGTAAATAAATATTCTAAGTATGATTCTGATGATAATATAAATGTTTTTTCTGATACAGATAACTCAAGATACACCTTTGAGGTTTGTTTATTTAACGATAATCAGGCATATATAAATAACAACAATATCACACAAGCTACAGATAAGCTAAATTATATGTTGAATAACAAATCTGAAAGTGCATATAGATTGCTAGAAGCATTAGAAAAAGACACAAATAATTTTAAAATACCAAAATATATAGAGGATGCATTTAAATGGATAAAAAATTAGTATTAGCTGTTGCCGGTTCGGGAAAAACAACAGAAATTATAAATAAAGTGAATTACGATGATAAAACCATTATTATTACTTATACAGAAAATAATTATAATAATATTAGAAATAAAATAATAAAGAAGTTTAATGAAATACCACCTAACATGAGAATTTATACTTATTTTTCTTTTCTTTATAAATTTTGTTTTTTACCATTAAAAAAGAATTTAAATGTTAAAGGAATAGACTATAATACAATAAAAAATAAATGGTCAAAAGCAAAAGATTGGAATCATTATATGAATATGAGCAATAAAAAAATGTATCACTGCAGATTGGCCAAATTATGTAATGAAGTATTAATTGCTCAAATAAAGCAACGATTAGAAAAATATTTTGACAACATTTATATTGATGAAATACAAGATTTTTCGGGGCATGACTTTAATTTTTTATTAAGTATTATTCAGTGTAATTGCAATATGTTTTTGGTTGGTGATTTTTATCAACATACATACGACACTAGTAGAGATGGTAATGTAAATAAAAATTTATATAGTAATTATGATAACTATGTAAATAAATTTAAACTTTCCATACCGCAACTAGAATTTGATAAAACTAGTTTTTCAAAAAGTAAAAGATGTTCAAAAGAAGTTTGTTCTTTTATTAATGAGCAATTAGATATAGATATTGAATCATATTTTAATCACACTTCAATAGTAAAAGAAATAACAGATGAAGACGAAATAAAAAACATTATAACAAATCCAACTATTGTTAAACTTTTTTATCAAAATAGCAAAAAATATGATATTAGAAATGTTGATAATTGGGGAAATTCAAAAGGAGAAACTTATGATGACGTTTGTGTAATTTTAAATGAGACCACTTATCAATTATATAAAAATAAAACTCTTAATAAATTAGCACCTTCAACAAAAAACAAACTATACGTAGCTTGTAGTAGACCTCTACAAAACTTATATATAGTTTATGAAAAATCAATAAAAGCTTATTTGAAATAATATTTATTTTGATTAATTTTTTTATATAAAATATTGAAAAAAATCTGTTATTTGATATAATTGATTTATCAGAGAGATTTAATCAAATCTTATAGTCTTAATTTCGTAAACGTGTATAGTTAAGGCTCCATTGACGAATCTGTTCGAACTATTTAGTTTGAACTTGATATATAGAATCAATCGAAAGATTGATTTTTTTGTGTCTTACAAAGAAATCATCCTAAAGAAAGGATGGTGTTTATGATTAATATTATCAAACAAGAAATACCTATTGATGAATCACTTAAAAAGAAATTAGAGTTTATTTGTGATTTTTGTAATACTACTCCTACATTTATAAACGGAAGTATTAGAAAAATTGATAAATCTAATTTGGTTTATGTTGAACCTCACAAAGTAATTATCAATAATATAATGTTTCTTGTTTTTAATTATTCTAATGATGTTTATATCAAAAACTTTGGTAATAAAATTAAAATCAATGAATTAGAAGATTATTTAAAGCATACCAACTAGTAATTTTGCCCTAAATAGTTTATAATTAGATTAGAAAAACTTATATCTGATTTATTTATGGGCGAAGTAGTACAAATAAGCCTAGTTGTACTGCTTCGCTCTTTTTTAGTAAAGGAGATGATGATAATTGGATGATGTAAAAAAAGTTTGTGGTCTTTATATGAGGGTATCAACTGAAGATCAAGCCCGAGAAGCTTTTAGTTTACCAGAGCAAAAAGAAAGATTAGAGGCATATTGTAAATTCAAAGGCTTTGTTATTAAAGACTATTATACCGACGCTGGTATAAGTGCTAAAACAGGCAATTATAGACCTGAATTTGAAAGACTTAAAGAAGATATTAAATCAAAGAAAATAAACACTATAATTGCTTTAAAACAAGATAGAATAACAAGAAGTATTTTTGACTGGGAAGAACTTATGAGATTTCTAGAAGAAAACGATGCTTATCTTGATTGTGTTAATGATGATATTAATACTACTAATGCTAATGGCAAAATGGTTTCAAGAATATTAATGAGTGTGTCACAACAAGAAATAGAAAGAACAAGTGAAAGAACTAAGGTTGGTTTAGCAGGTGCTATTAAACAAGGACATATACCACATCAAGCACCACTCGGTTATAAACATGAAAACAAAAAATTAGTTATAGACCATTTAACAAAAGATGTTGTTATAAGAATATTTGAACTTTATCATAAAGGAATGTCATATCAAAAGATAAGTACGCTATTTAATAAAGAACAAGTATTGGGTAAAACAAATTGGAGAGATTCCTCTATTGTGGCAATTTTAGAAAATGAAATATACAAAGGTGATTTTGTTCATGGCAAAAGAACTAAACATCCTACCTATTATGAAAATGTTGTTGAACCTATTGTTAGTAAAGAAATGTGGGAAGAATGCCAGGTTCAAAAGAAAAAGAATTCTAAAAGTTATCAAAGAACTTTAACATATCTATTCTTACAAAAATTAAGATGTCCTAAATGTAATAGAATTTTAGGTGGTAAAGCGACTCAAAAGAAAAATGGTAATATTTATTATTACTATTACTGCCATGATTGTAAGATAAACTTTAAGGAAAGTTTAGTTGAAGAATATTTTAATGATTTTGTAAATGAACTTGTAGAATACGATTCAGTAGTAAATCAGTTCTTCTTACCAATGATTAAGCAAAAATTTGATGAACCACAAGAAGAATTAAAGAAAGATATCAATAAGCAAAAAGACAAACTAGAAAGAATTAAAAGAGCTTATATTAACGGTGTATTTAATTTAGAAGAATATAACGATGAAAGAAAGTTAGTTGAATCTTCTCTTGAAAAATTACAAAATGAACTTGATGAAGCAACCTCTTGCGAAACTCTTAATTTTACTCCACAAGATATTCTACTTAAAAGAGATATTGATTATATAAATAAAGTTAAATTAGAAAAGGAATATAAAGAAAGAACTAAAACTTGGAAAGATTATACAAGAGAAGAAAAATCAGAACTTATTATGAAATATGTTGATGATATTAAATTAGGTATTCTTAACAATTATATTTATGTAGATAATATCAATTTTAGAGAATCAATATGTAAGCCTTGTAATGAATTATTTGATGCTGGATATATTGATGTTAAGACACCTGTTATTTTTGGTAATATTGTAGGTCAAATTAGGTTTAGTAATTACTTACCTGAAAAAGAAATTGGTAAACATATAATGAGATTAAGACAATATTATGATGTTGGTTTTGAAGAAGCAACTTATTATGTAGAAGATAGAATATTCTATTTTAACTTTATCCACGATGACAGAGCAATAGTCAGAGTATTCCCTATGGAAGATTATGCAAAAATAGATCCTGATATAAAAATGAAAGAATACAAATATGGAATTATTTATATTCGTAGTAAAGATGAGTTTCAAATGCAAGATATAAATACTGCTTTTGATTATATACCTGATGAAACTAATGATTGTGTTATTTATACGAAAGAACCTGTTCCTATTGAAATTGGAATAAAACCTGTAAAGAAAGAATTGTTGTATGAAGAAGAATAAAATGCGTGGCACGTTTTGTTGCTTAGCAATGAAAGTGGCGATAGCATTTCATAAGACTTATGTAATTTTGTTTTATTACGAAGTTTTAAAACATTATGGAATAAGTCATAAAAGGGTTCTAGGGAATCCCTAGCCCACGAGGTTATTTTGTTAGTATGACAAAATACCTAGGGGGTTAAATATTTTGTCAAAGCCAAAATATATCTCTAAAAAAACAAAGGAGTTGATTATTTATGAAGAAAGAATTTTATAACTTAAAATATGGAAAGTGTAAATTATTAGATAAGAAAAAAGACTTATATTTAGTGTATGCCGAAAACTGTGAACTACATTATATTGTTTGTACCTATATTGATAATATGGGAACTATGATGGGTCAAGAATTTTTTGAAACACTAAATCAAGCCAAATTATATTTTAATAAAGGAGCGTGATTATTATAGAACTAGCATATTCTTTTCATTTAGGTAGTGATAAAAATAAAAGAAACACATCAAGAAGTAGTGCTAAATCTAATAAAAGTGGTTCTACTTCTCTATCAAATAATGCCATACAAAATTCAGCAGGTTTAACGAAAGTAGATAAACATAATTATAGAAAGTATGATAACAATCAAAATGATATTGAAATTATTAAAGGTAGTTCTTCATTAGTTGATGATGTAAAAAAATTATATAAAGAAGAATTTGATGAAGCAAAAGAAGAATATAACCTAAAGCAAATAAGAGACGATAGAAAAATCAAAGATTATTTTACTCATATAAGTAATAATGAGAAAAATGATTTAGCCTGTGAAATAATAATCGAACTTGGGGATAAAAAGTATTGGGATACAAAGGATGATAAGTTTAAAAGAAGAATGACAAATGTTTATAATAAGCAGATAGAAGATTTAGAAATTATATTACCTACTTTTAAGATAGCAAGTGCTATTATTCATTATGATGAAACAAGTCCACATTTGCATATCGTAGGTGTTCCTATAAAATTTAATAATAAAAATGGTATGAAAAAACAAGTTGGTAAATCAGATGTATTTACAAAAGAAAGTTTAAGAAAATTACAAGATAAAATGCGTACCTTATGTATCGAATCTTTTAATAAAGAATATAATCTAACTAACACTTTAAAAGGTAAGAAAAAAGGCAGAAATCATGATTATCATATTACTGAAATGGACAATTATTTAGAAATGAAAGAACAACTTGAAAAAAATCAAAAAAGTTTAAATAAAGCCAAACAACAATCTGACCTGCTAGATAATGATACAAAAGAAGCAAAAGATATTGTTAATAATTTAAAATTAGCATTTGGTAGAAAAGATAAATATGTTATAACACAAGAGCGTAAAGATAAAATCAATAGTTTTATCAGCCAAGTAGAAAATACAAATAAAGAATATAAGAATATTCAAAAATTATCAACAACTCTTACCAATGTTGACTCTAATATTAAAGAAAACAATAAGAAAATAAAAATACTTACCGAAAACAATAAGGCATTGGAATTACGAGTTAAAAGTCTTACTGAAAAAAATAAGTTAAAAGATAATGAAATCGATGAATTAAAAGAAAAAAATAATTCTTTATTTGCAGAACTTAACTATTTTAAAAATAAGTTTATAAGACTTATTAAATTTATAAAAAATAGATTATTTAATAGAAAAGATAGAGATAAATATCGTGACTTTTCACGAGATTTATATGAACATGGTGTTATTGAACATGATACGATTAAAGAATTAAATGAAACTTATAAATTCAGTAAAGAACATGATTTAAGCAAAGAAAAAGATGATTATGATATTGAAATTTGATATTTAAATAATATCAATGATACTAAAAAAGATGATTTGTGCAATCATCTTTTGTTTTATTGTTTTGTATAAGAAGACCTACTAATTGTTAAATATTGACCATCTCTTACATTTACTGATGCTCTTCCATTGAAGTTATCATTATCAACTATATCACTTGATCCTACCGGTCCAGTCATTACAGCCCAATAACCACTACCATAACTTTCTAGAACATATTGACCTGCTGGAATATCAACACCAACTTTATAATAACCTCCATCGTGATAATCAGTTTGATTATTTAATATTTCATATATTTGTTTAGCACCAGAAACTTCAAGTTTTTCAAAAGCATTAATGCTTATAAGAACTCCACGAGTTGTCAAATTTCCTGCGGCATGAACTTTCACATATCCAAAACTATCAAAATTTTCATAATCTAAACTAGATAACTTTTTTAGTTCTTCCTCATATTTTTTATATTGACTAGGTGGGCTAACCACATTTAAGTAATCTTCTATTGCATCATATTTGAAACCTAAATCTTTTCTAATATTTTCATAATCTTGCATTATACTCATTTAAAATCCTCCTTATATTTTTCTTCTTCAAGTCTTGAATATTTACTAGATAATTTAAGACCACAATATAAAAAAAGTGATAGTGTACTGACTACCACAACAAATATAATAAAAATTATCCATTTTAAAATTTCCATTTTTTCCTCCATTTCTACAAATAAAAAGATTAGTTATATCCCAAACTAATCTAATTAATAAATTGTAATTTGTCTTTTACAATAATAGCATAAAAAAGAAAAGTAGTTATT
>OHAQ01003774.1_pt1 | contig 10050 bp, 10 predicted proteins | sample 1577111 | NCBI WGS metagenome assembly OHAQ01 (sample SAMEA3541549, study PRJEB24748) | human gut metagenome | biome: human gut; feature: human-associated habitat; material: faeces | place: China | collected 2012 | reverse complement strand
ATTAATGATCGCGGCCCTTATGGCAACGACCGCGTGATTTCGCTTTCTCGCGCGGCAGCTGACCGTCTTAACACGTCAAACAACACCAAAGTTCGTATCGATCCGATTATTGTCGCCCAGGATGGTTCGCTTTCTGGTCCTGGTATGGCTTGTACCACAGTCGCCAAACAGACTTACGCCCTGCCAGCACCTCCCGATTTAAGCGGTGGCGCGGGAACAAGTTCAGTGCCTGTCCCGCAGGGTGACATTCTTCCGGTCAGTAGTTCGACGCTAAAAAGCGAAGATCCGACCGGCGCGCCGGTAACCAGCAGCGGTTTCCTCGGCGCACCAACGACCTTAGCGCCTGGTGTACTGGAAGGCAGCGAACCGACGCCTGGTGTACTGGAAGGCAGCGAACCGACGCCTGCGCCACAGCCCGTTGTTACAGCTCCGTCGACAACGCCTGCAACCTCACCTGCAATGGTGACACCGCAAGCCGCCTCGCAAAGCGCCAGCGGCAACTTTATGGTGCAAGTCGGGGCCGTTAGCGATCAGGCTCGTGCGCAACAGTACCAACAGCAACTGGGACAGAAGTTCGGCGTCCCCGGTCGCGTAACTCAAAATGGCGCGGTCTGGCGGATCCAGCTTGGCCCATTCGCCAGCAAAGCCGAAGCCAGTACCTTGCAGCAACGTTTGCAAACCGAAGCCCAATTACAGTCATTTATTACCACCGCGCAGTAGCGTAAAGCAGGCATCTGATGTGTCAATTTCTGTAAATGACGTTAACAAAGTCACGCGGAAAGTCAGATGCCTGCCGGTAGTGCATTTGCTATAGTAGGGCACTTTTTTTAATTCCATCACGGATGTCGTAGTTCAGACCATGAATACCATTTTTTCCGCTCGTATCATGAAGCGCCTGGCGCTCACCACGGCTCTTTGCACAGCCTTTATCTCTGCTGCACATGCCGATGACCTGAATATCAAAACCATGATCCCGGGTGTACCGCAGATCGACGCGGAGTCCTACATCCTGATTGACTACAACTCCGGCAAAGTACTCGCCGAACAGAACGCTGATGTCCGCCGCGATCCTGCCAGCCTGACCAAAATGATGACCAGTTACGTTATCGGCCAGGCAATGAAAGCCGGTAAATTTAAAGAAACTGATTTAGTCACTATCGGCAACGACGCATGGGCCACCGGTAACCCGGTGTTTAAAGGTTCTTCGCTGATGTTCCTCAAACCGGGCATGCAGGTTCCGGTTTCTCAGCTGATCCGCGGTATTAACCTGCAATCGGGTAACGATGCTTGTGTCGCCATGGCCGATTTTGCCGCTGGTAGCCAGGACGCTTTTGTTGGCTTGATGAACAGCTACGTTAACGCCCTGGGCCTGAAAAATACCCACTTCCAGACGGTACACGGTCTGGATGCTGATGGTCAGTACAGCTCCGCGCGAGATATGGCGCTGATCGGCCAGGCGTTGATCCGTGACGTACCGAATGAATACTCGATCTATAAAGAAAAAGAATTTACGTTTAACGGTATTCGCCAGCTGAACCGTAACGGCCTGTTATGGGATAACAGCCTGAATGTCGACGGCATCAAAACCGGACACACTGACAAAGCAGGGTACAACCTTGTTGCTTCTGCGACTGAAGGCCAGATGCGCTTGATCTCTGCGGTGATGGGCGGACGTACTTTTAAAGGCCGTGAAGCCGAAAGTAAAAAATTGCTAACCTGGGGCTTCCGTTTCTTCGAAACCGTTAACCCACTGAAAGTAGGTAAAGAGTTCGCCTCTGAACCGGTTTGGTTTGGTGATTCTGATCGCGCTTCGTTAGGGGTTGATAAAGACGTGTACCTGACCATTCCGCGTGGTCGCATGAAAGATCTGAAAGCCAGCTATGTGCTGAACAGCAGTGAATTGCATGCGCCGCTGCAAAAGAATCAGGTCGTCGGAACTATCAACTTCCAGCTTGATGGCAAAACGATCGAACAACGCCCGCTGGTTGTGCTGCAAGAAATACCGGAAGGTAACTTCTTCGGCAAAATCATTGATTACATTAAATTAATGTTCCATCACTGGTTTGGTTAAAAATTGAACACTTGAAAGTGTAATTTCCGTCCCCATATACTAAGCATCAGTAAAAAACTCCCGCCTTCTGGCGGGAGTTGCTATTTAATTACGTTACGCCGGAGCTGACATGAAAACCAAACTTAACGAACTGCTTGAATTCCCTACTCCTTTTACTTACAAAGTTATGGGGCAGGCGTTACCTGAGCTGGTTGATCAGGTGGTTGAAGTGGTACAGCGCCATGCGCCAGGTGACTACACCCCAACGGTAAAACCAAGCAGCAAAGGCAACTACCACTCGGTATCTATCACTATCAACGCCACTCATATCGAGCAGGTTGAAACACTGTATGAAGAACTGGGCAAAATCGATATTGTCCGCATGGTTCTGTAACTCGCTTCTCCGTTACCCGGCTCCTGGTCGGGTAACTCCCCTCTCCTCGCTGTGATATACTTTTCCCCCACTTTTACTCATTCTCCACGGAGATGCCGTTTTGTATCAGGATAAAATTCTTGTCCGCCAGCTCGGTCTTCAGCCTTACGAGCCAATCTCCCAGGCTATGCATGAATTCACCGATACCCGCGATGATAGTACCCTTGATGAAATCTGGCTGGTCGAGCACTATCCGGTATTCACCCAAGGGCAGGCAGGAAAGGCGGAGCATATTTTAATGCCGGGTGATATTCCGGTGATCCAGAGCGATCGCGGTGGGCAGGTGACTTATCACGGGCCGGGGCAACAGGTGATGTATGTGTTGCTTAACCTGAAACGCCGTAAACTCGGTGTGCGTGAACTGGTGACCTTGCTTGAGCAAACAGTGGTGAATACCCTGGCTGAACTGGGTATAGAAGCGCATCCTCGGGCTGACGCGCCTGGTGTCTATGTCGGGGAAAAGAAAATTTGCTCACTGGGTTTACGTATTCGACGCGGTTGTTCATTCCACGGTCTGGCATTAAACGTCAATATGGATCTTTCACCATTTTTACGTATTAATCCTTGTGGGTATGCAGGAATGGAAATGGCTAAAATATCACAATGGAAACCCGAAGCGACGACTAATAATATTGCACCACGTTTACTGGAAAATATTTTAGCGCTACTAAACAATCCTGACTTCGAATATATTACCGCTTAATTCCATACATCAATGGCCCAATTTACACTGGGTCATTACTCATAATACCTGCTAATGCTTTACATCTCCTTCGCGTTTGTATATTTTCTTTATCACTTGCAGAAATGCGATGCTACGCCTTGCTCCGTAGCTCACCCAATTGGTTAACTCATTGAAATAATTACCATGGTGAGCAAAAGCGTTCCATCCCAATTAGACATAAGATTATTGTAATTTTTTTAAATATTATTTTTTCATGAATGAAATTGGAGTAAGTGCGTGGATAGTAATAATCAAATTGAACCCTGTTTAAGCAGAAAATCGTCAGAAGGTAAACCACAAATATTTACAACCTTACGAAATATTGATCTTACCCTTCTGACTATTTTGAAGTTGCATATGTCCATAAAGGAATCGTTAATGCAGCGAAAGTGCTTAATCTGCCCCCCCTCGGTCGGAGCCCTGGTCCTTCCTGTCATCTATCGGGCGATTAAAACTCACTATCCACAGCTTTTACTGCGCAACCCGCCCATCGGCGGCGCGGAAAACCAACTCAGTCAGTTTCAAACCGATCTCATCACCGATAACATGTTTTGCACAGGACCATAGATGTTATCCGTAATGCATTTTGAAAAAGTATTGTTACAGCCAGATCACAGCGCAGAACGATAAAATGGCACAATCCAACAACAATTTTACATTTTCGCGACCGCTTTGGCTGCTTTCAGGTCCGTTTCAATGATATACTGCCAGTCGTTAATTCAAAAATAGTTGATAATTACAACAATCTATTGAATTGAAACGCTTTCCTTCATAATTCGCAACTGGAACACGCACGCTATGAGTAAACCCATTGTGATGGAACGCGGTGTTAAATACCGCGATGCCGATAAGATGGCCCTTATCCCGGTTAAAAACGTGGCAACAGAGCGCGAAGCCCTGCTGCGCAAGCCGGAATGGATGAAAATCAAGCTTCCAGCGGACTCTACACGTATCCAGGGCATCAAAGCCGCAATGCGCAAAAATGGCCTGCATTCTGTCTGCGAGGAAGCCTCCTGCCCTAACCTGGCGGAATGCTTTAACCACGGCACAGCAACGTTTATGATCCTCGGCGCTATTTGTACCCGCCGTTGCCCGTTCTGTGACGTTGCCCACGGTCGCCCGGTAGCTCCTGATGCCAATGAACCAGTGAAACTGGCGCAGACCATTGCCGATATGGCGCTGCGTTATGTGGTTATCACCTCCGTTGACCGTGATGACCTACGCGATGGCGGTGCCCAGCACTTTGCGGATTGCATTACTGCCATTCGGGAAAAAAGCCCGCAAATCAAAATTGAAACTCTGGTGCCGGATTTCCGCGGTCGTATGGATCGTGCTCTGGATATTCTGACTGCAACGCCACCAGATGTGTTCAACCATAACCTGGAAAACGTACCGCGTATTTACCGTCAGGTACGGCCTGGCGCAGATTACAACTGGTCGCTTAAGCTGCTGGAACGCTTTAAAGAAGCGCATCCGGAAATCCCGACCAAGTCTGGTCTGATGGTGGGACTGGGTGAAACCAATGAAGAAATTATTGAGGTAATGCGCGACCTGCGCCGTCATGGTGTGACGATGCTAACGCTGGGGCAATATTTGCAGCCAAGCCGCCATCACCTGCCGGTTCAACGTTACGTTAGCCCGGATGAGTTCGACGAAATGAAAGCCGAAGCGCTGGCGATGGGCTTTACCCATGCTGCATGCGGTCCGTTTGTCCGCTCTTCTTACCACGCCGATTTGCAGGCGAAAGGGATGGAAGTTAAGTAATCCTGTAATAATTACTTACATCTGTCTGATAAAAAACCCGCTTTTTGAAGCGGGTTTTTGTATCGAACAAGATATTGAGGGAGCGTCCTGCTCGCCACGTCACTCTTTATGAGAGAGCTTTTCAGCCTGAAGATCAACGTCTGCGCCTTTTTTCGCCGCAGCATCGTCATCATTCATCGCCTTCTTGAACCCTTTAATGGCCGCTCCAAGGTCTCCGCCCAGCGTACGTAACTTCTTAGTCCCAAACAGCAGAACGACCAGCGCCGCAACTACCAGCAGTTTGGTAATACTAATCTCACCCATAGATACCTTCTTGACATATAACCGGCAACAGAACGCGCCTTAAAAACCAGAGAATATTAACGGTCATTCGACGCGCGCACACAATAGCAATCTGTAACAAGGTGAATCAAGCGCCGAGTAAAAAAACATCATAATAATTGCGGCGGCGCAAAGCGACGGTTGTTTAAGACGGGCAGTTGCGCGCGTACCTGACGCACACGTTCGGGCGTCACTTCCGCCATAATGAGTGCAGGCATTTCTGACGCTGCCGCAATGGTGACGCCAAAGGGATCTATAATCCGGCTTTGCCCGATATTTTTGTTCCCGCACTCCCCCGCCGCCACCATATAACAGGTGGTATCCAGCGCACGAGCGGCAAGCAACGTTGACCAGTGATGCTCTTTGAGCGGCCCACGAACCCAGGCGGCAGGAAGTACCAGGATTTCAGCTCCCTGTAATGCCTGTGCCAGCGCCAGCTCTGGAAAGCGTAAGTCATAACAGGTCATCAGACCGACCTTCATCCCTTCCACCTCCAGTAACGGAGCTATTTCATTACCAGCATCAACATGACGTGATTCCTGAATGGCAAATGCATCATAGAGATGCAGTTTGGCATAACGGGCGACGATGTTTCCTGCCTGTAGCGCCACCAGCATATTCCACGCGCGCCCCGGTGTTGAAGGAACATGAATCGTCAGAATTGTCGTCATCATGTTACGTTTACTTTCTCGCCGTAAACGGTCGAGGAATTCGCCTTCCAGCAGCTGTGCTGATTTAACCGAAAGATCCGCATCATGATCATCACGCGCCAGTAATGCTTCCGGCAGGACAAACAGCGAAACCTCGTTTTCCGCCGCCTGCGCCATCAACGAGGCACAAATCTCAGCGTTCTTTTCCCACACAGATGTAACAGCAAACTGTCCTGCGGCAACCAGCATTGCCACCTCCTGTCAGAGTCGTAAAATTCGCCAACGGCGATTATTCGGCGTTACACTTATCACTCATACAAATCAAATAGCAGGATTTTGCAGTGTTACAACTTCTTTTAGCAGTTTTTATTGGCGGTGGTACGGGAAGCGTGGCGAGATGGCTGTTAAGTATGCGATTTAACCCGCTGCATCAGGCGATTCCGTTGGGGACGCTGGCAGCAAACCTGATTGGGGCATTCATCATAGGAATGGGATTCGCCTGGTTCAGCAGGATGACGAACATTGATCCAGTGTGGAAAGTATTAATCACCACCGGATTTTGTGGCGGTCTAACAACCTTCTCAACATTTTCGGCAGAAGTGGTGTTTTTGTTACAAGAGGGCCGCTTTGGCTGGGCGTTACTGAACGTTTTCGTCAATCTTTTGGGGTCTTTTGCCATGACCGCACTGGCTTTCTGGCTGTTTTCGGCCTCAACCACACACTAAAGACCAAAAAAAACCCGCTGATTAAGCGGGTTTTGAATTCTTGCTGACGTATCTTACAGAGCGATTACGTTTGCAGCAGAAGGGCCTTTGGCACCGTTAGTGATTTCGAACTCTACGCGCTGACCTTCAGCAAGAGTTTTAAAACCATTAGTCTGGATTGCAGAGAAGTGTACGAACACGTCTTTGCTGCCGTCTTCCGGAGTAATGAAACCGAATCCTTTGGACTCATTAAACCACTTAACGTTACCTTTAATCTTAGACATCAAAATTACCTTTACATGAAAAATAGACACAAATGCTGTGTCGGTTACCAGTACACCAATTGTGGTACGCTTTGTCCAGTGCAACTTTACTAAAAAGTGATAAAAGTCGCGTTATTTTTGATGTTAATTATTTTAGTGGTTGATTTTAAAGGATTTACTAAAACTTCATTTATCTCAAAACTGAAAGAGCATCCAGGCAAAGTACACATTGCCATTGTTGTAGGTACCCGGAATGTAGGTCATCTGAAACGTCGCGGGGCCATACCCCACAGAGGCCAATGGCAGTAGAACCGGAAGAGGGATGTAATTCCAGTTATCGCGCGCCGTTACGCCAGCGGTAAATCCCAGGCCTAAATGAAAATTTTCATCCGCCAGCGGTCGCCAGGTACTTTCCCATCCGTATCCGGCAATCGGTTCCCATTTGTTCCACGAGTCCTTAAATGCCATTGCATACAGGCCATGCCAGTTTCCTTTTTCATCCCAACGCGACTGACCAAAACCGCCACCCCACGGTCGCTCGTTATAGCGATCGGTTTTTTCTTTGTCGTAAGCAAAACGTGCATGCCAGGTGATGGCAGGAATATATAAATCATAATGTTCTGGCTGTTGCCAGGTTTGTGCAATATTTTCTCTAAACGTTGTCATCCACTCATCAGCGTTAGCAAAAACTTTACCAACACTGATTAACTGAATAAAAACAAAGAAAAATATAGCGACATATTTACTCACTTTCATTTGTGACCATTAAACATTTATCAAAAATCTACTACTAACATAGCAAAGCTACAATTAACATAACCTCAATAGCCCCAACATGAAGAATAATATGAATAGCTGCTCTATTTATTTCCGCTAGTTCAAGATAAATATTTCCGCGCATCGATTAAAGACGATGCATCGTTTTCTGCGATGGGAATAGTCATAAAAGAAAAACCAAGTCGTTTCTGATAACAAAGTACAACCGATAAAAATTACTTTATTTTTTAATAAGATATAAAAAATATCTTAACAAAAAATATATTATGTATCGTCAACCCATGCTCATGGAAGATTATTTTTTGAGCACACAACCGCAGCTAACACCTTACAATTAACAAATTTGCATCAATCCACCATCAATTTACACACATTATTATGTGATATTTGCCAACCGCTAAATATGCGTTTTGTTATCTACGTATAAAAACAGCAACTTCAATGTCTTAATGGCAGTTTTTCTTGATTTTAATCAGCATTCACCGCCAATTTATTGGGCATATTTTTTCCTTAACTTTTAGGAATTTTTTATTATTTACTTTGGGGCCTGGAGACAGGAAAAATTATGCTGACATTCATTGAACTCCTTATTGGGGTTGTGGTTATTGTGGGTGTAGCTCGCTACATCATTAAAGGGTATTCTGCCACTGGCGTGTTATTTGTCGGTGGCCTGTTATTGCTGATTATCAGTGCCATTATGGGGCACAAAGTGTTACCGTCCAGCCAGGCTTCAACAGGCTACAGCGCCACGGATATCGTTGAATACGTTAAAATATTGCTAATGAGCCGCGGCGGCGACCTCGGCATGATGATTATGATGCTGTGTGGCTTTGCCGCTTACATGACCCATATCGGCGCGAATGATATGGTGGTCAAGCTGGCGTCAAAACCATTGCAGTATATTAACTCCCCTTACCTTCTGATGATTGCCGCCTATTTTGTTGCCTGTCTGATGTCACTGGCTGTCTCTTCCGCAACCGGTCTGGGTGTTTTGCTGATGGCAACCCTGTTTCCGGTGATGGTAAACGTTGGTATCAGTCGTGGCGCAGCTGCTGCCATTTGTGCCTCCCCGGCGGCGATTATTCTCGCACCGACTTCAGGGGATGTGGTGCTGGCGGCGCAGGCTTCCGAAATGTCGCTGATTGACTTCGCCTTCAAAACAACGCTGCCTATCTCAATTGCTGCAATTATCGGCATGGCGATCGCCCACTTCTTCTGGCAACGTTATCTGGATAAAAAAGAGCACATCTCTCATGAAATGTTAGATGTCAGTGAAATCACCACCACTGCCCCTGCGTTTTATGCCATTTTGCCGTTCACGCCGATCATCGGAGTGCTGATTTTTGACGGCAAATGGGGTCCGCAATTACACATCATCACTATTCTGGTGATTTGTATGCTAATTGCCTCCATTCTGGAGTTCATCCGCAGCTTTAATACCCAGAAAGTTTTCTCTGGTCTGGAAGTGGCTTATCGCGGTATGGCAGATGCATTTGCTAACGTGGTGATGCTGCTGGTTGCCGCTGGGGTATTCGCTCAGGGGCTTAGCACCATCGGCTTTATTCAAAGTCTGATTTCTATCGCTACCTCGTTTGGTTCGGCGAGTATCATCCTGATGCTGGTATTGGTGATCCTGACAATGCTGGCGGCAGTCACGACCGGTTCAGGCAATGCGCCGTTTTATGCGTTTGTTGAGATGATCCCGAAACTGGCGCACTCCTCCGGCATTAACCCGGCGTATTTGACTATCCCGATGCTGCAGGCGTCAAACCTGGGTCGTACCCTATCACCCGTTTCTGGCGTAGTCGTTGCGGTTGCCGGGATGGCGAAGATCTCGCCGTTTGAAGTCGTAAAACGCACCTCGGTGCCGGTGCTTGTTGGTTTGGTGATTGTTATCGTTGCTACAGAGCTGATGGTGCCAGGAACGGCAGCAGCGGTCACAGGCAAGTAAATAGTAATGCCGGAGGCAAGTTTCCTCCGGCTTTATCATGTCACCCACTGTGGTATATGCGTTGCGGTCTGCCAACTTTGCCGTGAACAATTTCAGCAATAATCAGATGGCGGCTGGCGCAATATTCAAGATAACGCCTAGCAGTGGTGCGACTGATGGTCAGTGCCTGCGCCACCGTTTCTGCCGTATGTTGCACACCAGGCTCTTTGAACAGTTTTCGCACCGCGTTTAGCGTCAAGGGGTCAATGCCGGTCGGCAGTTCGTCTTTGGGTTCACCGCGAGCATAGGCATTAAACATCTCATCAATTTGCTTCTGGCTGGCGCTATCAATACTTTCCAGCATATGTTTACGCTGGCGGAAACGGGTTAGCGTTTGCCCCAACCGTTCATAGGCAATGGGCTTAATGAGATAA
>OHAQ01003771.1_pt1 | contig 10054 bp, 6 predicted proteins | sample 1577111 | NCBI WGS metagenome assembly OHAQ01 (sample SAMEA3541549, study PRJEB24748) | human gut metagenome | biome: human gut; feature: human-associated habitat; material: faeces | place: China | collected 2012 | reverse complement strand
GACGAGGAAACGTATTCGCGCATTTGCAAGTACGTCAAAAATGTGTACGGCACGATTACTGGGGTTCGAGCGGTACCGGTGGTTACTCCGATCTGAAAGCGCACACCACTATGTTGCAGGTGGACGCGCCCTATTCTGACGGGCGGATGTTCTTTCGCAGTGATTTCGTCAATATGAACGTCGGCAGTTTCTCCACTAATGCCGATGGCAAATGGGATGACAACTGGGGCACCTGTACATTACAGGACTGTAGCGGCAACCGCAGCCAGTCGGATTCCGGTGCCAGCGTGGCGGTCGGCTGGCGAAATGACGTCTGGAGCTGGGATATCGGTACCACGCCGATGGGCTTCAACGTGGTGGATGTGGTCGGCGGCATCAGTTACAGCGATGATATCGGGCCGCTGGGTTACACCGTTAACGCCCACCGTCGGCCCATCTCCAGTTCTTTGCTGGCCTTTGGTGGGCAAAAAGACTCTCCGAGCAATACCGGGAAAAAATGGGGCGGCGTGCGTGCCGACGGCGTGGGGCTAAGTCTGAGTTACGATAAAGGTGAAGCAAACGGCGTCTGGGCATCGCTTAGCGGTGATCAGTTAACCGGTAAAAATGTCGAAGATAACTGGCGTGTGCGCTGGATGACGGGCTATTACTATAAGGTCATCAACCAGAACAATCGCCGCGTCACAATCGGCCTGAACAACATGATCTGGCATTATGACAAAGACCTGAGTGGCTACTCACTCGGTCAGGGCGGTTACTACAGTCCGCAGGAATACCTGTCGTTTGCCATACCGGTGATGTGGCGGGAGCGCACGGAAAACTGGTCGTGGGAGCTGGGGGCGTCTGGCTCGTGGTCGCATTCACGCACCAAAACCATGCCGCGTTATCCGCTGATGAATCTGATCCCGACCGACTGGCAGGAAGAAGCTGCGCGGCAATCCAACGATGGCGGCAGCAGTCAGGGCTTTGGCTACACGGCGCGGGCATTACTTGAACGACGTGTTACTTCCAACTGGTTTGTCGGCACGGCAATTGATATCCAGCAGGCAAAAGATTACGCACCCAGCCATTTCCTGCTCTACGTACGTTATTCCGCCGCCGGATGGCAGGGTGACATGGATTTACCGCCGCAGCCGCTGATACCTTACGCCGACTGGTAAGTTTTCAGATAGCGCCTCTCTTAATGCCGCTGCGATCGGGTATACTCGGGCGGCAATCTGGGATTTCCGGGGGGGAGACAATTTGCGCGTAAGTCGCTCGTTAACAATCAAGCAGATGGCAATGGTGGCAGCCGTTGTCCTGGTGTTCGTTTTTATTTTTTGCACCGTTTTGCTGTTCCATCTGGTCCAGCAGAATCGCTATAACACGGCTACGCAACTGGAAAGCATTGCTCGCTCTGTCCGCGAACCCTTATCTTCTGCCATTTTGAAAGGCGATATTCCCGAAGCGGAAGCTATTCTTGCCAGCATTAAACCGGCCGGCGTGGTCAGCCGTGCCGATGTAGTGCTGCCCAACCAGTTCCAGGCGCTGCGTAAAAGTTTTATTCCAGAGCGTCCGGTGCCGGTAATGGTTACTCGCCTGTTTGAGCTACCGGTGCAAATCTCGCTGGACGTTTACTCGCTGGAACGTCCGGCAAACCCGCAGCCAATTGCCTATCTGGTGTTACAGGCGGATTCCTTCCGCATGTATAAGTTCGTGATGAGCACCCTCTCAACGTTAGTGACCATTTACTTACTTTTGTCGTTAATATTGACGGTGGCGATTAGCTGGTGCATTAACCGCCTGATTTTGCATCCGTTACGCAATATTGCTCGCGAACTTAACGCCATCCCACCCCAGGAGCTTGTTGGTCACCAACTGGCATTACCGCGTCTGCATCAGGACGATGAAATCGGTATGTTGGTGCGCAGTTACAACCTCAACCAGCAATTGCTGCAGCGCCATTATGAAGAACAGAACGAAAATGCGATGCGCTTCCCGGTGTCGGATTTGCCGAACAAAGCCTTGCTGATGGAGATGCTGGAGCAGGTGGTGGCGCGTAAACAAACTACCGCGCTGATGATCATCACCTGTGAAACCCTGCGTGATACTGCGGGTGTGCTGAAAGAGGCGCAACGAGAAATTCTGCTGCTGACGCTGGTGGAAAAACTCAAATCGGTACTGTCGCCACGCATGATCCTCGCGCAGATTAGCGGTTATGACTTTGCTGTCATTGCCAACGGTGTACAGGAACCGTGGCACGCTATCACATTAGGTCAGCAAGTGCTCACTATCATGAGCGAGCGCCTGCCGATTGAACGTATTCAACTCCGTCCGCACTGTAGCATTGGCGTGGCGATGTTCTACGGCGATCTCACCGCCGAACAGCTTTACAGTCGCGCTATTTCTGCGGCATTTACCGCTCGCCATAAAGGCAAAAATCAGATTCAGTTCTTTGATCCGCAGCAGATGGAAGCCGCCCAGCAGCGGTTGACGGAAGAGAGCGATATCCTTAATGCACTGGAAAATCATCAGTTTGCGATTTGGTTACAGCCACAGGTCGAGATGACCAGCGGTAAACTGGTCAGTGCGGAAGTGTTACTGCGTATCCAGCAACCGGATGGCAGTTGGGACCTGCCCGATGGCTTAATCGATCGCATTGAGTGCTGTGGGCTGATGGTTACCGTCGGTCACTGGGTGCTGGAAGAGTCCTGTCGATTGCTTGCTGCCTGGCAAGAGCGCGGCATTATGCTGCCCTTGTCGGTAAACCTCTCAGCGCTGCAACTGATGCATCCAAATATGGTGGCGGATATGCTGGAATTGTTAACCCGCTATCGTATTCAGCCGGGAACACTGATTCTGGAAGTGACAGAAAGCCGACGTATTGACGATCCTCATGCTGCGGTGGCAATCCTCCGTCCGCTGCGCAATGCCGGAGTTCGGGTGGCGCTGGATGATTTCGGCATGGGCTACGCAGGGCTGCGTCAGCTGCAGCATATGAAATCGTTGCCAATCGACGTACTGAAAATCGACAAAATGTTTGTTGAAGGTTTGCCGGAAGATAGCAGCATGATTGCTGCAATTATCATGCTGGCGCAGAGCCTGAACCTACAAATGATTGCCGAAGGCGTGGAGACTGAAGCACAACGCGACTGGCTGGCAAAAGCTGGCGTTGGTATTGCCCAGGGCTTCCTTTTTGCTCGCCCACTCCCTATTGAAATCTTCGAAGAGAGTTACCTGGAAGAAAAGTAGCTACCCCAAACTGATTACAAAACTTTAAAAAGTGCTGGTTTGTGCGAGCCAGCTCAAACTTTTTAACCTTTTTGTTTCAATTATGATCCAGGTACATTTCTGTGATGTTGTCTGGGTGTTATTTTAAGGCCGCAGGTACCCCATAACCTTACAAGACCTGTGGTTTTACTAAAGGACACCCTATGAAAACCTCTCTGTTTAAAAGCCTTTACTTTCAGGTCCTGACAGCGATAGCCATTGGTATTCTCCTTGGCCATTTCTACCCTGAAATAGGCGAGCAAATGAAACCGCTTGGCGACGGGTTCGTTAAGCTCATTAAGATGATCATCGCTCCTGTCATCTTTTGTACCGTCGTAACGGGCATTGCGGGCATGGAAAGCATGAAGGCGGTCGGTCGTACCGGCGCAGTCGCACTGCTTTACTTTGAAATTGTCAGTACCATCGCGCTGATTATTGGTCTTATCATCGTTAACGTCGTGCAGCCTGGTGCCGGAATGAACGTCGATCCGGCAACGCTTGATGCGAAAGCGGTAGCGGTTTACGCCGATCAGGCGAAAGACCAGGGCATTGTCGCCTTCATTATGGATGTCATCCCGGCGAGCGTCATTGGCGCATTTGCCAGCGGTAACATTCTGCAGGTACTGCTGTTTGCCGTACTGTTTGGTTTTGCGCTCCACCGTCTGGGCAGCAAAGGCCAACTGATTTTTAACGTGATCGAAAGTTTCTCGCAGGTCATTTTCGGCATCATCAATATGATCATGCGTCTGGCACCTATTGGTGCATTCGGGGCAATGGCGTTTACCATCGGTAAATACGGCGTCGGCACACTGGTGCAACTGGGGCAGCTGATTATCTGTTTCTACATCACCTGTATCCTGTTTGTGGTGCTGGTATTGGGTTCAATCGCTAAAGCGACTGGTTTCAGTATCTTCAAATTTATCCGTTACATCCGTGAAGAACTGCTGATTGTACTGGGGACTTCATCTTCCGAGTCGGCGCTGCCGCGTATGCTCGACAAGATGGAGAAACTCGGCTGCCGCAAATCGGTGGTGGGGCTGGTCATCCCGACAGGCTACTCGTTTAACCTTGATGGCACATCGATATACCTGACAATGGCGGCGGTGTTTATCGCCCAGGCCACTAACAGTCAGATGGATATCGTCCACCAAATCACGCTGTTAATCGTGTTGCTGCTTTCTTCTAAAGGGGCGGCAGGGGTAACGGGTAGTGGTTTTATCGTGCTGGCGGCGACGCTCTCTGCGGTGGGCCATTTGCCTGTAGCGGGTCTGGCGCTGATCCTCGGTATCGACCGCTTTATGTCAGAAGCTCGTGCGCTGACTAACCTGGTCGGTAACGGCGTAGCGACCATTGTCGTTGCTAAGTGGGTGAAAGAACTAGACCACAAAAAACTGGACGATGTGCTGAATAATCGTGCGCCGGATGGCAAAACGCACGAATTATCCTCTTAATCTCACCACTTATGCCCGCACTCCCTTCCCCGAGTGCGGGTGTTTGCGCATAATTGACCCCTGTGCCTGAACTTACCACCTGGGTGAGTTCAGGTTTATTTCACTTCTTCCGTGACATTTTCATGTTCTTGCGGTCTAACACGAAGTGTTTTTAACGTCATTTAGACTGACCGACAACGGGCAGTTTTTTATTACCAGGATAGTTGATCAGGGGTTCACATGCAGGGCACAAAAATTCGACTTTTAGCGGGCGGTTTGCTGATGATGGCCACTGCTGGTTATGTGCAGGCAGATGCGCTCCAGCCTGATCCAGCATGGCAACAGGGGACGCTTTCCAACGGTTTACAGTGGCAAGTGCTGACTACGCCCCAGCGTCCCAGCGATCGTGTTGAAATTCGCCTGCTGGTTAATACCGGTTCGCTCGCCGAAAGTACACAACAGAGCGGTTACAGTCACGCCATCCCTCGTATTGCGCTAACGCAAAGCGGTGGCCTTGACGCAGCGCAGGCGCGTTCATTGTGGCAGCAGGGGATCGACCCTAAACGCCCGATGCCGCCGGTAATTGTCTCTTATGACACCACGCTGTTTAATCTGAGTTTGCCCAATAACCGTAACGACTTGCTGAAAGAGGCGCTCTCTTATCTGGCAAATGCCACTGGCAAACTGACTATCACGCCAGAAACCATCAACCATGCGTTGCAAAGTCAGGACATGGTGGCAACCTGGCCTGCCGATACTAAAGAGGGCTGGTGGCGTTATCGTCTGAAAGGATCAACCTTGTTAGGTCACGATCCTGCCGATCCGCTGAAACAACCCGTTGAAGCGGAAAAGATTAAAGATTTCTATCAGAAATGGTACACCCCGGATGCAATGACGCTGCTGGTGGTGGGAAACGTGGATGCGCGCTCGGTCGTCGACCAAATCAATAAAACGTTTGGCGAACTGAAAGGCAAACGTGAAACACCGGCTCCGGTGCCGACGCTTTCTCCGCTGCGTGCGGAAGCGGTGAGTATTATGACCGACGCGGTGCGTCAGGACCGGCTATCTATCATGTGGGATACGCCGTGGCAGCCGATTCGTGAATCAGCCGCACTGCTGCGCTACTGGCGTGCGGACCTGGCCCGTGAGGCGCTGTTCTGGCATGTTCAGCAAGCGTTAAGCGCCAGTAACAGTAAAGACATCGGTCTTGGATTTGACTGTCGTGTGCTGTATCTGCGTGCGCAGTGTGCCATCAACATCGAATCACCAAACGACAAGCTGAACAGCAACCTTAATCTGGTGGCGCGTGAACTGGCGAAGGTTCGCGATAAAGGTCTGCCGGAAGAAGAGTTCAATGCGTTAGTGGCGCAAAAGAAACTGGAGCTGCAGAAACTGTTTGCCGCCTATGCGCGAGCTGATACCGATATTCTGATGGGGCAGCGGATGCGTTCGTTGCAAAATCAGGTCGTCGATATCGCGCCGGAGCAATATCAGAAACTGCGTCAGGATTTCCTTAACAGCCTGACGGTGGAGATGTTAAATCAGGATCTGCGTCAGCAGTTGTCGAATGATATGGCGTTAATACTGCTGCAGCCGAAAGGCGAGCCGGAATTTAACATGAAAGCGTTGCAGGCGGCCTGGGATCAAATCATGGCCCCATCGACTGCGGCTGCCGCCACATCTGTCGCCACGGATGACGTACATCCTGAAGTGACGGATATTCCACCTGTACAGTAATGCCTGATGGTGATGAGTTAGCACAACCATCAGGTATTTATGGATGAGCTGGATAGAGGGGTAACACTCTATCCAGCCTTTTGCATATGCTGCTTTTACGCTGGCATCGCTTCACGCGGGATAATCGCGCCGCGATACTGAATAACGGTACTTGCGGTCAGGTGCCCGCGTTTCGCTGCGTCTTCCGCAATTCCGCCCGTCAAACGTACCGCCAGATAACCGGCACTGAAAGAGTCGCCAGCTGCGGTGGTATCGATCACTTTTTCTTTCGGCAGTTTTACCGCCGGAACATCCACTAACCCTTCGCCAGCAATGGACACCAGGCAAGAATCCGCCCCGCGTTTCACCACCACTTCTTTCACGCCCGCGTTATGGGTGCGCGCAATGACGTCTTCCACCGGCTGTTGACCCCACAGCGCGTCTTCATCGTCCAGCGTCAGGAAGGCGATATCCGTGCATTCCAGCATTTGTTGGTACACCTGCTGTGTCTCTTCTTTGCTGGCCCACAGGCGCGGACGATAGTTATTGTCGAAAATCACTTTTCCGCCGTTGGCGCGGCATTCGCGCAGCAGGGAAAGCAGCTTTTCGCGGCTGGTCGGGCTTAAGATCGCCAGGCTAATCCCGCTCAGGTAGAGATAATCGAAATTCGCCAGCTCTTCGCAAATCGCCGCGGATTGCTCACTCTCCAGCCAGAATTTGGCGGCGGCTTCGTTACGCCAGTAGTAGAACGTACGTTCGCCGGTGCTGTCGGTTTCAATGTAGTAAAGGCCCGGCAGACGGTTTTCCATCCGTTGGGTCAGGGAAGTATCAACGTTCTCGCCGCGCCAGGCGTCCAGCATCTGCTGGCTAAAACTGTCCGTTCCCAGCGCCGTTACGTAATGAACGGTTAATGCCGCAGGATCGACCTGACGGGCGATATAGACGGAAGTGTTCAGGGTATCGCCGCCGAAACCGCGCTTAACGTCCGCGCCTTTCTCGGAAAGCTCAATCATGCATTCGCCAATCACGGCAATCTTTTTGGACATAGTCGTGAACCTGATCTGTAAAAAATTAGCGTTAGTTTGCGCTGTGGTGGTTTGCTGGTCAACCATATTAAAACAGTGTTCCATTATTTTTTTGAGCCAGAACGTATTCCTGAAAGATTCCGTTGTGGAGTGGGGAAATTTACCCCGGCCAGGCGGTAAAGTTCTGCCCTTGCGCGCCGATAATCTTTGTCGAGTCCGGGCAGCATCACTTTTAAACACAGGACATCTTTGATGATAAGGCAGGTTATCCAGCGAATAAGCAACCCTGAAGCAAGCATCGAGAGCTTGCAGGAACGGCGTTTTTGGTTGCAGTGTGAGCGTGCTTACACCTGGCAGCCGATCTATCAAACATGCGGGCGGTTAATGGCCGTGGAGCTATTAACGGTGGTCACGCATCCCTTGAACCCTTCGCAACGCCTGCCGCCGGATCGCTATTTTACTGAAATCACCGTTAGCCATCGGATGGAGGTTGTGAAAGAGCAGATTGATTTGCTGGCGCAAAAAGCCGACTTCTTTGTAGAGCACGGCCTGCTGGCATCGGTCAATATTGATGGCCCTACGCTCATCGCCCTGCGTCAGCAACCAAAAATCCTGCGCCAGATTGAGGATCTTCCCTGGCTGCGTTTCGAACTGGTGGAACACATCCGCCTGCCGAAAGATTCAACCTTTGCCTCGATGTGTGAATTTGGCCCGCTGTGGCTGGATGATTTTGGTACCGGGATGGCAAATTTCTCTGCACTAAGTGAAGTGCGTTATGACTACATCAAAATCGCGCGAGAACTGTTTGTGATGCTGCGTCAGTCGCCGGAAGGACGCACACTCTTTTCTCAGCTTTTACATCTAATGAATCGCTATTGTCGCGGGGTGATTGTCGAGGGCGTAGAAACACCGGAAGAGTGGCGTGATGTTCAGAACTCGCCCGCATTCGCCGCACAAGGCTGGTTTCTTTCACGCCCGGCACCGATAGAAACGCTGAATACGGCGGTTCTGGCGCTATAAGCTGCCTCATTTTCCGCCTGGCTGGACTATCTTTAGGACTGGCACAGGAAGAATATGAGGAAGCGAACGATGAGCAAGGCAGGCAAAATAACCGCTGCGATTTCAGGGGCTTTCTTGTTGTTGATTGTCGTGGCGATCATTTTGATTGCAACTTTTGACTGGAATCGACTCAAACCGACCATCAACCAGAAAGTCTCTGCGGAGTTGAATCGTCCGTTCGCTATCCGTGGCGATCTGGGCGTGGTGTGGGAGCGGCAAAAACAAGAAACTGGCTGGCGCAGCTGGGTGCCGTGGCCCCATGTACACGCGGAAGACATCATTCTTGGCAATCCACCGGATATTCCCGAAGTCACAATGGTGCATTTGCCGCGAGTAGAAGCGACGCTGGCCCCGCTGGCGCTGCTGACCAAAACGGTCTGGTTGCCGTGGATCAAGCTCGAAAAGCCCGACGCGCGCCTGATTCGCCTCTCCGAAAAGAACAATAACTGGACGTTTAATCTCGCCAACGATGACAACAAAGACGCGAATGCAAAGCCGTCGGCGTGGTCGTTTCAGCTGGATAATATTCTTTTCGATCAAGGGCGGATCGCCATTGATGACAAAGTAAGCAAAGCGGATCTGGAAATTTTTGTCGATCCGTTAGGCAAGCCGCTGCCGTTCAGCGAAGTTACCGGATCGAAAGGTAAAGCGGATAAAGAAAAGGTGGGCGATTACGTTTTTGGCCTGAAGGCGCAGGGACGTTATAACGGTGAACCGCTCACTGGTACGGGAAAAATAGGCGGTATGCTGGCGCTGCGTGGCGAAGGAACGCCGTTTCCGGTACAGGCTGATTTCCGCTCTGGTAACACCCGTGTTGCTTTTGATGGCGTTGTGAATGACCCAATGAAGATGGGGGGTGTCGATTTACGGCTTAAATTTTCTGGCGATTCGCTGGGTGATCTCTATGAACTGACGGGCGTTCTGCTGCCCGATACACCGCCGTTTGAAACGGATGGTCGGCTGGTAGCGAAAATCGACACTGAAAAATCGTCGGTCTTTGATTATCGCGGTTTTAATGGGCGCATTGGCGATAGCGATATCCACGGTTCTCTGATCTATACCACCGGCAAGCCACGACCAAAACTGGAAGGTGATGTCGAGTCGCGGCAATTGCGGCTGGCGGACCTGGGACCGTTGATTGGCGTTGATTCCGGGAAAGGGGCAGAAAAGTCGAAACGGTCTGAACAGAAGAAGGGCGAAAAAAGCGTTCAGCCTGCGGGCAAAGTGCTGCCTTATGACCGCTTCGAAACCGATAAATGGGACGTTATGGATGCCGATGTTCGCTTCAAAGGGCGGCGCATTGAGCATGGCAGCAGCCTGCCGATTAGCGATCTTTCTACTCATATCATCCTCAAAAATGCTGACCTGCGCCTGCAACCGCTGAAATTTGGCATAGCGGGCGGCAGCATTGCGGCGAATATTCATCTGGAAGGCGATAAAAAGCCGATGCAGGGGCGGGCAGATATTCAGGCTCGTCGACTGAAACTGAAAGAACTGATGCCGGATGTGGAACTGATGCAGAATCGTTGCCCGGACTGGCCGTTTCACCGATTCTGGGCGACCTGAATACGATTTTCC
>OHAQ01003763.1_pt1 | contig 10067 bp, 9 predicted proteins | sample 1577111 | NCBI WGS metagenome assembly OHAQ01 (sample SAMEA3541549, study PRJEB24748) | human gut metagenome | biome: human gut; feature: human-associated habitat; material: faeces | place: China | collected 2012 | reverse complement strand
CGAGTCGTAGTTGGGGCGAACGTCCGCTGTTGGTACAGTCTTTATCTTTGGCAAGAAGTTATGATGAACTATATCATACTACCGGAAAGTTCATCGGTGGAGCCCAGTGGCATCCGTTCGATCATCAACGTGGCTATCATCCCGATCCCTATTGGGGAGGAATATTTGATGCTTTCCGTCAGCCCAAGTATGCTTATTATATGTTTAGAAGTCAGACTGCTGCGGACCTGAAGCATCCCTTGGCAGATTGCGGCCCGATGGTATATATTGCTCATGAAATGTCGCCGTTTTCTGATAAAGATGTAGTCATATTCAGTAATTGCGATTCCGTGCGTCTTTCTGTTTATGACGGTACAAAGAGTTGGACAAAACCGGTTGTGCATGCAAAAGGGCATCTGCCGAATGCGCCTGTCGTATTTGAGAATGTATGGGACTTTTGGGAGGCTCGCGGTTATAGTTATACGGAGAAGAATTGGCAGAAGGTGAATTTTGTAGCAGAAGGAATCATAGATGGTAAAGTGGTTTGTACACAGAAAAAGATGCCTTCCCGTCGTTCAACTAAACTTCGCTTGTACGTGGATACACAGGGGCAGCCTTTAGTTGCTGATGGGTCGGATTTTATAGTGGTGGTAGCAGAGGTTACGGATGACAACGGCAATGTTCGTCGCTTGGCTAAAGAAAATATTGTTTTCACGGTAGAAGGGGAAGCTGAAATAATCGGTGACGCTTCCATTAATGCAAATCCGCGGGCGGTAGAATTTGGTTCTGCACCTGTATTGATTCGCTCTACCCGCAAGGCCGGAAAGATTAAGGTCAAAGCTCGCGTGCAATTTGAAGGTACACATGCCCCCACTTCTGCCGAAATTGAATTTGAAAGTGTCCCGGCAATCCTTCCTTTCTGTTTCGTGGAACAGCAAAAAGCAATAAATACTGAAATGGTGACGGGTGAGATGGATCGAACATCCAAACAACCGATCTTGTCGGAGGAGGAAAGATTAAAGTTATTATTGGAAGTGGAACGGCAACAAACGGAATTCGGAGTAAAATCAGAAGAATAAATAATGCAGGGACAAGTACGGATAAGGATTCGCCTTTGGGTGAGTATTGAATTCTTTCTTGATGATTAACCGGATTCGTCCGTACTTGTCTCCCGAAAGACGTAGGGTATCCTACCGGAAGACGTAGTGCGTCAAGCATGAAGATGTAGGGTGTTTTTATATACCATGCAAAAAGCGCGACAAATTTTCAGCACACATAAGGGCGAGTGATGTCACAAGTTTTCTATTTTGGGGCTTTTTGAAAGATAAAGTGCTGATAGTGAGCTCCGCGACAAATTTTCAGTAGGGGGTATAAAAACATGATAGTATTGTTGATAAAGAAAACTATATCTTTTAAAAATGGCTTTAAAAACAAATATATTGCAGGGAAAAAACAGATATATTACAAACTTTTACTACCTTTGAAAAAGATAATTTTATAATGCATTTATAAATGAGACGACTCTTATTTTTAATACTATTACTTCTTTATATTTATCCCTCTATTTTTGCTTATCCCAATATGATTGTGGAGCATTATACTGTTGACCAGGGATTACCGAACAACATTGTGAATTGTACCTTGAAAGGGAAAGATGGGTTTATATGGTTTGGTACATGGTATGGTCTGTGTTGCTTTGACGGTGTAAAAATGAAAACCTATAATAATAGGGACGGCTATTATTCGGATATTCCTCCACGTAAGATACAGCGTATTGTTGAAGATAAAAATGGTTTCCTTTGGATAAAGACGATTGATCGTAAACTTTATGTCTTCGATAAAGTGCATGAGAATTTCCATGCCGTATATGACGATATGAAGGAATATCTGGAAAACATCCAGGTTATTAAAGTTCAGAATACAAGAAACGGGGAAATTCTTTTATTGACAAAAGATAAAAGTCTTTTGCTTGCTTCTACGGATAAGGACGGGAAGATAACGATTCGTCCTCTGCATGATTCCCGGGCAGATGTTAACGTCTATGATATGCGTTTGAAGCATAATGTCTTTTGTGAGACGGAAGAATATCTGACATGGATAGGACTTGACTATAAGATACTTTCATACGATAAAGGCAAAGCACTGCAATCCAAACCGGTTGATTTCATTCGGAAGAAAATAATGGCGACTGAAGATGATTTATTTACATGTGCCTTTGGTGCGGATAAGTTATTGTGGTTGGGCGATAAGAATGGACATTTTTATAGCATTGATCCTCAAAGTGGTTTAGTAAATAAGTATGTTCTTCCTGAAATAACGCATGCGATAAAGAACTTATTGGTAACAGAATCCGGGATGGTTTATTTGAGTGTAGCGGGGCAGGGAGTCTATGAATATAATTTAGGTTATAAACAATTACAGAAACTTACATTATCTGTGCCGGAAGTTGATGTTACACACTCCTTTGTCGATAAGTATGATAAGATTTGGTTTGTATTAGGTGAGAGAGGTGTAATCTATTATGATCCGTTGAATAAAAACAACCAATATTACTCTTTTCCTAAGGGAGCTAATATCTGTGAGTTTGGGGTACAAGATGCCGGTGAACAAGGCATTTTCTTTTTGACTCCGGGGGGAGAAGTTTTAATATTCGACAGGGAAACATTGGCGATGAGCCGCTTAAATCAATTAAAGCAATTTTCCGAGGATCAGTCGAATATGTTATTCTTTGGTCTATTATTGGATAAGGATGGAATACTTTGGCTTTCTTCCACTACCTTAGGGGTATACCGTGTGAACTTTCCGAAGAAACAGTTCCGTTTATTTGACCCGCGTTCTTTTTCCAATTCTCAACAGGGTGGTAATGCCTCTTCCAGCGGGATAAGAGCGTTGTTCCAAGCAAAAAATGGCGATATATGGGTGGGAACCCGTTGGCAGGATTTATATCGGTTGGATAAGAATGGTCAGCTTAAACAGATCTTTTCTACCAATAATTTTAAGTTCGGAAGTGTCTATCATATCATGGAGGATAATAAAGGAAATCTTTGGTTTTCTACGAAAGGAGATGGGCTTGTGAAAGCGGAACCCGATATTAATTCACCGGATGGTCTTAAATTTACTCGATATAAGAATGAACCTAATAATCCTTCTTCCATTAGTAGTAATGACGTGTATTTTACCTTTCAGGACAGTAAAGGCAGAATATGGATAGGCTTGTTGGGAGGTGGTCTGAATTTACTTCAAGAGGAATCGAGTGGCGTTGTATTTATTCATAAGCATAATGGTCTGAAACGTTATCCACCTTACGGACTATACATGGAAGTACGTAATATGGTTGAAGATGAAGAGGGAAGGATATGGGTTGGAACAATGGATGGTTTGATGTCTTTTGATAGTAATTTTTCTGCTCCCGATGAAATAGTCTTTGAGACATACAGAAAGGAAAGTGCGAGTTCAAATGTTGCGGATAATGATATTTATGTGCTTTTTAAAGATGCCTCGTCTCAAATTTGGGTAAGTGTTTTTGGAGGCGGATTAAATAAATTGATAAGATATGATAAAGAAACGCATAAGCCTATATTTAAATCTTATGGTATTCGGGAAGGACTGAATAATGACGTTGTGATGTCTATTGTGGAAGACAACGAAAATAACCTGTGGTTTGCCACTGAAAGTGGATTATCTCGTTTCAACAAAGAAACAGAACATTTCCGTAACTATGATAAATATGATGGATTGTTTAATGTCAAGATGGAAGAATGCAGTGCCTTGCGGACATTGGACGGAGATTTGTGGCTGGGTTGTAAACAGGGCATTCTTATTTTCTCACCGGATAGGCTGGAAACATTGGATTGTAATTATAAGACTTATATTGTTGACTTTCGTGTTTCTAATAAGGATCTCCGCAGTTTTGTAGATAATCCCATCATAACAAAGTCCATTAAGTATGTAGATTCGATAACATTGAATTATAATCAATCGATGTTTACCATTGAATTTGCCGCCTTGAATTTTAGTAATCAGAATCGTGTCTCCTATGAATATATATTGGAAGGATACGAAAAGGAGTGGCATTATAATGGTAAGAACCGTATTGCCTCTTATACAAATGTTCCTCCGGGAGACTACGTATTTAAAGTAAGAACGATTGATGAAGCTAGCCCGGATCAGGTTTCGGAAACTATATTGTCTATTTTCATTTTACCTCCTTGGTGGCTGAGTTGGTGGGCTTATACAATATATGCCATTTTAGGTGTGGTATTGCTTGTGGTCGGAATAAGGCTGTCTCTATTGATGATCAGAATGAAGAATGATGTTTATATTGAACAAAAGCTTTCGGAATTGAAGATCACTTTCCAGTGCCGGGCCGGACCGCGTGCTGTCCGCCGATATCTGCGGCATCAAGGACGCTTACGCGCTGGCGGGGGAGAACCTGACCGCCGCCTACGCCGACATTGTGTTCGGCACGATCTTTGACCCGTATCTCGTGGACGGCGCGTTCGACCCCGAGGCCGTGCGCATCGAGACCGAGACCCAGGCCCGCCGCCTTGAGGCCGAGTTCAACTCGAAGCGTCTCTACTGCGTGCGGCAGGCTCGCCGCAAATTCTACGGCGACACCCCCGCGGGCATCGAGCTGGGCGGCTACCCCGGCGAGCTTGTCAATGTGACGCCGCAGAGCCTCAAGGCCGAGTATGACCGCATCCTCTCCACCGCGTACATCGACGTGATGGTGCAGGGCGTCGATGAGGCCCGCGTGGCCGATATGCTGCTGAAAAAGCTCGACGGCATCCGCCGTGACCCGCGCCCGTTTGCCGCGCCCGTCGCCATGCCCGCCACGCCGCTGCGCCATTTTAAAGAGGAAATCCCCGGCCTGACCCAGGCCAAGCTCTGTATGCTGTTCACCACGGGCGAAGCCAACCCCAACCCGCCCAGTGTCAGCATCCTGCGCGTCGCCATGAGCGTGCTGGGCGGCTCTGCCACCAGCCGTTTGTTCCGCAACGTGCGCGAGAAGCAGTCCCTTTGCTACTACTGCGGTTCTGCCGCCCAGCGCGCCACCGGCGTTATGATGATCGACTCCGGCGTCGAGCCGGGCAAGGAGCAGCAGGCCGAGGCCGCCATCATTGCCGAGCTGGAGGGCCTGAAAAACGGCCCCATCACCCAGGAAGAAGTGGACGACTGCCGCCGCGGTCTTTTGTCCAGCATGGACGCCCTCGGCGACAGCCTGGCCGCGCTGGAAAACTGGTACTACGGCCAGATCACACGCGGAGAGCCGCTCTACCCGCCGGAGTACGGCAAGGTGCTGACCAGCGCCGTCAGCTTGGACGAGGTGCGCCAGACGCTGCAGAGCTACAGCTATTCGGTCTGCTACGCCGTGACCGCCGAGCCGGGCACGCAGGGGAAGGGAGGCAGCGAGGATGTTGAATAACGATCACGAGAGCTTCGCCGCTGCCCAGGCGCGCGCCGCTGCCGCCGTCAGCTGTGAAAGCGTCGTGCTGCCCAGCGGCCTGACCGTGCTCTGCCGCACGATGCCGGGCTACAGCAGCGTCCACGCGATTTACGCCACGGGCTTCGGCTCCGTCCACCGCGCGTTCAGGCTGGACGGCAAACAGATCACACTGCCCGCCGGTACGGCGCATTTCCTGGAGCACAAAATGTGCGAGACGCCCAAGGGCGACTCCTTCACCTTCTACGCCAAGACCGGCGCGTCGGCCAACGCCTTTACCAGCTATGACCGCACCTGCTACCTGTTCTCGGCGACCCAGAAAATTGACGAGAACCTTGACATTCTGCTGGGCATGGTCGGCAAGCCGTGGTTCACCAAGGCCACGATTGCCAAGGAGCAGGGCATCATCGGGCAGGAGATCAAAATGTACGACGACAGCCCGGACTGGCGGCTCATCACCGGCCTGTTCGAGTGCCTGTATCACAGCCACCCCATCCGCAGCGACATTGCGGGCACGGTGGAAAGCATTGCGGAGATCACGCCGGAGATGCTGTACGACTGCTGCAAGGCGTTCTATGCCCCCAACAACATGGTGCTGGCCGCCGCAGGCAGCACCAGCATGGAACAGATCCTGGCGGCCTGTGCGCGCCACGGCCTGATGGAAGCGCGCCCGGTGGAGCGGGTGCAGCGGCTCTGGACAGAGGAACCCATGACGCTGGCCGCCGCTGAAAAGACCATCACGATGCCGGTGTCCAAGCCCTGCTTCGGCATCGGCTTCAAGGAGCAGCCGCTGCAGCATGACGACCTGCGCAGCGAGATCCTGTATGATCTCATCCTCTGCTGCATCTCGGGTGGTATGTCGAGGCTCTACCGGAAGCTCTATGATGAGGGCCTGACCAACCCCGGCTTTGGCGGGGAGGTGCTTCGGGTGGACGGTTGCTGCTGCATCCTGTTCACCGGCGAGAGCGATGTGCCCGACACTGTGAAGCAGCTGCTGTTGGAGGAGATCCGGCGCATCCGTGCTGAGGGTGTGGACCGGGAGATCTTTACCCTGTGCAAGAATGAAAAATACGGCCAGCTGATCGAAAATCTGGAGAACGTGGAGGACTCGGCCAGCCAGATGGCAGATTTTGCCCTCAGCGGCCAGACCGTGGCCCAGCAGATCGCCACGCTGGCGGCGCTGACAGCAGAGGATGCCGACGCGGCGCTGCAGAAGATCCTGAGCGAAGAGCGGATGGCTGTGATGTACATCCAGCCCGACGGCACGGCCGGGGAAGAGCCGGACGATGAGGAGGAAATGGAAGAATGACGAATCTGGTGCAGTTTCCGGGGCTGGGGCTGAGCTTTGAGCTTGACCGCGTGGCCTTTTCCATCGGAGGCATGAACATTTACTGGTACGGTGTCTGCATTGCCGTGGGCATGTGCCTGGCGCTGGTGTTCGCCTTCCGGCACAGCGTGGAGTTCGGCGTGGATGCCGATGCCATGGTGGATGTCATCCTCATCGGTGTGGTCATGGGCATCCTGTGTGCCCGGCTCTACTATGTGGCCCTTTCGCCCTATCAGTACCACAGCCTGAAAGATGTGCTTGCCATCCGGGATGGCGGTCTTGCCATTTATGGCGGCGTCATCGGGGCCTTTCTGTTCGGCGGGTTGGCCTGCAAGTGGAGGAAGGTCCCCATGCTGCCCATGTTTGATCTGGCGGCCATGGGCTTCCTCATCGGGCAGGGCTGCGGCCGCTGGGGCAACTTCTTCAATCAGGAGGCCTTTGGCTGCAACACCACCCTGCCCTGGGGCATGTACAGCCAGGCGACCCACGATTACCTGACGAGCAGCGTGGTCACGGTGCCCAAAGGTGTGACCATCGACCCGAACCTGCCGGTGCATCCCACCTTCTTATATGAGAGCATCTGGTGCTTTGTGGGCCTGTTTCTGCTGGTGCGCTACCTCAAAAAACGCAGGTTTGCAGGGGATATCGCCCTGCGGTACCTCGTCTGGTACGGCGCAGGCCGTTTCTGGGCCCAAAACTCGCCGTTCGTCAGATGCTTTGTCGCCTGCACTTCGTCCAGCCGCCCGGCGTGGACAGCGACGCGGCCCCGAATATGCGTCCGCCGGGGTCGGGTTTCATAATGCTTGACCCCTGCTACGATTGCGTGTGCGTAGGGCTGATACACGGTAAAGGCTTTCATTCCGTGTCCTCCGCCGCTTCCGCGTCAAACGTGGTCGTCTGGTTTTCGTCCGGCTCTTCTTCGTCCTCCGCCGCCGGGGTGGTGAATGCGCTCCGGGTGTTCAGGAAGTGGCGGCATTGATAGGACAGTTCTTCCAGTTCGTCGGCGAATTTCTTACTAATGACATAAGGCATGATGACCACCGCCGTCAGGAACCCGGCCTTTGCGACGATGTACGAACCGCCCTGCGGCGTGGTCCGCTCGTAGAATTGCACCATGTCGATAACGTCTTCCAGCGGCGAAAGGTACAGGCTCCGAATGAATGTAACGCCGTTGTTCGTTTTCAGCGGTCTCAAGCGCAACCCGCCGTTGATAAAGGTCGTTTCATACTCCCGAACCAGTTTGTCGCACGCCGCCACGTCCTCGACGTTCAGGTGTTCCGGCAAGCGCTCATGCCGGAAAAGGATTTTTTCGCGTTGCTTCCCGGTAATGTCGAACACGGCGCAGAAACTTTCTTCGTCCAGAATAGGCAGGCCGTCCAGAGGATAGAGGGCGTAGCCGTCGCCCAGCCATTGCGTGATTTCTCCCGATCTGTCGATGCGGTCATAAATTCGTATGTGTGCGGCTGTTCTGCGCCGGGGTCTGCAAAAAGAATTAGGTCTATTGGGATTTTGTGTAGATACATTCCGATAATCATAGCAGTTGAATTTGTCCCACCGCCAAATGAAACAACGTTCATAGTTTGTTCTTCCTTTCATTCCTTGCGCCTGCGCTGACGATCAGCCGCCGCGTGTCCAAATTTCTTCAACCTGCTTCCGACAGTATTCCGGGCCGTTCAGGTTGACCCAATCACTGATAATGGCGCGGTCTTCGTCTTCACGGTGTTTGTCGATAGCCTTGAAGTTCTCTTGCAGGGTGTCCGGGTCAAAGTATTTCGCGCTGGAACCCGTACCGTGGGACAGAACCACGCGAACAACAATGCAAGCCGTGTCCGCGCAAATCTCGATACGCAGGTTTCCAAACTCCATAAAGTACACGCCGACGAATGACGTACTTTTCGTCAGGCCGCGGGCGGTCCCGAACTCCTGCATTGCGAGGGTACGGGCCGTCTTCGCCGTCAACTTGACCCCGCCGGGGTGCTGTTCCTTTTTCGTCATGTTGTTTCCTCCCGCTCGAACCTGATTTTCATTTGTGCGGGGCAAAGGTCCACTTCCGGGCGGCGGGTCCCTGTCCAGCGCAGGCCCCCGGCTTGTCCAACGCATTTCCACCCAGCGGCCCGCAGGCTTGCGCCGTTTTCTGTGTCCAGAATATAGGTGACTACCCGTTTATAGCCCATCGCCCGCGCCGCTCTCCATGCCGCGGCGTAAAGCATTGAACAGGCGTTGCGGGTTCCGTCCGTGCAAAGTCGGTTGACCTCCAATGTCCAACCGTCGTCAAGGTGGCGCGATACAGGACGGCCCACAATGGCAACCCCTACGATTTTTTCACCGTCAGATAGCCCAATGGAAAACTTATGCCCCACGGTTGCCCCGTGGTGTCGGTGGTTTTGCTCGACAAACGCGTTTGCTTCTCTAAGCGTCATCGGTACGATTTCAAGCACGTTGCGTTCCCTCGCTCTCTTGTGACAGCCACCAAAGCGGATTGTTCCGCTTGTCCTCATACGGACAAGGGCTACCATCGTCACAACTGACTTTCCCACACCCGGCGCAATACTTCCGCTGGAATGCTTCGTCCCACGGCGCTTCAATGACGGGCAGGCCCCGCAAGAAAGCGCCCAGCGTTTCCGGGTTCTTCGTGATTTCTTCAAAATTGTTCACCGTGGAACCTCCTTTACGAATTGACCGCGGTTTTGCCGCGGCGTTTGAAGTTCTCTTGCACGCGCTGTTGTGCAAGAACGGGGTTGTATGCTCTCCGCTGGTTGCGGTCAAGCCCGCCCGTTTCGCCACGTTTCAACTCCCGGTAGACGGTAGCCGTTGCCATACCCAGCCCATCGGCGATGTCTGCCACCCGGTCGCCGTTCAGGTATCGTGTGGAAATCTCCTTGCGGTCCTGAAAATCTATGTATCTGTACTGCCGCACCATTTCACCCCGTTTCTATTGTGTTTTAGCGCTGTTTATGGTAAAAAAATAAATGCGATAGAACGCGTACCCGTCATTCGACGTGGTATTTGTTCTTTCGCATTTAATATTACAAGCCGCCCAAATGCCGGAAATGCCAGAAAGGACTTTACTTATGCGGCGCAGCCCTGTATAATCGTTTAAGATAGAAAATCGTCGAAAGACTATGCTGCAGGGCCATATGTCTGAGCGGGAGAGCCCCTATGATCGACCGACCGCACTCTTTTAAGCCCATGCTTCGGCGGCGGCGGAGCCGTTCGTGTGGGTTTCCGTACTGTGGCCATACTTGTGGTAGATGCTCAGGCCGTGGGTTACCCGCACCGAGATAGAAGCTGTTCTTGTCCGAGGCACCCGTGATGCTG
>OHAQ01003762.1_pt1 | contig 10067 bp, 9 predicted proteins | sample 1577111 | NCBI WGS metagenome assembly OHAQ01 (sample SAMEA3541549, study PRJEB24748) | human gut metagenome | biome: human gut; feature: human-associated habitat; material: faeces | place: China | collected 2012 | reverse complement strand
AGGGAGATACCAGCCTGAGCCCCGTGCTGGACATTTGGCCGACCGTAAAGGATATTTTGAAGTAGCCGACGGCGGAACTATTTTTCTGGATGAAGTAGGGGAACTGCCTATCCCGACACAAGCCCGTTTGCTGCGTGTGCTTGAGACCGGTGAGTTTATAAAAGTCGGTTCTTCAAAGGTGCTGAAAACGAATGTGAGGATTGTTGCTGCAACGAATGTTAATCTGATACAGGCGGTGGCCGACGGAAAATTCCGTGAAGATCTGTATTATCGTTTGAATACCGTACCTATCCAGATCCCTCCGTTGCGTGAACGTCCGGATGATATCATCTTGTTGTTTCGTAAATTTGCCGGAGACTGTGCGGAGAAATATCGTATGCCGCCGGTTCGCTTGGATGATGAAGCACGCCAGCTGCTGACCTCCTACCGTTGGCCGGGTAACGTCCGTGAGTTGAAGAATATAACGGAGCGTATCTCGGTTATTGAAGAGAACCGTGATATTACAGCAGACGTTTTGCGTTTGTATCTTCCCGATCTGAATGTGGAAAAATATCCGGTGCTGGTCAAAAAGCAGGATAACGACCAGAAGTTTTTCAATAGTGAACGCGAGATACTTTACCAGGTCCTTTTTGATATGAAGAAGGATGTCAATGATCTGAAAAAGCTGGTTCACGATATAATGGGAGGTAAGATGCCTATGCCGGTTGCCGATGAGACGCCCTATGCCCATCCGATCCGTCCGGTACATTCTGCTCCGATTCAGGAAGCGGAAGCCGTAGAGGAAGAAGAAACTCTTTCTTTGGAAGAAGTGGAGAAAGAGATGATCCGTAAAGCATTGGAGAAACATAACGGACGGAGGAAAAATGCGGCGGCTGATCTGAAAATATCAGAACGTACTCTTTATAGAAAGATTAAAGAATATAATTTGGAATAATATGTTGAGAAAGAATATAATCTGGTTTTGTTTACTGATAGGAGTCATGGTGACGGCCTGTTCCATTTCCTACAAGTTCAATGGAGCTTCGATTGACTATACAAAGGTAAAAACGATATCTATCAAGGATTTTCCTAATCAGGCACCTTTGGTTTATCCTCCGTTATCACAGGAGTTTACTGAAGCGTTGAAGGATATTTATATCCGTCAGACACGTCTTCAGATGGTCAACAATAATGGTGACCTGGAGCTGGAAGGTGAGATTACCGGATATGAACTGACACCAATGGCCGTAAAGGAAGATGCCTGGTCTTCGCAGACAAAGCTGACGATTACTGTGCGTGTACGTTATTCCAATCGTACGAATCCGGATGAAGATTTCGAACAGAGTTTCTCTGCGTATCGTGAGTTTGATGCTACCCGAATGTTGCAGGACGTACAGGCTGAACTCTGTACGGAGATCATTGACGAGTTGACAGACCAGATTTATAATGCAACCGTAGCCAATTGGTAATATATGAAAGCTGCAGACTTATATCTACTGATGGAAGACCCCTCTTTGCTGACGAAGGAAACACTTTCCCCGTTACAGCAGGTAGTGGCCGAATATCCGTATTTCCATATAGCCCGGATGCTTTATCTGAAGAATCTGGCTGTATTGAATGATATACGCTTTGCCGCAGAACTGAAAAGAATGGCAGTTTACATACCGGACAGAAGAAAATTATTCGCACTGATCGAGGGAGAACGTTACGGGATGCCGTTTGCGGCATCTGCGGAAGAAAATGAACCGGCAACAGACTCTTTCTCCCTGATCGATGCTTTTCTGGCTGATCGTGAAAGTGAGGGAGAACAACAGGCGGCCGATCCTACTTTGTTGTTTCAGCCTTCCGTTTCATCTGATTATATATATTGGTCGTTGTCAAAGGATGATATATCGGCGGAAGAGGAGCCTGAAGCTAAGCTTCAGCACCATGACCTGATCGATTCTTTCATTAAAAATGACGAACAGCGGGCACCGGGCAGCGGATTGGTCTTATCCCTGCAACCGGATGATCCATCTTCCCAGGGACCATTGAAAGAAGGGGAGAACGAGCAACCCCGATCGTTGGACGATGATTCTTATTTTACCGAGACATTGGCTCATATTTATGTTAAACAGAAACGGTATGAGAAGGCATTGCAAATTATTAAAAACTTATATTTGAATTATCCAGAAAAAAATGCTTACTTTGCAGACCAAATTAGATTTTTGGAAAAATTGATTATTAACACTAAATCAAAATAACAAAATGTATTTATTATTAGTTATCTTAATGGTTATTGCAGCAGTGCTGATGTGCTTCATTGTTTTGATTCAGAATTCAAAAGGCGGAGGTCTTGCTTCTGGTTTTTCTTCTTCGAATCAAATTATGGGCGTTCGTAAAACAACCGATGTTCTCGAAAAAACAACTTGGGGATTGGCTGCGTTTATGGTAATCATAAGTATTGCTTCTGCGTATGTTGTTCCAACTGCATCGAAAGATGATGGCTCGGTTATTGAAAAGCAGGCTGTAAAAGAAGAAAAAACCAATCCGCTGAATGCTCCGGCTGGTTTTGCTACTCCTAAGACAGATGCTGCAACTCCGGATGCTGCTCCGGCGCAAGACGCTCCTGCTGCAGAAACTCCGGCTACTCCGGCAGAATAAGGAAGGATTCAGAATATAAGAATATTAGAGTTGTCATCTCATAATTTGCGAGATGATAGCTCTTTTTGTGTCTTATATTGACCTTAGGTGATTTCTGGAAGATAGATTTAGTGGTAGCAGATATTCATTATTCAACATACGGTCGATTGCTTGCAAACGATAGGAGTTTGTAATCAATCGACCGTATGTTTGTTTGTAATGGACCGTACCATTGTAAATCACCTAAGGGATATTGCTTTTTGCTCAAGGGAGTGATGGCTAACGCTCAAAGGAGTGTTGGCTTATAGCTACTGGAGTGTAGATCAACGCTCCCTTAGGCGTTTTTAGATTGTCTATATTACAATTTTAGCAGTTATTCAACTTTTACTTTGCTTGCCTTCACTTATCACTATTTGTCTCTTTGTTCTTGATTGCCAATTAATTATAGTGAAAGTGCTTTTTAGTGGGAATGAAATCATGATTTAGTGCATAATATTTTGTTGACTGATTTTAGCGGTATGTATAATTAAAAATTCAGCCGGCTATATATAACATCTGATGTTTATATTAGCCGGCTAAGTTCTTTTATATATTTATGAATCTTAGTTATAAGGAAAGTTGCTCTTTCAGTAATTTATACCCTGTGTTACTAGCCCGTAGTGTTGCTCCGTTTTTTAATAATACGTGGTAGGTTTCCTTTCCGAAAAGTTCTACCTGTTGTATTTGTTCAAGATTGACTATAAAAGAACGATGAATCCTTAAAAACTTATCAGCAGGCAGATTGGATTCTAAATACTTCATGGTTTCTTCCTTTAAATATTCCCCATTGGATGTAAATAGTGTGACGTAATCTCCACAGGCTTGGATATAGATCAGATCCTTTAGGTGTATAATGTGAATATGTGATCCGTCTTTTACAGCGATACGGTCAGTGATCCCGCTTGTCTGTATAGTTTGGATATTTTCATTGATTATTCTTTCTTTTTTCCACTCCGTTAGTCTTTGGAGATGATACCATTGTGAGATGATAATCCAGCACAGCATGCTTTCGGACTTTCCGTTGACCGAGTTGATCAGGGGCTTTCCGTTGTAAATGCGCATGGAGCGCTCCAGGGCGGCGGGATCGGACGAATCGAGCTGGAGCGTCCCAAATATTGACCAATGAAAGTACCGGTGAGCCATACAATCATGACTATTATAGTCAATATTATTTCTGCATAAAGTGAATTAATGAAGCCGACGGCATACCATAGTAGATAGCTTAGGATGGCAAATATTCCGGTGGAAATAATGCTATCAATCAGAGCGGCTACAGGAGGGATTGGTGTATAAAGGAGTAATAATCCCCAATAGACTAAAATGGCGGAAATCATTATTGCAGATATAATTACTATCCGCAAATAGGATTTTGTAAATGGATGCTCAGAGTTCATTAGCTTTTAATTTCAATACCTCCAAAAGAGACATTCCCACGAATGATCAATGTGTGTTCTAAATCAATATTGAGACTTGGAATACGAGAATCCTCACATCCGCCAAGAAAAGGATTAACTTCCATGCGGACGTTCCAGCTGGATGGGATATATATTTCTATTCCACCGAAATTGCAATTTAACTCAATATAAGTTTCTTTTTCAATCAGAGTTGTTCTCCTGAGATCAAGAACTGTTCCTCCAAAATTGTTTTTGATTGTTGCACCTTTGAATGTTTCATCCATCACAATTTGCTGAACACTACCGAATACACTTTCTGAATTTATATATCCATCTTTGCTGGTATAATTATTGTTGGACGATGAGCAATGGTGATGTTTCCATTCCTTATGCCTTTTATTTCTTGGTATAAAGATAAATGCAATTCCTCCTCCGATGAGGAAATATGGCCAAAAGACTGCATTAGGTCCTATCCAAGTGAAATAAGGCATTAAGAAATAGAGTCCGACTGCAATAAATATGAGTCCACTTGTGAAGTTGCGGTGAAGTAAAGTGTAAAATCCTAATAAAATAGGTATCATAGGCCAGGAAATCAATGCAGAATATAAATCTTCATTAATATAATTCCCATTTCTTGCCATCATCAGCAACCCTAATAAGATAAGTATTGAACCGAAATAAAGTTTGAAAGAAAGGAATCTTCTTCTTTGACTTGGTTGATTTGTTTCCATTGTTTATTTATTTTTTTGTTATGCTGCAAAAGTACTTTACTTTGTGTACAATGAAAAGTTAAATTCGTTGGTTTTCTGACTAAAATCGGTAAATACCGAATAAAAGTCGATGAACTCAGTTCTTATTTTAGGTTATGCGCGTACAATTTTGCGGTAACTTTATTAGTATTGTTGGTGTAAGAATAAATGTTTTGTTTATTCTTACTGTAATTATGATGTAAAAACAAGATAAATAATCAGATCGAATCGTTTTTCAATCTAAGTGGGATAATGGGTTTACAATGTTTTATATATGTTTGTTGTTGGCTGTAATTATAGGTTACTTGCCCACGCAGAAATTTTTAAAGATATTCCCAAGCACTTGGTCATTAGTTACTTCTCCAACAATATCACTTAGATGAAAGATACATTCCCTTAAATCCTGACTGATAAAATCACCGGATAGATTGGTTTGTAATCCGTTTTGTACTCTGTGAATGGAGTCTAAAGCATGGGTGAGTGCTTCATAATGACGTATGTTGGTTACGATGACATCGTTTTGACTGATTTGAGGAAGAGAGGCTGTTTTTGTTAGGTGATTTTCTAGTTCTGAGATATTATCTCTGTTCTTAGCAGATATGAAGATATATTCTATATTTAATTGCTTCGCTAATCTAGTTAGTTCACTTTTGAGATTTTCATGAATATATTCTGCTTTATTAAATAATAGAGTGAGCTTTTTATTTTTACATAAAGGCAGAATTTTAGGTGAAAGCATTTCTATCTGCATACGTGCATCGGTAGAATCTACCATCCAAAGGATAATATCTGCCTGTTCTATTTTTTTAAAAGTCCGTTCTATACCTAATGTTTCTATTGTATCGTGGGTTTCACGGATACCGGCCGTATCAATGAATCGGAAAGTGATTCCATTGATACTTACCGTATCTTCTATTACATCACGAGTCGTGCCATGAATGTCGCTAACTATAGCTTTTTCTTCGTTAAGTAAGACATTTAGTAAGGTGGACTTTCCGGCATTTGTCTCACCGATGATAGCGACCGGAATTCCATTCTTTATGGCATTTCCAACATTGAAAGAGTTGGCCAAACGTGATATGACGTGTTCTATCTGATCGGCTAGGTTACGTAAATCTTCGCGATTGGCGAATTGTACATCTTCCTCGCTGAAGTCTAATTCCAACTCTATCATAGATGTGAAATTTAGCAGTTGGGTACGGAGATCACTTAATTCTTTACTGAAACCACCACGCATTTGATTCATAGCCAAACGGTGGGTTGCGGCAGAAGAAGATGCTATCAAGTCGGCTACGGCTTCTGCTTGGCTTAAATCCATTTTCCCATTGAGAAAAGCACGTTGGGTGTATTCTCCCGGTAAAGCAGTACGACAACCTTGTTGTATAAGTAACTGCATGACTTGTTGCAAAATGTAGGATGAACCATGACACATAATTTCGGTAGAGTCCTCTCCTGTATATGAATGAGGAGCACGAAAAACACTTACCAAAACTTCGTCAATAATCTCATTGTCATTCTTGATATGTCCGAAAGAAATGGTGTATGCCGGTTGTTCTGTCAGCTTTTTATTTTTATGAGTGGGAGTGAATATTTTATCGGTAATTTCTATGGCTTTTGTACCGGAGACTCTTATGGTACCGATTGCCCCGCCTTGTGCAGTTGCGATAGCGCATATTGTATCTTGATTAATCATTGTATCTTCTGTTATTTGTTGCAAAGATACATTTTTTCTAGAAATAAAAATGTCCTGACGATTCATTTGATTGTCAGGACATTATTAAATATATGAGGATGAGTTTCTTATTTAGTTATTAAACTTGTTCCTTTTAATAACGTTTTATAGACTTTTATATTCTGTCAAGTACTCGTTGGATTAGACTGTCTATCGAATTTTTATAGTTGGCATTTGCTTCTTTAGCTAATCGGTTTGCAATGACCATACAGACAGTCATAGCTTTGTGTCCCATTAGTCGGGCTAATCCTGCCAATGCAGAACTTTCCATTTCGAAGTTTGTAATTCGATAACCCTTATATTCGAATTTTTCTATCTTTTCGTTTTGCTTCGGATCTGCAAGAGGGATGCGAAGTTCACGACCTTGCGGCCCGAAGAATCCGCCACATGCAATAGTGACTCCATTTACCATATCGCCTTGATTGATACGGGAAATCAGTTCAGCACTCGCATCGATTACATAAGGCGCACAGAGTAGGGGAGACCAGTTCATGTATTCGACGAATGCCTTCTCGAATCCTAAATCACACACTTCATTTCGTCCGGCATAAAAGTTGAGCAGTCCGTCAAATCCGATCGATTTTTGTGAACAGATATAAGTCCCTACCGGAGTATATGGTTGCAAGCCTCCGCAAGTACCGATGCGCACTAGTTCTAATTGGCGGAATTTTTCTTTTTCGTAGCGGGTTTGGAAGTCGATATTTGCCAAAGCATCCAATTCGTTCATTACAATGTCAATATTGTCACAGCCGATTCCAGTCGAAACAACAGTTATTCTTTTGCCTTTATAGGTACCAGTAATTGTTTTAAATTCACGGCTTTCTACTTCACATTCTTTATTTTCAAAGTGGGACGCTACGAGGGACACACGTCCCGGATCACCTACTAAGATGATTTTATCGGCCAACTGCTCCGGTTTTACGTGCAGATGAAATACTGATCCATCCGGATTGATTATTAATTCTGATTCTGCAAAGTACTTCATGATATTTTATCTTTTTAGGTTAAACGATAGAAATAAAAACATTGTCATTGTTACTTTAAAGTATAACAATGACAACATCTGTTTAGTTCTTCTTTTATTCACTTAAAGGCTTATCCGGAGTATAACCGTCCGGTTTAGCTATATTCTCACGCATGCTTGTATCAGCCTGGATGTTTTTCATTCTGTAGTAGTCCATTATTCCCAAGTTTCCACTACGAAAAGCTTCTGCCATCGCTTTGGGAACTTCAGCTTCTGCCTGAATAACGTTTGCACGGGCTTCTTCTGCTTTAGCTTTCATCTCCTGTTCAAGGGCAACAGCCATTGCCCGGCGTTCTTCCGCTTTTGCTTGAGCAATGTTCTTATCAGCTTGAGCTTGGTCCATTTGCAAAAAAGCACCGATATTCTTGCCTATATCAATGTCGGCGATATCGATAGATAAGATTTCAAAGGCTGTTCCTGCATCCAAACCTTTGCGAAGAACAAGCTTCGAAATAGAATCCGGATTTTCAAGTACTGACTTATGATTCTCTGATGAACCGATGGATGAAACGATACCTTCGCCTACGCGCGCCAAAATAGTGTCTTCACCGGCTCCGCCAACTAATTGTTTTATATTGGCACGAACAGTAACACGAGCCTTTGCAATTAACTGAATACCGTCTTTGGCTACAGCTGTAACCGGTGGAGTGTCAATCACTTTCGGATTTACAGACATTTGAACGGCTTCAAATACATCACGTCCGGCCAAGTCTATTGCGGTTGCCATCTGAAAAGTCAACTCTATATTTGCTTTAGATGCGGAAACAAGTGCGTGTACTACTTTCTCTACATGTCCTCCTGCAAGATAATGTGCTTCCAATTCATCTCTGGTGATTGTATTTAGCCCGGCTTTATGCGCTTCTATCATTGCCGGTACTATAATATAAGGTGGAACATTACGGATTCGCATTAAGAAAAGCTGAATTAACGAAATATTCACTCCGGCAACTTTGGCGGACAGCCATAAGAAGAATGGGACATAATGAAAGAAGATCGCGATTAAAATAATACCACCGGCTATCAGCAGGATGGTTGTGTACATAGGGTCCATATTAAATTATGTTTGATAAGTATTATTATTGTCTTTTTATTATGATAACTCCCTCGTCAATGCGCTCCACTACGATTGGAGTCTTTTCATTGAGTAAGCCGTCCATGGATTTGACTTCTATGATGTTACCATTGATTTCCGCATTGCCGATAAGTGCCAGGCGGGTAATGCTTATGCCCGTATCACCCACTTTGACTTCTCTTGCAGCTTTGTTTTCTACTTTAGAATTAATATTTTTCTTGAGTGCTAATTTATCGAGTGTTTTAGATCGCATAAACCATATCAAAACAACGATGCAACCGATGCTTGAAACAGCTAATGTGATGAAGCCTGCTGTGCTACCTATATTGGCAAAAGCATAATAGTTGGCATACAGCAAACAGATAGCAGCAGATATTCCGGCGATACTGATGCCCGGAATTATGAATATCTCTACCATAAATAAGAGAATACCGGCAATGATAAGTAATGCTATAATCAGTATATCCATAGAATTATGTTTTTGCCAAATATAAACATTAATCTTCAATATTTATTATTTAGTCAGATATTTCTTTTCCGTATTGCGAACATTTATTTCTAATTGTTGCATCTCCGCTTCCATTTGCTCTACACGTTTTTCAAGATCAAGAATGCCCGGAGCCATTGAGGCACGCGCTGATTTATTGGCTTTAATATATTCCTCTCTTTGTTTTTCAAGTTTTTGGGATATTTTGTTGAAGTCGTCTTTTTTTTGTTGCCATTGTTTAAATAACGTTTTGGCTGCCGCAGATTTGAAATCATTCTCTGAATGGTAAAGAGTATTATCGTCAATGACGAATTCAAAATCATGTACGATTTTCTTCTCCGGTTTATCATACATGGCTATCGTAAGCCGTTGTTTTGCAGATTTTACGGCGGCCATATCTTTCCATGTACTTTTTATGGATTGTATCATTGCCGCTCTGCGAATCATCTCTTTGTCTTCGCCTTCATAATTATATGTTTGTTTGGATTCGTTAGGTATAAATACATAAATGCAGACTTTATCTTCGGGTTGATAGCGATCGGAAGCAAACCATCCCAAATTATTGTATTCGTCGATAACATACATATAATCATTGAAAGGCGAGTTAAAAGGCATACCTACATTGTCCGGCATTAAATAGTTATCATTGTTAGTGTTGTAACGGGTTACGAAAATATCATATCCTCCTATGGAACCTTCTCCGTCACTTGCATAATAGAGTGTTATACCGTCTGAGAGTACATACGGATAGTTCTCATTAGCAGGAGTATTGATAACATCAGGCAATGCATTTGCTTTTCCCCAATCATTTAACTGTTTGTTTCTTTGGTAAATGTTTAAATCCTTTTCCCCATTGCGATCACTGTAAAATAGTTTGTTCTGCAATTCTGTTTGATAAACCAAGTTTTTTATTGTACTTATATCTTCCGACTTTCGCCAGGTCATAACGCTTTGCGTCAAAGAACAAAG
>OHAQ01003757.1_pt1 | contig 10071 bp, 7 predicted proteins | sample 1577111 | NCBI WGS metagenome assembly OHAQ01 (sample SAMEA3541549, study PRJEB24748) | human gut metagenome | biome: human gut; feature: human-associated habitat; material: faeces | place: China | collected 2012 | reverse complement strand
CCGACGCAAAGATAAGACGATGATTATGGTGACACATTATGAATCGGAACTTCCCAACACTATAACAGATCGTATTTTCTTAAAGAGAAACCGGTAAACATTGTTTTCTGATATTTATTTTGAATTTAGATTTTAGTTAATCGGATACGTAAACCAGAAACAAGAACCTTTCCCCGGTTCTGATTCCACTCCGATTTTGCCGCCTAACTGTGTGACGATACTTTGACAGATAGGGAGTCCCAGCCCTGTGCCGGCAATAAAATTATTCAATTTCACGAATCGGGTAAAGATAGCTTCCTGCTTTTCCGGTTCGATGCCCATTCCTGTATCTTGAACCGAGAATCTGACTTCATTTCCGTTGATTCGGTAATCAATAACAATACTGCCCTCGGAAGTAAATTTCAGAGCATTCGTTACAAAATTCAGCAATACCTGATACAACCTGTTTTTGTCGCTGGTAAAAGTAAGCTCGGGCAGTTCCGGTGCTAAGAGAATCTCTACTTGCTCTGTAGCCCTTACCTGCATAGATTGTAGCAGTTCGTTGCAAAGTTGTTGTGCATCCACTTGTTCCGGGATAATGTCGAAAGTCCCTGCCTCAATCTTTGACAAGTCAAGAATATCCGAGATCAGTTGTAACAAGAGCTTGTTGTTTTCTTCAATAATCGTTGCATACAGATGTTTTTCTTCTGCATCCTCCGCTTCCTCAAGCAAACTGGAAAAGCCTACTATCGCATTGAGCGGGGTACGTATCTCATGACTCATATTCGCAAGAAAAGCAGATTTTAGCCGGTCGGCTTCTTCAGCTTTCTCTTTGGCGCCAATCAGCATCCGCTCTGTCTCTTTCAGTTCGGTAATATCAAAGTTGATACACAGCATTTCGATGATATTGTCCTGGGGCTGGTAATTCCTTACTAATACGTTAACCCGTGTCCAAGTGTAATTTCCATCTGCTCTGCGAATCCGGACATCGCGGGATAGCTTGGAACTTTCTCCTTTTATCACTTTATCCAGGAAGTCGATCATCACAGCCCGATCTTCTGGATGGAAATGGGAATGAATGCCGATGATTTCCGGCAATGGGGTACCCTCTTCTTCACCTACATTCCTGTACCAGCTTCTCAAAGCATACCCATCCCGACTCAAAGCATCGAAGTGCGCGTAACCTACTTTGGCATAATCTCCTACCAGGTCGAAAAAACTCTCGAATTCCTGAATCTTATTATAAGCAATTGTATCTTCGGTCTTGTCTACATTAATTAAGAGGTAGTTGATAGGTTCGTGATTGTGATCGTATAGAGTGGTGACTTTGGTTGTTAAGTCAATGAAACCGGTTGTACTGTTAGGCTGATAATATTTGTTGATTTTGGAAAAGTCATACCGGAATGTAAAATCTGCGTTCTCATTGTCTTTTATTTTCTGTTTTATCTCTTCCGGCAATATAGGATTCTCGAAAATGTTGACTCCCAAAATATCTTCTTTATTGGAAATTCGGAACATTTCCATATCTTTTTTATTCAGGTCGACCATTTGACCGTCCTTATCATATAATTCGATGCCTACCGGAAGATTCTTATATATATTATGAAGGATCCGCTCGCTATTTTGTAGAGCCTGGTGTGCAGATGCTATATGAATTCCCTCTTGGGTTTCGGCAATTCCATATACTTTGGTGTTACCATTTTCGTCTGTTTCCTGGAAGCATGCCTTGCTACGAATCCATACATGACCTTTGGGAGTATCAAACAAGTATATTTCTTCTACAGTCTGTTGTACTTTGTCAAAAGACGGAAAAGTTGCGTATCCCTGATCTTCTTTTAGAATACGCTTGTTGAAATCTTCGAAACTGATGAGCCCGTCTTCTCCTATTCCGAGTAGTTGGGAGATAAGTTCCGAACACTTGTAAGTCTCTGCTTTCAAGTCAGCTTCCCACCATCCTATATTCGCTTTGTTCATAAGCTTTTGTAGGAATTCGCTTTCGTTTTGTTCGTTTATTTTCAAGGTATGTCTGTATTATCAGGTAGTTAGACAATAGTTTGCTCGTAAAAATAATCATTTTTGTTGAATTCCACCTTAAAAAAGTAAAAGATAGTATGATTGTATCACAAGGAAAGTATGTATTACAAAGAAAATGGGCATATATGAGCAGAGTATCAATAAATTATCTTCGTGTAAAAAAAGTAATCGAAGCATTCTGTACGCGTAAAGATAAAGCGAAGATTAAATCAACGTCCAGATGAATGGAAACGGCCGGATATAGTTGTGAATCGTATCTTTCTGGAGAGAAACATAGTGTCAAAATATTAAGAGTCAGACGATGGGAATAGAATATGTCTATAACAACAAATGTATTTATATGAATTATAATCTTTTTTAATAAATAGAGTGTTTTTTGCTCCAATTGGTTATCTTTGCGCTCTATGAAACGCAAAAAGTAACTATAAATACATGAATAATAGTCAAAATGCTATAACTGTTATATACAGGGAACATTGGCAAAAACTCTATATTCATGCATATAATCTGCTGAATGATGAGGAAAGCGCAAAAGATGTGGTGAACGATGTCTTTTGTTCGGTGCTTGAGAGCAACGAACGGTTGACAACGGAAGAGGATCTGCTGCCGTTATTCTTCGTCATGGTGCGAAATCGTTGTATTGACCAAATACGTCATCAGAACGTGGTGCATAAAAATGCGGAAAGATATCTGGAAGAACTTTACAGTGGCTGGACTGTGAAAGAATACCGTGAGTATGAAGACAAGATAAACCGGATGCAGGAGAGTATTCGCCAGATGGCTCCACAAATGCGAACCGTAGTGGAAGAATTCTTCTTAAATGAAAAGAAATGTGCGGAAATCAGTGAAAAGTTACGTATTAGTGATAATACCGTTAGAACGCACATTGCCAGAGCTTTAAAGATACTCCGAAAACAATTAACCATCTTTTTTTAAAAAAAATCCTATCGGGGTGTCATCAGTTTCAGTAACCTTTACGTGTTTAATGAAACTATTGACACTATGATAGACCATTCAGATAAAAAATTAGATTATGCACTTCGTGCCATACAACATCCACAATTAAGAGAAACTGATGAATTTCTTCAGTGGATAGGTATACCTGAAAATAAAGAACTTTTCTTGGAATTAATGGCTTGTAAGGAAGCTGTGATACGTGAGAATCTGCAACGGAAACGCAAGTACAGAAAGAAAATGCGTATCTTGGCAATTGCTTCTTCTGCTGCAGCTGTCTTGATACTGGCTTTTCTGATTCCTTCTTTGCTTCCTTCCACTTCTTTACCTGCAGAACAGCCGATACGTTTTTTTGCTGCGAACAACAATGATGAACATGTGGTCCTACAAATGGATGGTCGTAGTGAACAGCAGTTATTGACAGACAGTGTGATGGATGTGAAAGACTGGAAAACTGTCTCGGCAGACACTGTATGCTGTCAGACTTTGACTACACCACGTGGAAAAGATTTTCTGCTGGTACTGGCTGATGGGACTAAGGTATGGCTCAATGCTGAAAGTCGTTTGCGCTACCCTGTGGCATTTAATGGAAAAGAACGACGTGTGGAACTAGAAGGGGAGGCTTGCTTTGAAGTGGCAAAAGATGCCGAACATCCGTTTATTGTATGTGCTAATGGCATGAATACCATGGTGCTGGGAACTAAATTCAACGTGCGTTCCTATAGTGTTGAAGATCGTCATGTAACTTTGGTGAATGGTAAGGTGCAGGTCACAAACACAGTTAACAATAAGTCGGTAACATTACGTCCGGGACAGGATTTGACCTATACGGAAACCGGAGAGGAAAAAGTATCAGAAGTGAATATCGCTACATATACAGCCTGGACAGAGGGAATGTTCTACTTTGAGGATGTGCCGTTGGAAGAAATCATGGGTGCTTTGGGAAGATGGTATAATGTGAATATCGATTTTGAGCGGTGCGAACTGTACCATATCAGGTTGAACTTCTGGGCTAATAAAAATACCCATTTGGATGAAGCATTGGAACTGCTGAATAAGTTGGAGAAAGTGCAGGTGGACTATCAGGACGGGACCATTACAATCAAGCAGATTTAACTATACAAATACAACTCTTATGAAAAAGCAACAAATTACATTATTAGAAAAAAGAACTAAAAAAAAGCTTGTGTGGATGAGAACTGCCTTTCTATTGCTGGTGTTTACAGCAACAGCCTTGCAAGGATGGGCGCAGAATGCAGAAAACAGGCAGATTTCTTTAGAGATGAAAAACGAACCGCTCGGTTCGGCCTTGAAACAGTTCAGCAATGTATCTGGTTATAAGGTGAATTTTCCCAGTGAAGACGTTGCACCCTATCGTGTAACTGTGAGTATATATCAGATGGCTCCTTTTGCAGCACTTCAGAAGATGCTGGAAGGAAAGCCTTTTGAGTATGATGTGAAACAAAATTTCATCACTGTCCGTAAAGTGAAAGCTACCTCGACAACTGCTTCAGGCAAGTTCAGAAATGTTGGAGGTCAGGTAGTGGATGAAAGTGGTGATCCCTTGCCGGGAGCAAATGTAAAGGTGCTTAACAGTCCCTTTGGTGCTATTACGGACGCAGAGGGAAACTTTACTTGTAGAGTTCCGGTCGATGTACATACATTGGAAGTGTCTTTCGTTGGTATGCAGTCGGAAAAGGTTTCTGTTAAAGACCGTAACAACGTCAGGGTGATAATGCATGAGGACAAGCAACAGTTGGGTGATGTTATTGTGACGGGTTATCAGCGTATTAGCCGTGAACGTTCTACTGCCGCTTTCGGTTTCGTTGATTCCGAGCAACTGAACAGACAGATGCACAGTGATCTGGCCTCATCTCTGGAAGGGCAAGTAGCTGGTTTGCGTATGAATATCAATTCGAATACGGGTGATATGAGTCCTATTCTTCGTGGGGTAGGTACATTCTCGCATGATGTGGGAACAGAACCACTGATTGTTGTGGACGATATGCCAACCAATTTGAGATTGAGCGAGATAAATCCGTATAATGTAGAGAGTATCACTGTACTGAAAGATGCTGCCGCTGCCAGTATTTATGGTGCTTTGGCAGCCAATGGCGTTATTGTGGTAGCCACGATGCGGGCTAAAAAAGAAGGTGCGCATGTGAGCATTAATGCAGACTGGTTTATCACTACCAAGCCAAATTTCAAGAGTTTGAATTTAGCTTCAACAAGTGATATTATTGATTATCAGACAGCTGTTTTTGATGCCAATGTAGCGGAAAAAGGAAGTGCGGCGAATTTTTTATCTTCTTTTGAGTATAATTATTACAATCCCTTGTTTCAGCTTTATCTGGATCAGGCCAATGGGGATATTACCAGTGGTGAAGTAAATGCTACGTTGAGGCAATGGCGCAATAATGATTATTATAAAGAATATCGTGATAACGCTTGGCGTACGGCTATAACCCAGCGCTATAATGTAACCGTATCACAGAAAGCCGGAAATAGCAACCATCTCCTTTCTTTCAATTATGAAAAGGATAGTCAGCGCGTTATCAGTGGCAAAAGTAATAAAATTTCTTTATACTATAAATCGAATTATGCGGTTACAAACTGGCTGAACCTGAATGCCGGAGTGGATGTACGTATGGGACGTAGTTATACCCCGAATAGCGGTTATACTAGCTACACCCTGCAACAGCGATATGAACGGATATTGGATGCCGATGGTAACCATTATACTTCTCCTTACGTGAATGTGGATACATCTCCTTCCTATAATGGGAGTGTTGTAAGAAAAGCTGAAGGTGTCTCACCTTATAGAACGTTTGGTTTCAATGTACTTGATGCATTGGAGGAAAGCATAACAAAGTCACATGATGTTAGTATTCGTCCGTTTGTAAGTTTACAGGCTCGTTTCCTGAAAATGTTCAAATACAACTTCATGTATCAGTATGAATGGAATAAAGGTAAGAGTGAACTATTTGAGTCGGAAAATACTTATGTAATGCGTATGCTATATAACAGTATGGTTGATACAAATGGAAAAGCACAATTGCCGCAAGGGGGACGTTTTAATCAGACAGAAGTAGAAAGTAAGCGTTACACGGTACGAAACCAGATTGACTTTGACAAAACTTGGAAAGACCATGCAGTAACTGCCATTGCCGGTCTGGAATTTCGTGAAAACAAGATTCCGACACCTGCCCGCCAATTGTTGTATGGCTACGATCCGCAGACATTAACTTCTGATTTTATGAACTGGCAGACCTATCGTGACGGTGTAGGAACAAGTGCTCTTTCTGGCAGAACAATTACTTTATCGGGGCTGTCTGCTACTTTGCACGAGTCACGCCATCGTTATGCGTCTTTTTATGCAAATGCAGGATACTCTTATCTGTCACGTTATAATCTTTCCGGAAGTATACGTTGGGATCAAGCTGACTTGTTCGGGCTCGATATACGCAATCAGCGCCATCCTTTGTGGTCAATCGGTGCTTCTTGGATTTTATCGGAAGAATCGTTCATAAAAGAGATTTCCTGGCTGGATTACCTTAAACTACGTATGACATACGGTATCAACGGTAATGTCGATCAAAGCTCAACTACCTATTTTGTTGTAAAGAAAAAAACGCAAAGTAATCCTATTAAAACGACCTATCTGACTTATGAGGATGATGATTTGCCGAATCCGAAGCTTCGTTGGGAGAAAACAGCCACCTACAATATAGGATTAGATTTCCGTCTTTTCAAGAATCTGATAAGCGGTAGTCTGGAATATTACAATCGTCACTCATCTGATTTGCTGGTACGCCGATATATGGACCCTACTTTAGGAGCCGGTTCACGTGTGGTGAATAATGGTGAGATGCGTAATCGTGGCGTAGAACTTTCCCTTACAACCAATATCATACGTAAGAAAGACTGGAACTTCGCTGTAGATTTTAACTTTGACTATAATAAGAACAAAATGTTGAAAGTCGATCATAGTGAATCTGATAATGCAAGAGTCTTTATCGCAAGTCCGCAGGTTTATTTTATGGAAGGTACTAGTTATAATACGTTATGGGCTTACCGTATACATCGTATCGAGAATGGATATCCGGTAGCAGTGGATAAAGATGGAAATGATCTGGTGAAATTTAATGAAGACGGCACGGTAGCCAGTATCACTTCTGGTTCTTCGCTCAAAGGTACTGATGACTTGGTGAACCTTGGTTCGCTGACTCCGAAATTCAGCGGGTCAGTGGGGTTAAGATTCAACTATAAGAATTTTGATTTGAATGCATTCTTTGTGTATGCTGGTGGTAATAAGCTGCGTAACAGTGTATTAAAAATGGATGACCAGTTAGGTACTCAAACCTTGAAAGGAATTGCCAACCGTTGGACTGCGGATGATTCGAATGCACAGGTACGTATGTACCTCGATATACCGGCACAGGTGAAAACTTATGCCAGCACTTTCCAAGATTGGTGGCAATACGGTGACATCAATGTGAAAGATGCAGGTTATGTAAAATTGCGTAGCTTGAGTGTAGGGTATAACTTACCGTTTACGGTTTGCCAACACCTCCGCCTCTCTTCTCTGAAAGTGAAAGTGCAGGTAAATAATCTGTTTACCTGGTGTAAGGCAGGAAGTGATATTGATCCGGAAAGCTATGGAATGAATGACGGTACACGTGGCATCGCTTCTCCCAAGACTTACTCCATCGGATTATCAACAAGTTTCTAACCATTTTAAAAATATAAGATATGCGTAAATTACTTTATATATTGCCAGTTATTCTCATATTGGGTTTTGCAGCCTGTGAAAACTATGTGGATATTACTCCTACAGGCAAGAAAACGGTGGATTCTACTGATACTTATTATGAATTGATAGCCCTGCCCAACCGGGCCTACCATCCGGCAGCTTTTGCCTTGTTGAGCGATAATGTCTGGTCGAAAGAATCGAATATCATAGGTAATGAATTTATTTCATGGGATGGTATTAACATGACTTTTAATGAGGCAGCTAACCGGAAAGAGCTAAGTGATAACAATTTATATGAAAATTGTTATACATATATCCTACGGTCAAATATCGTAATTTCATTGGTTGATGCTAGTCTGGGTGATAAAGATGTTAAGGAATTGGCAAAAGCGGAAGCAAAGATCATGCGTGCCTGGGATCACTTTATTCTGATAAATACATTTGCGAAAGCATATAATCCGGAAACTGCAGCCACTGACGGTGGAGTTGCTATCATTGATAAATATGATTTGGAGGCTACTCCAACCAAATCTACGGTTGCTCAAGTATACGATTTTATTATTAAGGATATAGAAGAAGCGCTTCCTTATTTACAGGAAGAGCCGGTGAATGTATATCATCCGTCAAAAGCTTTTGGATATGCGTTGGCTGCCCGTGTTTATCTGTTCCATCGAGATTGGAAAAAAGCGAAAGAAGCTGCCGAAGAATCATTGAAGTTGAATAATACCCTGATTGATTATATTGATTTGGGAGCTAAAGGAGGTCCGACTAAGGTTACTACTTATGCCAAAGGCGGTAACCCGGAAGTGCTGAACTATGCTTATATGGGTGGTCCTACTGAAGTTTTGGCCTTTTGTTATGGTATGCTTAGCCCGGAGATGGTACAACTTTTCGGGCAGAATGATGAACGTTTGAACCAATTCTTTAAAACGAGTGACAACAGTATATACTACTTTGACGAAGGTTCAGGAGCTGCTTTGTGGAATACTTCGATTACTTATTCTAAGTTTCAGCCTATGTCTGTGGGAATGCGTACTGCCGAAGTTTACCTGATTCTGGCAGAAGCGAAAGCACGGCTGAAAGATATACCGGGAGCTGTCCAAACATTGAATCAGTTGCGTGAAAAACGAATCAAGGGAGCCGAAGCTGTATTGCCGGAACCTGCTACCGAACGTGCGATGGTGCAGGCAGTTATTGATGAGCGCCGTAAGGAGTTAATCTCCGGATTTAGTCGCTTCTGGGATTTGAAACGATACAATACGGAAGCTGATTACGCAAAGACAATCACCCGTACTTTCCCGCTGGTATCTACGGATGTCGAGAAAAAGACATATACGTTGAAGCCGGATTCACGGTTGTATATCATTCCATTCCCGTTGGCTGCCCGTGAAAAAAATCCGAACCTGACAATGAACACTAACGAATAAAAAAAATAAAGAGAAAACTATGCGAAAGATTTTGATGATGGCTGTGTTGGCGTTCCTGTCCTTGCACGCTGCTGGCCGCCGCGCACTGGAACGACATCCGCCTGTATGCGGCGGGCGTCGGCCTGTCGCTGACCGGGTTCATCAATCTGGCCACGGTCTACTCGCTGACCGGCACCAACGATGAATGGCTGACGAGCGCGACCAGCTCGACAGTGGCCGTCCTGACCGGCCTTGGGGAGACGGTCTGCTTTGTCCTGCTGATCTTTGCAGTGTGGGACATTACCCGCCATGGCCACACGCTGGCCCTGCCCGAGACAAAGCCGGAAACTGCCCCGCCCGTGCCTGCACCGCAGCCGAAATGGACCCGCCGCGAGGTGGGTGCGCTGTTGGCGCTGACGGCGGCCACGGCGGTGCTGAGCTTTAGCTATCTCGGCAGCCGCACCGCGCCGCAGGACCCGCTGAACGCGACAGGCACGGCGCGCTCCGAGAGTGTGACGCTGGACGGCAGCGCGGTATCGCTGTGGGTCTACCCGGGCATCTCGTTCGGCGGCAGCATGACGGTGACCGATGCCAACGGCAGCACGGTCTTTGAAAAGGAGCTGAACTACGGCACCTGCTTCAGCTGGACAGCAAACAACGTGCAGCTGGCGGCGGGCACCCAGCTGACGGTCATGGTCGAGAACGCCCAGCTGTTTGAGCTGGCGTTCCGCGATGCCAACGGCCGGCTGGTGCCGGTCACGGGCGGCGGCGCGCTGTTTGACGAGCAGACCGCCGTGCCCGACGCGATCAGCCAGCTGAACAGCATGTATTTTGACGAGATCTACCATGGCCGCACCGGCTATGAGCAGCTGCACAAAATGCCCGTCTACGAGACATCTACAAAAAAGCGCTCATATGTGTCATAGACGTTTAACGCGTAAAATG
>OHAQ01003755.1_pt1 | contig 10077 bp, 10 predicted proteins | sample 1577111 | NCBI WGS metagenome assembly OHAQ01 (sample SAMEA3541549, study PRJEB24748) | human gut metagenome | biome: human gut; feature: human-associated habitat; material: faeces | place: China | collected 2012 | reverse complement strand
GGCAGTGATAAAGATGAAGAAAGTGTAGTTAACTGGATTAAAGCAGCAAGTATTATTGCTCAAAAAAATCCTGTAAAATATGGTTTACTTGATAAATCTGGAGATAAATTACCTACACCACAACATCAAGAAGGTTATATTGTCCACTTAGGCGACCATGACTGGGTATTGAGTGGTATTGTTGCTAAAAACACAGTAATTTACCTCAAAGAAATTGCTAAAACTGATTACAATTTCTCTGATAAAGATTTAAATGGTAAATTATTCAATGATTTTAGAAATTATATTGGTGCACAAGTTTCCTTCATGTATTTGCATAATCTCATGGCTCAAAATGGTCTTGAAGATGTACGCAATCTTGTTCATCAAATAGTTTTAAAATAAAATATTAAATTTTACCTATCCCAATGACTCCTCTTATTGTCATTTATATAAAAGCCATAACTCTTTAACCCTTAGAGTTATGGCTATTTTCTTTATCTAAAATTATCAGTGATGTGAAAAGCCCTCTCCTGTTACTTCTCTTGCATCAGAAATAATAAAGAAAGCATTTTTGTCTATATCCAAAGTTAACTCTTTTATTCTGTCCTCACCAATAGGTTCGGCAGAATTTTCCACTTTAAAGATATTTCGGTTAATCATGCCCAGACTAAGTGTGGAAAGAACTTTATCCGGATGGTTGCTCCATACTTTCAAGGCAGTCCAGATATCATTGTCATCCAATTGGATGAAATTTTCCAGACAATCGGGATTGTTATGGAACTCCGTATGATTAATGTCATTATATAGAAAGAAATGTAAGGCCGGCGAAGCAAACAGTTCTACTCCCTGTGATGCTAGTTCTTTGGCACGAAGCAACGTGCTGATAAGCATTCGTTCATAGGCTACCGATGTCTTGTGCAAATATACCTGCCAATACATGAGGCGACGTGCTGTCAGGAAATTTTCGATAGAGTAGATACCTTTGGATTCAATTACGAGACGGTCGTCGGCCACATCAAGCATCTTGATGATGCGGGCAGAACCGATATTCCCTTCTGTAACACCGGTATAGAAACTGTCACGACGAAGATAATCAAGGCGGTCCATATCCAATTGACCACTGACAAGCTGATGCAGGAACCGTTTCGGATATTCGTCCTTAAAGATCTGTATGGCAAGACTAAGCTGCCCGTTCATCTCTTTATTCATTCGTTCCATCAGCATAAGGGAGATTTCTTCGTGAGAAACTCCTTGTACAATCGTATCTTCAAGCACATGCGAAAAAGGACCATGTCCGATGTCATGCAGTAAGATAGCCGCTTGTACGGCTTCAGCTTCGCTGTCAAATATAAAGTTACCTTTGGAGGTCAGTTGGGTGATAGCTTCGCTCATCAGATAGAACGCACCTAGTGAGTGCTGGAAACGAGTATGTTGTGCGCCGGGGTATACTACTGACGAGAGTCCTACTTGCTTGATGCGGGTAAGACGCTGCAAAAGGGGATGCCGTACAATATCGTACAGTAACCCCTTTGGGATATTAATGAATCCGAATACCGGATCGTTGATTATCTTTCTTTCGTAAGGCATTCCTTCTCTTTAAAGAATCGCTTTCAGTTGCTCTGCCATTTGCACCTGTACTTCTTGGGCGGCAAGCCTTGCAGCTTCGGCAAACTTTTCTGTTTTATCAACGTAGATGATTCCACGGGAAGAGTTAACAATCAGGCCACAGGTACTGTTCATTCCATATTTGCAAACTTCTTCGAGCGAACCGCCTTGCGCTCCGACACCGGGAACGAGCAGGAAGTGGTTGGGAACAATCTTACGAATATCTTCAAAAGCACGTCCTTGAGTAGCGCCGACTACGTACATCATACGTTCGTCATTTGCCCATTCCTGCGATTTGCGTAGTACTTTTTCGAAAAGACGTTCGCCGTTTGCATCTTCTGTCAACTGGAAGTCGTGGGAACCTTTATTAGAAGTCAGTGCCAGTAAGATCACCCATTTGCCTTCGTAAGTAAGGAACGGAGTTACGCTGTCTTCACCCATATAAGGAGCTACAGTGACGGAATCTATCTCCAGCTCTTCGAAGAAAGTACGGGCATACATGGCAGAAGTGTTTCCGATGTCGCCACGTTTGGCGTCGGCAATAATAAACTGGTCGGGATAGTTTTCCTTGATGTATTTTACTGTTTTCTCAAATGCGATCCAGCCCTTCACGCCCATACTTTCGTAAAAAGCGAGATTAGGTTTGTAAGCGATACACAGATCGGCTGTTGCGTCGATAATCGCTTTGTTGAATGTGAAGATCGGATCTTCTTCTTTCAACAGGTGTTCGGGAATCTTCTTGATGTCGGTATCAAGCCCTACGCAAAGGAATGATTTCTTGCGTTTTATGTTTTCAAATAGCTGTTGTTTATTCATGTCTATACTATAATTTTTAGAGTTCACTTTCTTTCAGGCGTTCCGCATTTTCTGCCACGATCAGGTGATCGATACAATCTTGAATATCTCCGTCCATAAAAGCGGCAAGATTATAGATGGTATAGTTGATACGATGATCGGTGATACGTCCTTGAGGGTAGTTGTATGTCCGGATTTTAGCCGATCGGTCGCCGGTAGATACCATTGTCTTACGTTTGGAAGCTATGTCGTCTATGTACTTCTGATGTTCCTTGTCGTAGATAAAGGTACGGAGTCGTGCCAGGGCGCGTTCCTTGTTCTTCGGTTGGTCACGGGTTTCTGTACATTCAATCAGGATTTCTTCTGCAACGCCTGTATTCGGGTTCTTCCAGATATAACGCAAGCGTACACCGGATTCTACCTTATTAACGTTCTGTCCGCCTGCACCGCCACTTCGGAAGGTATCCCATTTGATTTCTCCTTCATTGATGACTACGTCAAATTCTTCGGCTTCGGGGAGTACGGCCACCGAAGCGGCGGAAGTATGCACACGTCCTTGTGTCTCTGTGGCAGGAACACGTTGTACGCGGTGTACACCCGATTCATATTTCAATATTCCGTAGACATTATCTCCTGTGACGCTGCAAACAATTTCTTTGTATCCTCCGGCTGTTCCTTCATTTGCATTGGATACTTCCATTTTCCAGCCTTTGGTTTCACAGAACTTGGCATACATACGGAAAAGGTCGCCGGCAAAGATTGCGGCTTCGTCTCCTCCTGCACCACCACGAATTTCGAGGATGGCGTTCTTGCTGTCTTGCGGATCGGCAGGAACAAGCATCAGTTTGATTTCTTCTTCTAATGCCGGAAGACGTTCCTGACTGTTGTCCATCTCCTCTTTTGCCATTTCACGCATGTCAGCGTCCGACTCATTCGAAAGGATGTTTTTGGCTTCCTCGATGTTGCCTAACAGTTGGATATATTCTTTGCGGGCTTTCATCAAGTCATCCAGATCCTTGTATTCTTTGGTCAGTTTGACATAACGTTTCTGGTCGGCAATTACTGCCGGGTCGGTGATGAGGGTAGATATTTCTTCAAAACGGGCTACAAGTCCGTCTAGTTTTTCTAATATGGTACTGTTATCTGCCATTCTTTAGTATCTGAATTCTCCGAACTCGCTTTTAATGATTAATTCAGTCTGGTCACACGCTTCGATACGTCCTACTATCTGTGCAGGAATGCCGAATGATTCGGAAATAGCGATCACTTCTTCTGCATGTTCCGGTGACAGGTAAACTTCAAGACGGTGTCCCATATTGAATACCTTGTACATTTCCGCCCAGTCTGTACCGCTTTGTTCCTGAATAGTCTTGAACAGAGGAGGAACAGGGAAAAGATTGTCTTTTACTACACGGACATTTTCTACGAAATGCAGCACTTTGGTTTGCGCACCACCGGAGCAATGAACCATACCGTGGATTTCCGGACGTAAGGTGTCAAGTAGCTTTTTCACTACCGGAGCATAGGTGCGGGTAGGAGAGAGTACCAGTTTACCTGCGTCAATTGGAGAATCCTCTACAGTATCTGTCAGTTTTAATCCTCCGGAGTAAACCAGTTCTTCAGGTACGGCGGCATCATAGCTTTCCGGATATTTCTCTGCGAGGTATTTGCCGAAAACGTCGTGGCGGGCACTTGTCAGACCGTTGCTGCCCATACCTCCGTTATATTCTTTTTCATAGGTAGCCTGTCCGTAAGAAGCAAGGCCTACAATGACATCTCCCGGACGGATATTGGCATTGTTAATAACGTCCGAGCGTTTCATGCGGCAGGTTACGGTAGAGTCTACGATAATAGTACGAACCAAGTCGCCGACATCAGCAGTCTCGCCACCGGTAGCATATACACCTACACCCATTTCACGGAGTTCAGCCAGCAATTCGTCTGTTCCGTTGATGATAGCGGAGATTACTTCGCCGGGAATCAACAGTTTATTGCGTCCGATAGTTGAAGAAACGAGGATATTGTCTACAGCGCCTACACAAAGAAGGTCGTCGATATTCATAATCAATGCGTCCTGTGCAATACCTTTCCACACAGACAAATCGCCTGTTTCTTTCCAGTACATATAAGCAAGGGAAGATTTGGTTCCGGCGCCGTCGGCGTGCATGATGTTGCAATATTCCGGGTCCCCACCCAGTATATCGGGAATAATTTTGCAGAATGCTTTTGGGAAAATTCCTTTGTCGATGTTCTTGATGGCGTTGTGCACATCTTCTTTTGATGCGCTTACGCCCCGCATCATGTATCGTTGATTACTCATGAGTTAAAGAATTATTTTTTGTATACGGCTGCAAAAGTACTGCTTTTTTTTCGTACAGCCAACTATTTGTTTATCAAGCTTCGTCCGGAAGAAGAATAAAACATAAAAGTGTTAATTAATGGTTCGTATTATTTTAATCATTATGCTGATTGATAGTGGAAAGAGACTAGTTAAACCGTTAAAGAGACAGGAGCAAAAGTTCCTTTTTAACGCTCTTTTATGGAAGTCCTTTCGTGGTGGTTAAGAGCTGGAATCGCCGTTATCTGAATAAATCAGGTAACGGCGATTCCGATTTTAGCTTGGAAGTTCTTTAAGAAATCATCCTTTAGAACTCTACTTTCGGAGCTTTTTCGCTTCCTTCTTCCGCTTCAAAGTATGCTTTCTTGTCGAATCCGAACATCCCTGCAAATATGTTTTTCGGGAAACGGCGGATATTGGTGTTGTACGATTGTGCCGCATCATTGAAGTTTTTACGGGCTACATTGATACGGTTTTCGGTACCTTCCAGCTGTGCCTGTAATTCAAGGAAATTCTGATTGGCTTTCAAGTCAGGATAATTCTCTGTGATAGCCAATAATTTGCCAAGTGCAGACGTTACAGCACCCTGTGCTTTTTGATATTCTGCCAGCTTTTCCGGAGTCAGACCTTCGGCATCCACTTTGATCTGTGTGGCTTTGCTACGTGCTTCTACCACTCCTTCCAATGTCTCTTTTTCATGAGAAGCATATCCCTTTACGGTGTTTACAAGATTGGGTATCAGGTCTGCGCGACGTTGGTATTGGGTTTCTACATTGGCCCATTGTCCGCTAACATTCTCATCCATGGTGACAAGACCGTTATATACACTGACTGCCCATATGACAAGGATAGCCACAACGGCTAAAATGATGATAATTGACTTTTTCATGTTTCTTACTTTTTGATGAGTATTTGATTATTTAATATTATCTGTAGGGATCAGAATCGTGAACCGGCTCCACCGCCGCCTCCCATTCCTCCACCGAAGCTGCCTCCGCTAAAGCCTCCGCCACTGCCTCCGAATCCGCCGCCTCCGAATCCGCCGATGAACGGACCGCCTCCGCCACCCCCTCTGTTGTGATAGTCGCTATCGTAGCTTTGCTGACGACGTATGATTGTATTTCCGCAGTTCTTGCAAGTATAGGTGACATCTTCCGTCTTTACCCCATTGACACGTGATACAAGTCTGCTTCCGGTTCTTTGCAGGGCATGTTTCCCGCATTTGGGGCAACGGCTCTGATTTCTTGCGGCAAAGAACGCTATCCCTACACCGATTACAGCGAACAGGATAACAGCGAAAATGAAATCCATCGATTCATTATTCGATTCAGAAAGCGATTCATTTTCCATTGATCCGTCAAGTCGCTGGCAAGTCGCCCGGATTCCGGCTACCATTCCTTCATTCCAGTTGCCGTCTTTCAGATATGGAATCATGTACTTAGTCTGGATACGTTTGCATATTGCATCGGGAAGTACCCCTTCCAAACCGTATCCGGTGTAAAACTGGATGCAGCGTTGGTCGGTGACTAACAGGATAACGAGTCCGTTATCTTTTCCTTTCTTGCCTACTCCCCATTGATTGAGCAGCTGATGGCAAAAATCAAAACACTCCATATCACCAATCGAAGGAACTATGGCAACTACCGTTTCAATCCCCGTCTGTTGTTCCAGAGCGTGGAGCATAGTGTCTATTGTGTCACAAGCAGCTTGCGAAAGTATCCCTGCCGGATTGCATACATACTGCATTTTATTTTGCAGATGTACTTTTGGCAAGTTGTCTACCGTATATACCTTTTCTTGGGCTTGCAGTGGAATCAGTAGAAAAGTAGCAAGTATAAGCGTCAATATTGATTTCATAACAATCATTTTACATTTGCAAATATAGAAACTTTTTCTGTTATGATTCCAAAACTCCTTGTTATAATAGGTTTAATAAATATACCGCCCGACGAAATCCCGTACATTGTCGGTGTATTCCTGTTTATTCTCTTTGTATGAGAGGGCATGGGCTGCTCCCGGTACGATCCAGAGTTCTTTGGGTTCCGGCTTTGCTTCATAGAGCGGATAAACCATCCATGTGGGGACATACGTATCTTTGTCTCCATGAATAAACAGCATGGGCAGCTCACATTTCTCTACCTGCTTAAGTGAGGAAGCTTCTTTGAAGTTCCATCCGTATTTTTTCTCGCATAACCAGCTTGTAGTGTACATTAACGGGAAAGCAGGCAGGTGGAAGGAAGATTTGAGTTCGTGCGAAAATTCATCCCATACACTGGTGTAGCCGCAATCCTCTACAAAACATTTCACAAAAGGCTTCTGCTTTTCGCCGGATACCATCATTGTGGTGGCACCTCCCATTGAGATACCATGTACTACCATTTGAGTACTGTCTCCAAAGATTTCATTTGCAATGTTCATCCATTGCAAAACATCGATCCTGTCTTTCCATCCCATTTGGATGGCTCGTCCTTCGCTCTCTCCCTGATGTTGCAAGTCGGGAAGCAGGATATTATATCCCAGATCACGATTATACAGATAGCCGATCATAAACATACGGATAGCATTGTCGGTGTATCCATGAACGATTACAGCCGTTTTACTGGTTGGAGCAGGTGCGGCGATGTAAAAGGCGTGTAGCTGTATGCCTTGCGGATTGATAATGAATGTATCTTTCAGTGCATTCACTTGTTTCAGGCTATCCACCCACGGGCGCAGGAAAGGATAGTTTCTGTACATATAGGGATATGAATCGGCGTCTTTAGACAATATTTTGGCATTCGGCGTCAAGGAGAAGTTCAACATGTAGAAACTCCCGCCGATTGTGCAACTGGTAAGTACCAGCATGATAATAATAATGCTGTAGACTGCTCTTTTCTTCATAATAAATCCCCTCAATTAAAATATCACGCCCATATTCTTAACTCTATCAGAAAACGGCTGTCAGCACCTTTATCTTATCGGTGCCATATTTCCCAAGCGGCAAATGCCTGTAAAAGTAGCATTTCCAAACCGTTTTTCGTAACAGCCCCTTGTGCTTCTCCCTTTTTCATGAAAAGAGTGACGTTTGGATTATATAACAAATCGTAGAGCAAATGGTTTGGAGTGAGCAGTTCGTAAGGAATGTTGGGGCAGAAATCTACTTTGGGGTACATTCCTACCGGAGTACAGTTGACGATTACGGTGTATTCCTCCATGATTTCCGGAGTCAGTTCTTCGTAAGTCAGCATATCGTCGGTCTTGTGTGTCCGCGATACAAACACGCTTTCGATACCCAGATTCTTGAGTCCGTGATAAACAGCTTTGGAAGCACCTCCGGTGCCGAGGATCAGTGCTTTTTTGTGCTGAGGTTGTAGCAGCGGCTGAATAGATTGTGTAAAACCGATGATGTCGGAATTGTAGCCGACCAGTTTTACTTTTCCTTTCGGTTGGCGGATAATCTTAATGACGTTTACAGCGCCAATTTTAGCTGTATCCCGATCGAGTTCGTTCAGAAAAGGAATCACTTGCTCTTTGTAGGGGATGGTGACATTGAGCCCGCACAAGTTGGGATTCTCTTCAATAACTTCCATAAAATCATTGATATTGGGAATCTCGAAATTCACATATTCCGCATTGATGCCTTCGGACCTAAACTTTTCGTTAAAGTAGCCGATTGAAAACGAATGTCGCAAGGGGTAGCCGATTAAACCGTATTTTTCCATGACACGAAAGGATTAAATTAATTATTCATCATTCTTCATTATTTTGTCGCCGTATAAAGTGTGCAGATACCAAATGTCAACCGTTGGAAATGAACTTCGCCGAATCCGGCTTTCGATATGACTCCTTTCATGACTTCCCCTTGGGGAAATACTTTGATAGTGTCCGGCAGATAATGGTAGGCACTGTTGTCTTTGGAGAGGAGTTTGCCAAGCAATGGGATAACTACTTTCGAGTAGATGGCGAACAGTTGCTTCATGGGGAAGCGATCCGGAGTAGTCAGTTCCAGGATAACCAGATGTCCGCCCGGTTTCAGTACACGGCACATTTCGGAGAGACCTTTGTCCAGGTCTTCAAAATTGCGGATACCGAATGCTACGGTGATAGCGTCAAATCTATTGTCGGCAAAGGAGAGAGAAGTGCAGTCCTCCCGGGCAAAAGAAATTTTGTCCGAGAGTCCTTCCTTCTTTACTTTTTCACGACCCACGTTCATCATGCCTTCCGAAATATCCGTTCCGATCAGTTCGTCAGGATTCAGTTCGCGGCAAGCGAGGATGGCGAAGTCTCCTGTTCCGGTGGCAACATCCATGATGTGCTGTGGGCGGAAGGGACGGAGCCAGGCAATGGCTTTACGGCGCCAGCTGCGGTCTATACCTAAAGATAAGGTATGATTCAGTTTGTCGTAAGCATGCGCAATGTTATCGAACATACGTTCCACCTGCTCGGTTTTCTTACCGTCTTCGTTGTAAGGCTTGATATGTTGTTGTGGGTAATCCATGCTTATTTGCTCAAGAAATTCATAACGTTCTTTTCGATACGTTCAGCGATGTTGCTGGTATCTTCTTTCACAAATTTCTCACCGGTGATATTCTCGAACAATTCGATGTAACGATCGCTGATGCTCTGTACGATAGCCGGAGTCATTTCAGGAACTTTCTGACCATCCTTGCCTTGGAAACCATTTTCCATCAGCCATTCACGAACGAATTCCTTAGAAAGCTGCTTTTGAGGTTCGCCTTTTTCGAAGCGTTCCTGATAGCCGTCAGAGTAGAAGTAACGGCTTGAATCCGGTGTATGAATTTCGTCCATCAGATAGATAGTACCGTTGTGCTTGCCGAATTCGTATTTTGTATCAACGAGGATCAGACCGCGTTCAGCAGCGATTTCAGTTCCACGTTTGAAAAGAGCCAGTGTATATTTCTCCAGAGTCTCATATTCTTCGGGAGTAGCGAGTCCTTGTTTCAGGATTTCTTCCTTAGAGATATCTTCGTCGTGCAGTCCCATTTCCGCTTTCGTTGTCGGGGTGACGATCGGTTCCGGGAATTTCTCGTTTTCGCGCATACCATCCGGCAGTTTCACACCGCAGATTTCGCGGACGCCGCTTTTGTAAGTACGCCATGCGCTACCGCACAGATAGCCGCGTACAATCATTTCTACCGGAAAGCCTTCGCACAAAACTCCGACAGTAACCATCGGGTCCGGCGTAGCCATTTTCCAGTTCGGACAGATGTCAGTAGTGGCATCGAGGAATTTGGCTGCAATCTGATTCAGCATTTGGCCTTTGTAAGGGATACCTTCAGGTAAAACCACATCGAAAGCCGAGATACGGTCGGTTGCTACCATGACGAGTTTTTCGCCGTTGATGTTGTACACATCGC
>OHAQ01003754.1_pt1 | contig 10078 bp, 9 predicted proteins | sample 1577111 | NCBI WGS metagenome assembly OHAQ01 (sample SAMEA3541549, study PRJEB24748) | human gut metagenome | biome: human gut; feature: human-associated habitat; material: faeces | place: China | collected 2012 | reverse complement strand
CGCTCGTCGGGACGGGTGGTCCCGCCCCTTGCCGCTGGGCGTTCCCCGACCGATGAGTTTATTTTTGTAATTCTGCAATCTTGTTTTATTGAAATATTGATAGCTTGATTGATTGAAAGCAAGATTTCAATATGGCAGGATTGAATGAAAACAATAAACCATTCAATATTGATTGAAATACTGAATGGTTTATTTATTGCAAGAATATAATTACTTGCGAAAAGAATAAAACTCGCATCATGTATCGTTTTCATCCATTCTTCGGAGCAGACTTTTTTGCAATGTCTCCAAATACCGAGTTCTATTTATTTTACGGCTTCGCATTTCCAAATAAGAATGATATAAATCACCAATATCTATACTGAACACATTTTCAAAATATCCTGCAATCTCTTTTAAAGTAGCCGTTCCTTTATTAAAATCCCCATTCGCTTCTAAAGCATAAATCAGTTCTACCAACGCCCTTTTAGAGCCAGTCCAACGCAAAATAGTTTCTACAACCTGTCCGTTATCCGCTTTGCGCTGTACAATACGCTCCAATTCTTGCAATCTGTTAGTCAAATAGATTTTCAACAGTTCGTTGGTAATAATTTTAGCCACTTTAAAATCATATCCGGTTGAATATAGAGGGTCTTTATCAATATGGGAACTGTCTGTACATATTCGTAAATCGTTTTGGTTTCGGGTAAAATAATACCTATCCAAATAAGTAGATAGAACGGTAATACTGAGTAAAAGTCCAAGTTCCTACTGAAATAAAACGTCAAACTATCCAATTCTTTATATAAATACTCTCTTTGTGCAATATCACTACCGGTAGGATATTTACTCTCAATGACATATATTTTATTGTAATACAAATACTTGCTCAATACTTACGGCTTATACTCCTTAAAAAAAGAGATTTCTTCCGTTTCATCAGCAAACTGATAAGCTAATATGTATTTTCTCAATTCATTATATAAAGGCTGAATAAAACGCATCATATACAAAGCACTGCCCATGCCCATACAATCATCTATACCGAGCTTTTCTATCTCTGTATTGATTGGGACAATATCTTATCTACAAATTGCATAGAATATCTTTGAGTTGATTATAAAGATCTAATACTATCTCTATATCGCCTTAATTCTTTTTCTCCGGCATTTTTTATAGCCGAATCCAGTTCATTAAGAATTCTAACTCTATCATTAGGTATCATTCCGACAAACGGAACAGTGTTTGATACCGTATTTCCTAATAAAGTTGTTTTTATATGAAGTCTTGAAATAAAAGTCCGTAGCTCCAACAACCTTTCGTGTTCGGTAGCTTCTACAAAAGAGCCACGTTGTATTTCCTCGTATAATTCTGATTCGGAAAATACGGTCAGTGATACAAAGTTTACGGTAAAGGGGGATAGCTGATTGAACACATTGGCAGTATTAATAGCGTTCCGCTTTCCCTTGCCTTTTCCTGCAAGCCCTGTCAGATACACGAGGTTATATCTGATATTTGCTTCTTCCAGCTTCTTGCATTGCTCGATAATATCATTAGCCGTATATCCCTTGTTCATTGCTGCCAATGTATCATCATCTCCCGATTCTGTTCCGATACTGATACCGTCAAAGCCCAAATGACGCAGGTTCTTCAATTCCTCTACCGTTTTCGGCTTAATATCTGAAATCCGGGCAAACATACCGATGCTTTCACAATGACGAAGGTACTTCCTGATTAGAAGACCTAAATCCAATAGTCTGTTATAACTTAAAGCAAAAGGATTAGCTCCGGTTAAAAATACTCGCCGTGCCCTCGGTTGATAGTCTTGTATCACCTTCAAGTCTTCCTCTACCTCTGTAATAGGAGATAGACGAAACTTTGTTCCGTGATATAAGCTACAAAATTTGCACTTGTTATGTGTGCATCCAGCTGTAACCTGTAATAGTTGAGAACTTGCCTCGTAAGGCGGTCGCCACACTTGTCCTGTAAAATGTAATAGTTCCATATAATTATCAATTAAGCTCTTGAAATCGGCTATTTTCCATATTTTTGTGTTGCGAAGTTAGGATGTTCTTTTGGAATAAAGAAGAACTATACTATCTGTCAGCCACTTACGTTTGGGTTAGTATTTCTCAATATCAATGATTTTAAGAATAAAAAAAATGCGAAAAAAATTAGATTATGAATATTGTTCTGCTTCCCCTATATTAGAATGGTTAGGCGACAAGTGGGCTTTAGTTGTCTTGTTGAAGCTACACGAGAATGGGGTAATACGTTTTAATGAACTATATAAAACAATTCCCTCTATATCGGAAAAAATGCTCTCTACTGTTTTGCGCTCATTGGTAACGGACGGATTAGTGAGTAGAAAAATATACCCCTCAGTGCCACCCAAAGTGGAATATTGTGTATCTGAGTTTGGAGAAACCTTGATTCCTCATTTAGAGCGATTGAAACAATGGGGGCAAGAAAACTTTGAAACAATAATGAAGAATAGACAAAAAAATAAGTATTGAAATAGCTGAATGTGCTTTTTTGCGATTCTGTATTTTTTTCTTTTCATTAGGTTTCATTCTTTGCACTTGGTTGCACAATAAGTAATTTTCTACCCTTTACTCTCCTATCATGCGTAAAGCCATAGAATACGATTTAGAACAGGAACGCTCGTTCGATTATTCTAAAGTGGACAGGAATGGACTTGTAAACCATATCGCCCAATTCGTATCGGGATTATGGCAAATCCATCCATTCGGTGAAGAAAATACTCGAACGACTGCCATGTTTACAATTCTCTATCTCCGTTCTATGGGCTTCGATGTAACGAATGATTTATTCGCCAAACATTCGTGGTACTTTCGCAATGCCTTGGTACGAGCCAACTACCAGAATGTACAAAAGGATATTATGCGTAATTCCGAATATTTAGAACGGTTCTTTCGCAATCTTATATTGGGTGAAACTAATGAATTGCGGAATCGATATATGGTGGTTAATGCTCCGGAAGGACTAGTCGCAGAGCCGGTAAGACCTGTCAACCGAACAAGTTCGCTCTTTATTGCTAGCCTTATCAAACAAACAATTATCATTGAAAGGATTAATGGAGAAAGTAGGATTGAAACATCGCCCAACATTCCTGGAGAATTATATAACGCCAGCTTTTAAAGCAGGTGTTATCAAAGTGTTATATCCAGACAAGCCCAATCATCCTCGACAGAAATATTTGCTGACGGCAAAAGGGTTGGCATTATATAACGAAATCAAGTCAAAGTCATAATCTTGATGGTTGCTTTTGTCGTGGCATCTTTACTAGAGGGCTTTCGTTGTTTGGCTTCATTACTGATATTAAGCGTTTGCCAAAACCGTTTTTATTCGAGTTTGCTCATGCGTCACGAAAAAAGCCTACTTTTTATATATTTTATTGCTTTTCAATAAATTATCCAGTTTTATATGGAATTTGGAGTATAGTCTGAATGTGCGACAGATTAATGATTGCAAAGAAAAATATGGGGTTCTTTTAGAGTATCAGCGATGAATATGGTTTGATCTTAAAAGGATTTCTTTTAAAATCCGTATATTTGAAACCGAAAACCAAAGAATAAAAAAATATGTTTACCAACAGGGATGAAGTATTGGAAAAAGCTTTGAGAATATTCGCTAAGATGAATTACGAGAAAGCAAGCCAAATGGAAATTGCCAAGACCTGCGGATTGTCTAAAGCAGGACTAGTTTATTATTTTCCATTCAAATTGGACTTGTTCAAGGCTGTAGTGGACAAGTATGTATTCGATACCCAGCATTCGAAAAACAAGTTTAACTTCACTGCAAACTCACTGTCGGAGTTTATCGACCAGTATGTAGCCGGAGTGGAAAACACGATGCAGCGGCTCGTACACTTGTTGGATGATGGGAATAATCCCAGCGGTTGTAGCTTCAATTTTTACTATTATCACCTATTGATGCAAGTAAGGCTGTATTATCCCAATGTAGAGAAAAAACTAGCTGTCATATTTGAACAGAACTACCAACTATGGAAGTCCGCCATTCAAAAGGCTAAAGAAAATGGGGAAATACGGCAGGATCTGGATGTGGAAGAAACAGCTTCAATGTTCTGGCAGATGTTCTTCGGTACGTCCTTTGAAGAATCCTTTTTTCAAGGGTTGGATACCCAAAAACTATCACGAAGCCTGCACTTTCTCTACTCTCTGTTGAAAGCCTGAAATTCAGGTTCCTTACAATGTAAGGAGACAATATATTCCCACAAAAGGGACTTTAATCAAATAAAACCAATCATCCGGTTTGTTTTTCTGTTTCTTTGTGTATATTTGCGGCTATATAATATTGCTGTCAGTTACATGGACAATGTTCAGAAACAGAAAGAAAACATCGCGTACTCTACAAAGAAAAAGGAAAGGACGGCTTTTCCATACATCCGTTTCTCCCCCACATTTACATTGATTATAAGCCGGATGTACATGCGGTACTACCCCACCTGCAAGAATCCGCCCGATAGAAGAAACCCGGTAGAAAAGAAACTGATGCTACACTGTCAATGTTTAATAATGTTCCTGCTTGTCCCATTATATAAATGATAAAGTAAAATTGTATGGAAGATTTTGATATTCTTAACAAATTTGACAATGACAAACTAATAGACATAGTGAAAAATTATAAACGCTATGGTTATAATGATGCACTTCGTAATTATGTTATCAATTTATTAGAAGAGAGGGGCTGGAGCAGAGAGGATTTGCAACGATTTGGTTATTTAACAAACAATAATTACGATGAAGCAGAAAAACAGTACAAAGCATACAAAAGAAATTCATTAATAGGAATTTGTACACTTGTATTTAGTGGGGGAATTTTGATTATTGTCTATTTAATCTTTTTGATTATGGCTTATAGAAATGTTGCAAGATTTTATAAGGCATTGGGGCGCAATGAAGATGAAACCGCGTTGTTCAATGCTTTGGGCGTGTTGGCTTATTTTCATCTGAAAGAAAAAATGAAAGAGGAATTGAAAGGAATAAGATAGGTTTATAACAGGGAAAGGTAATAGCTGAACGCTATTCTTTACCAAACAGTTACCGATAATCGTGCAATGAATAAAACAGTCCAGTCCATAATATCCTTGATATCTTTCAGTATTATATTGATAATCATAACATTATTTTGTGGCGGTTTAGGCTTTGGCCGTCTGTTCGGAATATATGGTATTATGGAATATTGTTTTTTAAGTATGCTTGCAGTTATAGATATACTGGTAATCTGCAAGGTCTATAAATTATATGTAACGCAACCTAAAGTTATAATATTATGGTTGGGGTTGGAATGTTGTTCTATTCTTTTGTGGCTTGCTTTTATCTGTATAGACCAAAGTTTGTTGGAGTGGCAAATTACAAACTTCATATTGCAAGCTGTCGGTTTGGAGGGTTTCGAAGGAGATGAGCAGGGATTGAATATGCTTGCGGTCTTATGTGGCATTATTTATCCTTTTATTGGGATTGGGTGTTTATTCACCGGATTGGGAATTATAAACAAATCAGCAACAAGGAAAGAGTCATTTATAAACTAAAAAAAGAAATAGAACTGCCTGTAAACGCCGGTTTCACCTTATGGCTGCAAACTGCCACCCATTACCCAAAGCAACGTACAATTACGTAAGTTTGATATAATGTTTATCGTAATGACAGATTGATAATGAACAAGATACATAACTTGGTAAATATGAATATAGTAAACAGAATGTTACTTTCCTTTGCAATGTTTTGTTGTTGTTTGAATGGCGTAAAAGCAACCCCATTGCTACAAGATACTATACAGGATAAAACCTACCGACTTTATCCGTTGGGAATTGCTTGTCGCAACGGCGACATAACAACCATAAAACAGTTGCTGGCAGGAAAAGATGAACCGATGGCAATGAGTAGCGATTGTTACGAATTTGATATACTCTATACAGCAATCTACTTTAACAAAGAAGACGTGCTGAAGTATGCCCTTACCCGATACAAGGACATTAACGATAGAGTATATAGCGATGAATACGGACTTACGCTCCTGACATATGCCTGTAGATTGTCCAACGTAAAGTTAGCCCGTATTTTGTTGGAGCATGGTATTCACGTAAATGGCTGTCAAAGTCCATACGACACCTACAAGGTATATCCGATTATGGAAGCCATTGCCAACAAGAACATAGAACTGGTACAGTTGCTTTTAGAGTATCGTGCAGACCTTGAAATAAAGGATAGTAACGGCAACACTCCTTTCACTTTAGCAAAAGAAGCAGGTTCACAAGAGATTGAAAATTTACTTTTACAATGGATGAGATAACAAAAGGAATACTGACAATGCAGGATAACACACAAGCCATTCTCTGCTAAACCATTAGATATAACAGATGAAAGCATTTCTATTATATTGCTTATTTCTTTTTCCATTTAGCTATGCCATAACAAAAGATAGCTATATGGAACAAAATTCAACAAGGTGTCATTCTTCAGCTGAACAAGATACCCTCTATATTGAAACAGAAAAAGCAGAGTTTGAAATTATATATAGGCTATGCTTGGATCAACAAGGTAGAAAGAATGTTGTCTACGAGTTGAAAACATCAGATGATAGCAGCATTGATTTTGTACAAAGCTATATGGTCAATGGAATAAGAAAGTTGGATTGTTTTGTTGTGTATGATAATGTGGCAGATGGAAATCGATTTTTATTCTATGATTATGAAAGTAGGGTCATTCACATGACACCAGCTTGCTTTTCCGATTTCTATCCGATCTGCAGTTCTGCAGATTTTTCAAAAGGGGAAGTTTTGTTAATAAATGGGCACTCTCATTTAAAACAGCCGAACGACACAGTAAGTATTGATAGTAAGGTGACTTATGTACCATTTAACCGTAATAATCGAATTATAAAGGCAAAGTTGGTTCCATATACCCAAGTTGAAAAGGACAAAATATATCAAACAACGGAAGATCACATCTGACAGTAACCCACTCTATTCCAGTTAAAATATTAACAATACCCAACAATGACAGTAATCAGTTTATACTGTTTTTCGCATCTTTCAGTTTAGACTTATACTTATTCGGCAAATGAAGATGGAGAGGCTGTGCAGGACAGTAATAGATTGTATTGACTTAGGCAACAGCAGGAGTAAGATTGCAATATTTTTTCATTGGAGAGACTTTAACAAAATAAAACAAACCACTCGGTTGGTTTTTATATTTCTTTTCATATATTTGCGACCATATGATATTATTTCAGTCACATGGGCAATGTTTATAAACAGAAAGGAAGCATCGTTCTGTACAAGGAAGAAAGGAACGGTACGGACTATATACGGATAGAGTATGCAAATAGTCCGACTGTTGCGCTTTTGCTTGCTTATGATGAGGGCATAGAAACAACGGGCAGCGGCTGGGCTTATATGGAAGCTGCCTCTTTCAAACCAGTCGATTTCCATAAACGCTACTCTCCCTATGCTTTCATTGATTATAATAAGGTCTATTCCCTACATTTCCTACAGCAACAGAATTTTATTCCTCCTATTGAACCGGAAAAAACTATTGAAACTCCGGATTTTCCGAGAAATTTGATAACAGAAGGATTGATGGAAATTACCTTATCTGCACAAGGGCATCTGTCCCGCCCGTCACGACATAAAATTTTACGGTCACTCCGCTCCTTACGCATGGTAGGAAGAATAGGCATATTATGTGCCTTTAAGGTTTTGCCGACTTGGAGAAAATGGTCAGGGAACAGCTATGAAATTATAGAATTGCTCCGAAAGGCAGAATATTATTTATGGGGAAAAACAAATGAAAAGGATGTGATAGAAGCAGCAGACCGTATATCTGCCCTCGTACAAGGATATGATTATGGAACCAATTTTGTTCCATTTATGGCTGGTATGTCGGCAGTGCGGGCAGCTTATGCCGTAACGGCTTCCAGCCTCAGTGAAGAAGTTTTTGAAAATGACGGGCAAACTGACTCCGACAAATGGGATGCAGCATTTTTGGCAAGTCTTTCCTATAATAAAAGAACAGCAGATATAGAGGAAATCGACCCCGAATTGAACAGAAAATTTTGGACGTGGTATCTTACAGACTGTATTCCATTCGTTTACGAAAGTGAAAAACATCCCCGATATTATACCGATAACAGAATTAGTATCCCGATACCGGCAAATTGCAATGCAATATTGTATGACGGCATCAACCGATTCAACTCTGCACTCGACTCATATGTTCATGCTCCTACTAACAGAAAAGAGATATTGCGTATGCAGCCGTATGCAACAGACGAAAAGCTTGTCCGCACAGTAGCTGGTTTTCTGCAAGGTTATTGTTGCATTCCTTCCAATGCTCAAGAACTGGAAAATTATTGTATGATAGGACATTTCTATTATGACATTATAAGATTCTGGTATTGTGTGGCTTTATTGGCTCTATCTTCAGATTCTGCAGCTCTTGACTGTCTGACAAGACTTGCCCATACCCTGATGGAACAAGGTCCGGGAGATCTACATGTTTTATACCGCATACTGTTGCTGCTGCCGGAACAGAGTTCTTTAAACGGACTACGCCAAGAACTGTCTGATTATTATAAGAATACGATTCCAACTCTTATAGCTGCCCAATGGTTGGCAAAAGCAGAGATTCCTTATCCTGATGATTTTGAATGGAACCTATCTTTTCATTTTACTTCTAACGGGGAAATGTTTCCCACATCAAATAATCAAGAAGAAAAGAAAGCATGGTATATCCTAAGAGTTGATATGTTTGGCCCAAGAACGCTTTTCAATGACTACACGCGTTTCACAAGTTATCAAATTTATCTGCGCAATGGTGACCACAGTATTCATGGAAGTTGGAATGAAAAAGACGGTTTCCTTATACGAGATGGAGAATCATTGATGGAGAATGAACTTCATACTCCTACCCTTCTTGTACTCCTAATGCACAGGCTGGCTGAGTATGGTATACGGTTTTCGAAAGTTCCGGCAAGACTGTATACTAGCAAAGGAATATCACGGAAATCTGTAGAAAGTTGGATAAAGAACGTAATGAAAGCGTATGAGGATGATAGGATGCAAGAAACTCGTGACAATGCCCTCGATATTCTCAAATACGAAGGAGATATAGAAGATACGGTAGTAGAATTGAGAAAGAAGTGGGGAGATGTTGTTTCCGTATTGAAGGATAAACGTTTTGATGAAATCGTAAACCAATATTCCTGTTTTTCACATGAGATTGGTATATCTGCCTTAGGACAAGAACTTACAGCTTGCGGATATGCTCTTTACAATTTAGATGAAGATGATATTTATCTGTTGGAACTGATTCCGCAGGCAGAAATGGGAGCTTTTGAGAAGAAATGTCACAAATACGGCCAATATTGCAAACTACTCAAACAGCCGCATCGTGATTTCGGCATACAAGCCAGGCATATTGCTCCACGCAAGCAGATGCCGCGTATGCAAATGGTATGGCCCAATGACAATATCTGCTATATTACAAGAGGATTTGCCGGTTACTTCGCCTATGGGGAATGGAAACAAGAAAGCAAGACAGAATGGCAAGGAACATTTATAGTAGATTTGCGCGTTGTCCCTCTTCAACCGGTAAAATTTAAAACGAAGAAAATCCATAGTTTTATATATTCGAAAGAACTGGACTTTTATGCTGCATTGTATTCTACCTCTTTAGGAGAAATGCCCGTTGCCGGAAAGAATCCTTTGGAAGCAGAGAAATGGCCGCGTGTGTGTGATTTGAGTGTTTACGATAAATATGAATTCCAGTGGTGCGGACATTATCTTTGTTTGGGGGATGTCCATAGTGCTATTGTTCACACAATGACAGAACAAGGAGTAAAATATGTAAGTCGAATTATTTTACCGGAAGGTTTGATATATGCTCCCAGCTTCGGGATAGATGGAAAGGGAACGTTATATATAGTAATGGGGGAATACAGCCAATCAAAAATTATCCGATATGATGATAATGGGAAATATATAACTATGCCATTTTCCATGTCCGGCTATGAAACATTCTATACTGGCAGCAGCCCTGTACCGAATACAACA
>OHAQ01003739.1_pt1 | contig 10104 bp, 10 predicted proteins | sample 1577111 | NCBI WGS metagenome assembly OHAQ01 (sample SAMEA3541549, study PRJEB24748) | human gut metagenome | biome: human gut; feature: human-associated habitat; material: faeces | place: China | collected 2012 | reverse complement strand
AAATTGTTTTCACTTCCCGGTATTTCTTTTCTCCCATTAAGCTTTCGCCGCTGAGCTTTAACAGAATACGTTTGAACTTTGCCATAAATTAATTTTTTTAATGTTTAGTCGCAAAGTTAGAAATAAATGTCAGAAGAATTGTCAAAACCTCTTATTTTTATTCCTTATTTCTATCGTCCTGTCACTTGCAGGTATTCACGTTTTTTTACTTCATACTGGGCATAGGTTTCTACGTATTTGTCACGACTTTGCTGATAGAGGCTTTGTGCGTCGAGCAAATCGCTCATGGTACATGTGCCGGCCGCATAATAGTCTGTGTTCAAACGCAGGTTTTCTTTAGCCTGTTCGATGGAAAGTAAGGCTATCTTGACTTGTTTGTAGGCATCATTCAGGTCATCCCATGTATGTTTCATACGGATTACCAGCAACTGACTCTGGTCGGCAAGCTGATTTTCGGCATTGCGTAATTGTAGTTTCTGACGCTGGATATCGTGCGAGCCTCCCCACCAGCCTGAGATTGGTACGGATACCGTAGCGAATCCCAGCCAGAATGTATGATCCTTTCCTAACAGGTTTTCGTAGGCATAGCCTCCTCCGATAGCTATGGTCGGCAAGTTTTTTCCTATAGCCATTTTATGTTGCAGGCTGCTTGCCTTTACATTTTGTTGAAGAATATTGTATTCGTTTGTTGTAGCTAGCGCTGCTTCGGGTGGAGTGTAAAGTCCTTCCGGTCCCTGCGGTAACGTATCTTTCAACGTTGCCGCAACTTCTATGCTGTCTGCCGGATGTCCTATATATTGTGCAAGCATGCTTCGTGACAGTGAAAGCATGTTTTCTGCCTGAATGCGTTTACTTTGTATTTCGTTTTGTCGGAGTTGTACTTGTAATAAATCATTGCGGGTTGTTACGCCGGCTTGAACGCTGGTTTCCACATCCTGAAGTAATTGTGTCAGTTGCTTGTCGAGTGTACTGATAGTCTGCAATTTTTCTTTCAGCATTACTACCTGCCAGAAATAATTTTCGACTGTCAGAGTCACCTCGTTTTGCGACTGGCGCTGCTGGAGTCGGTTTACTTCTACATTTACCTTAGCCAGTTTGTTTCCGTTGACTATCTGTCCGCCGGTGAACAGTGGCAGGGTAGCAGAAACATCACCCACGAGCCCGTTTTTCATGAAGGCCATCTGCATTTCGGGTGATAGTCCCATACGTACCAGACTTTTGTCGGCAAGGAACCCGCTTCCCATGGCACTTACCGTGGGAAAGTATTTACTGAAAGCCTCTTGTTTGCTGTGTTCCGCCATGCGGAGGTTGTTTTGAGCATTTTTCATGCGTACATTGTTGTCGAGAGCAGCTTCTATACATTCGTCCAGCGAATAGACATGTTGGGCAGAAGCACATAGCGGCAACATACAGCCTGCCGACAGCAGGAATAAAGATATGATGTTTTTTCTTTTCATAATCGTAACTAATTTTTAATAGCTATCTTTTGTTTATTATGTTATTGAAGCTCAAGCTGCTCATTGATAGCGCGTTTACGGGTGGAACCTCTAAACAATAGCATGTACAGAACCGGAAGAACGGTCAGCAGGAAGATCATGGTGATAAGAGTTCCGTAGCAAATAACGGTTCCCATAGGCATCCACAATCCACTTTTGCCCAAAATCATCGGAATAACTCCCATAGAAGCTGCAGCAGAAGTCAGGAAAATCGGTCGCATGCGTCGGCGTGCAGAATGATAAATAGCATCACGTACACATAATTTTTCGGTATTTCGCAACTCTTCGGCATAGTCAATCATAATGATTCCGTTACGGACAATGATTCCCATCAAACTGATAATACCCAGTGTACATGTCATACTGAAGTCAACTCCCTGAATCAAAACACCTATTGCTGTACCGAAAACACAGAATGTCATGCTGCCGAAAATAAGTAATGCAATACTTAGACGGTGGAAATGAGCTATCAGGATGAATAATATCATGACGGCTGCAATGGCAAGTGCTCCCATAATAAGCGGATTTTGCTCATTGTTCTGTTCCTTTTCCGGAGCCGTCGCCGGTGCGGATTTGCGGCCGGAACAAGACAACAGCACCAGGAGCGCCAGCAAACAGAAAAAATATCGCAACATAACGCACAACTTCAATCATACGGAAACCCGAGACAGTGCCAAATCTATGAAGCTATATCGGGAAATACCTTAATCATAGACGGCAAACGGAAAGGCCCGATAACAAACACGCGCTTCGACCTGCCGGGATAACATTTCATACAGCACAAATATAACCATTTTTCACGAAGCGATACGGCGGTCCACAACAAAAATCGGAAACATCCGACCGATTTGCACGGTACTTGCAATTTTACAAATCGTCACGAAAAAACGAGCTTCAAACAGACGGATAAAACGACATTTTCAAGGTATAAGCGCAACGCCGGATTTCTCCCGGACGCTGCCGAACCGGGAAAATGAAGAATAAAGTTCAAACAATTTTTAAATTCAATTATTATGGATGTGAAAAAAGCTACAACCAGCACAGGGTTCAAATTGAGTGTGATGACACTTGCAATTATGAACATCACTGCCGTAGTAAGTCTGCGAGGTCTTCCCGCAGAAGCGGTTTATGGCTTATCGTCGGCATTCTACTACCTGTTCGCCGCAGTCGTCTTCCTGATCCCGACGGCCATGGTGGCTGCGGAGCTGGCGGCCATGTTCTCCGACAAACAGGGCGGTGTATTCCGCTGGGTCGGCGAAGCGTACGGCGCACGCACGGGATTTCTCGCCATCTGGCTTCAGTGGATCGAATCGACGATCTGGTACCCGACGGTACTGACCTTCGGCGCCGTATCGATCGCCTTTATCGGCATGAACGAAACGTACGACATGTCACTTGCGTCGAACAAGGTCTTCACGCTAATAGTCGTATTGGCTATTTACTGGGTCGCAACACTCGTTTCTCTGAAAGGCATGGACTGGGTCGGCAAAATCAGCAAATGGGGAGGTATGATCGGTACGATCATACCGGCAGGTCTGCTCATTCTTCTGGGCATCATTTACATTTCGACCGGCGGCCATAACTACATGGATATGTCGCAGGGCTTCTTCCCCGACCTGACGAATTTCGACAACCTGGTATTGGCCAGCAGCATCTTCCTCTTCTATGCCGGTATGGAGATGATGGGTATTCACGTGATGGACGTGAAGAATCCTTCGCGCAACTATCCGAAAGCCATCGTCATCGGCTCGCTGGTGACCGTGCTGATCTTCGTGCTGGGCACGTTCTCGCTGGGCTTCATCATTCCGGCCAAAGACATCAACCTGACCCAGTCGCTGTTGATCGGCTTCGACAACTACTTCCATTATCTGCGCATCTCGTGGGCTTCGCCGATTATCGCCGTCGCCCTGATGTTCGGCGTACTGGCAGGCGTACTGACCTGGGTATCGGGTCCGTCGAAAGGTATTTTCGCCGTGGGCAGAGCCGGTTACCTGCCTCCGTTCTTTCAGAAGAGCAACAAGAACGGCGTACAGCGCAATATCCTGCTCATTCAGGGCGGCGTGGTAACGCTGCTGGCGCTGCTGTTCGTCGTAATGCCTTCGGTACAGTCGTTCTACCAGATCCTCTCGCAGCTCACCGTACTGCTCTACCTGATCATGTACATGCTGATGTTCTCGGCGGCGATCGTGCTGCGCTACAAGATGAAAGGCACCGCGCGTCCGTTCCGCCTGGGCAAAAAGGGTAACGGTCTGATGTGGACGATCGGTACGGTCGGCTTCTGCGGCGCACTGCTCGCCTTCATCCTCAGCTTCGTTCCGCCCAGCCAGATCTCGGTCGGCAGCAACACCGTATGGTTCTCCGTACTCATTATCGGCTGCGTGGTAGTGGTAGGCGCTCCGTTCGTCATCTACGCCATGCGCAAGCCCTCGTGGAAAGACCCGCAGGCGGCTGCGGAATTCGCACCCTTCCATTGGGAAGTAAAAGCAGCCCCGGAAACACAGAACATTCCGCAAAACAACCCGCAAAATACGGGTAATACGGCTCCTGAAAACAAACAATAAAAGCAATCGTCATGGGACAAAAACTCACGAAACAAGACGTTCGGGACGCCGTACAGCACGCCTTCGAACAGACCAAAGCGGTCACAGGAGGTAAAAACGCCGACTATATACCCTATCTGGCCAACGTACCGTCCGACCTGTTCGGCATCGCCGTCTGTCTGCCCGACGGAGAGATTATCGCCGCAGGCGACACGGAATACAAGTTCGGCATCGAATCGGTATCGAAAGTGCCGACGGCCATTCTAACGATGAACCAATACAGCCCCGAAGAGGTGCTGACGAAGATCGGTGCCGACGCTACGGGACTGCCTTTCAACTCGATCATGGCGATCCTGCTCGAAAAGGATCACCCTTCGACACCGCTGGTAAACGCCGGTGCGATCGCCGCCTGCTCGATGATAAAACCCATCGGGAAGCCGGACGCGAAATGGGAGGCGATCCAGGGATTCATCGAAGGACTCTGCGGCTCGAGCGTGGAGGTCATCGACGAACTTTACAAATCGGAAACCGCGACCAACTTCAACAACAAGTCGATCGCGTGGCTGCTGAAAAACTATTCGCGCATCTACGACGATCCCGATATGGCGCTCGACCTCTACACCCGCCAGTGTTCGATCGGCGTAACGGCCCGCCAACTGGCGGTCGCGGCTGCGACCATCGCATTCGACGGCGTGAACCCCGTAACCAAACAGACGGTCTTCAAGCCCGATCTGGGTACGCGCATCGCCTCGATGATGGCCACCGTCGGTTTTTACGAGCATACGGGCGACTGGCTCTTCAACACGGGCCTTCCGGCCAAGACCGGCGTGGGCGGCGGCATCATGGGCGTCGTTCCGGGCGTGATGGGCGTAGCGGCCTTCGCACCCCCACTGGATGACGCCGGCAACTCGGTCAAGGCCCAGGCTGCCTTGAGCGACATCGTCGGACGGCTCAACCTCAACATCTTCCATCCGCGTAAAAGCATCCTGGCAGAACAGGCATAGGAGGATCGTTCCGGAATGAAAAAGGCTCGCTGTACAGCGAGCCTTTTTGTATCTTGCGATTACCACACGACACCGTCCCCATCGTGGAAAAAACCGCACACGAGGGTCAGGTACTCGGGCATTTTTCCGTCGGCTCCCCACTTGAGTTCGATTCCGAACAGCTCGGAAGTCGTGCGGCCTATGTCGAAGCCGCAGGCTTCGAGCGACGGACGCACCAATTCGGGATGGCGGCACGGGTTCCCTTCGGGACGTGTACAGGTACCATCGGGACAATAGAGGCAACTGCCGACGTAGGCGAACGAACGTCCTCCATACCGCCGCTCCATTTCGAGCAGACGCCTCTCGAGCCGCTGCCGTTCGGGGTGGATCAACCGCTTTGCCTCCGCAATGGGAAGACCGCCCTGTTCCGGAACGATCTTCGTCGCAATAAGCAATGCCCTGGAATACCGGGTCAGGTACTCCTCGACATCGAAATCGAAGGGAGGACATCCCCAACTGCGTCCATAGTTCGGACAGGTGCGGCAGCAACCCTCGAAACGCTCGGCATCGCGGAAACGGGCGATATAATCGGCGACGGGAATCGTCACGCTGAAATCTTCGGCTCGGTATGGGATCATATTTCGGTAAAGAGATCGAATTGATGCAGAAACGTAAAAGTAAAGAAAACCCCGATGACGGCACACAGGACGGCAAGCAGTGCATTCAGCACACGCGGGGAGGGTTTGGTGGATTCGCAGGCCCGATTCCGGATATAACGTCGGAAAAAGAGGAAGAGAGCGGGTACGACGCTGCACGCCAGCAGAAAATCCTCGGGAATCCCGAAAAAATAGACCTTCGAAAACCCGATCAGCGCCCAATGGCAGAGAAAGGTCGCCAACACGATATTCGCCCGCTCGGAGAAAGCCAGCATCAACGCGACGGTGAAGACTGCGACCGAGCAGGGCATCACGGGCGAGGTCATCATCGGAAAAGTACGCCCCAGGGCCAGCGAGAAGAGCGGATAAACGAGCGGCATACAGAACAGCACCAAAGCAAACCGGGGGTGTCGTCCCGTGCGCCCGAGCGAATCGTGTCCGGCCGCCAGGTCATAGATCCAGATACAACCCATGACCGCCCAGAACAGGGCCAGAATATCGTAATGTTCGCGCGGAGCGCAATAGATAAAATAATATACACCCGCGATCCAGAAATTCAATGCGGCCATAAAAACCTTCATCGCCACACGCACGGCACGCGTCGGACGCAGATAAAGCAAAAGGGTCAGCACCGCAGCGACCGCAACCAGCAGGAGCTGTACGGGCCACGTGGCGGCGTTGTATGCGGCGATCGTATTCCAGAAAACATCCATACGAAAAGAGTTTATTCACGGCTCCGTCTGCGCCGTGTGAGCGAGAAAGCCCGGCGGTTGAAGATGAATATCGGCAGCGTGGCGCCCGCAGCCAACAGGATAATCACGCTGAACGACACGGTGGCATTCAGAAAAAACTGCTGCATATATTCCAGGCCCTGCCCGGGATCGTTGAGCGATTGCAGAAACATGATGAGGGCAAAGACCGTCTTGTAGGCATAGATACCCGGGACCATCGGCAGCAGGGCCGGAATGTAAAGCACGGTCATCGGACAACGAATACCCCGTCCCAGCCAAAGGCTGCCGAAACCGATGACGACGGCAGCACAGAGCGAAGCCGTAGCGATGTCGATCCCCGCATAACTCATCAGGCAGAAACGCAAGGCGTGTCCGACGGCCGCCAGCAGGGCGATGTAGGGAAATGCCCGCACCGGAGGATCGGAAATCGCCCCGAATCCGATAGCGGCCACGGCCGCGAACACCCCGTCGAACAGAATATCCACTGCAATCATAGCAAACTGTTTTTAACGATCATCAACGTCGCCGAAAGACCTACGGCAATGCAGACGATCAGCAGCAGGGCGTTGATCAGACGGCTGCAACCGATCAGGATATGCCCTTCGACGATGTCGATCACCCCGTTGATGAGCGGAACGCCCGGAACAAGAAAGAGCGGGCTGGTGGCTATCGCCACCTCGGCCGTACAGTCGAAGCCCAATGCCGACGAGGCGCAGAGCGAAGCCAGAAAGGCGGAAAGGATAAAAACCAGGAAGTGATTCACGGCATGCGCCTGCATCCGCTGCCGAGCGGAAAAACCGACGAGCGTCGAGGTGAAGACGATGCCCACGGCCGTCCAGTCCCCGCCGAACAGACGACAAAAGGAGGCATTCGCCAGGCCGACCGTCAGCAGGACGAAAATCGGGTCCATACGCGGCTTGGCGATCAACTCTCCGTAACGGTCGCGCAGGTCGGTCAGCGACAGGTGTTCATCGACGGCATCCCAACTCAAAGCGCTCAGATCCGAATTCCGTTCGAAGCTGATCGGCAGCGCAGGGATCTTTACCACACGGGTAACGACTTCGCCGCTCCGTTCGTCGTGTACGGTGATGATTATGCTTTTCTGAAAACTCGACAACTGAATATCCACTCCCTGCGAGGTTCCGATGCGCTGTGCGTTGCGGATCACACGCGAAGTGTGCACTCCCGATCCTAACAGATAGGAAGCGTATTCCGCAACGAAATCGAGAATGTCGGTGAGTTCCTGTTTTGTTTTCATGACGGCACAAAAGTAGTGTATTCCCGCCAAATCGGAAACAACCGGCGAAAAGAAAAATTCCCGGAAAGAGTTTTTGTTTCCTGAAAAATACCGTTATATTTGCGGCAGATTTGGTTTCCGGCTCCTTATGCAAGGAGAGGAATGAAAAGGGAATCGGGTGTGAATCCCGGACAGTCCCGCTGCTGTGAAGCTCCGCGACGTTTCGAACATCTCTGCCACTGGTCCGCACGGACCGGGAAGGCTTCGGAACAGGAGTGAGTCAGAAGACCTGCCAGATCGATTCGATGTCAAAGGCGCTCGTGGGTTAGGCGTTTGATTTCGGTTGTGTTTCGCTTGATAAATTTTAGGAAAACCGTCCCGACACAGGGATCGTTGTACCGTTCCGGTACAAGAGATTTCCTCGTCTGCCACAGCGGTATTTCCAGTAATGAACGACAAACGAAAGTGCGGCGATAACCATTGTTACTGCCATAACATTCAAGAGATTAGGATGTCGCCGCACTTTTTTTTAACCGATAACGATGAATATCATACTCTATGGAATACCGGCCGATACAGCCGAGCTGATTGCCGGACGTTACGACCTGGAACTCATTCATTCGATCGAAGAAATCGGAACCTGCGGAGCGTTGCTCCCCGTCCCGAAAATAACCGCACCCCGGCAGTTGCTGGCTCTTTACAACGCCTTGATGCGTCACGAGGATGCGATCGATGCAGTCATCATCTGCGGGTCCGAAACCTGCGGTGCGGCCGGCACGATATGCTACGGGGCTCCTCCGGGAAAAATCTTCACACTCTGCGGCGATCCGGGAGGCGAAGAGCTGGAAGCGGAGTTATTCCGGCTGCTCGATGCCATCTTCACGCAAGCCAACCGGATCAACCTCTGAAACGACGTATTCCCGAAAAAACGAAAGGGATTCTATTTTCAAATTTTTTCCGGCACGAATTTGCTCCGACCTTTTCCGCCTTTGCAAAAAATCCGCTGGAAAGAATTTCCACAACCGGCTGTCACCTCGCAACCGGCCTTGCTCATGAGAGCAAATATACCCCGCTTCGATTCGGATTTATATCGTCTTTCCGGACAGCGGTCGCCCTCGGTTCCGCCCAAATTTATTTGGCTCTGCCACAAACCTGCACTATCTTTGCCGCATGGACTCAACGAAAGGATATATTCACGTCTATACCGGAAACGGCAAAGGCAAGACGACGGCCGCGTTCGGACTGGCCGTGCGAGCTTTGTGCGCCGGCAAAAGCGTTTACATCGGACAGTTCGTCAAGTCGATGCGATACAACGAAACGAAAATCGGGCAACTCTTCGACCAAGTGAAGATCGAACAGTTGGGTCGGGGATGTTTTATCGGCAAGGATCCCGAAGCGATCGATATCCGGATGGCACGCGACGGTCTGACCCGCTGCGCCGCCCTGCTGGAGAGCGGCGAATACGACGTAGTCATCCTCGACGAACTGACCATCGCCCTGCATTTCGGACTGCTGACGATCGACGCCGTACTGGATGCCCTGAACCGCCGCCATCCGGCGGTAGAAGTCGTCGTCACGGGACGTTATGCCCCGCAGGAACTTATCGACGCGGCCGACCTGGTGACCGAAATGCGGGAAATCAAACATTACTACACGCAGGGCGTCCTTTCCCGCGACGGGATAGACCGCTGACAGGCCAAAAGCGATCGTCATCACCCGACTACACGGGCGCGAATAACAGCAAGGGTACGCTGCCGAAAAAACGCTTTTTTTCATTCCGAAGTAACATTTCTGCCCGAAAACTTGCACGGGGGGGGGATTTTGTACTTTTGCAAAAGAAACCATAAAAACCTCCACTATGCAAACAAATTCCCAAATCAGACAATCGTCCCTCGCAGCAATGAAGGGGAACTGGGGATCGGCGATCCTGCTCTACGTCGTATCTTGCGTACTCTATGTCCCTTACGGCATCCTCAACAGAGGAGGAGCCATTGCAGGTCTTGCGGTCCTGCTCCTGATCTTCGTCTATCTGCCCATCAACTTCGGGCTTCTGCGAACATTCCTCGCATTCGCCCGCGACAAGCGCCCCCTGACCATCGAAGGACTGTTCTGCGCATTCAACAATACCTATTACTGGAAAGCCATCGGAACGGGCCTGTTATCTGGAATCTACACGTTCCTTTGGACGTTGCTGCTCATCGTCCCCGGCATCATCAAGGGACTGTCGTATGCAATGGCGCTGTACATCGTATCCGACAATCCGGAAATCGGCTGCGACGAGGCGATCGAACGCAGTATGGCAATGATGCGCGGACACAAGATGCGATTATTTCTCATGCAGCTCGGCATGATCGGCTGGTCGCTTCTCAGCCTGCTCACGCTCGGTATCGCTATGCTGTGGATAGTCCCCTATTACCAAACTGTCTTCGCGAATTTTTACCTTGAAATCAAGGCCGAATAC
>OHAQ01003737.1_pt1 | contig 10108 bp, 9 predicted proteins | sample 1577111 | NCBI WGS metagenome assembly OHAQ01 (sample SAMEA3541549, study PRJEB24748) | human gut metagenome | biome: human gut; feature: human-associated habitat; material: faeces | place: China | collected 2012 | reverse complement strand
AACTTTGATGATATCGGCAGCACTTCCCTGAATCGGCGCATTGATGGCATGCAAGTTTTTTCACTATACTCAGGCTGGGATTTCTTGTTCCATTCTCGATCCGGCTTATATCTGCCTGCGTAATTCCGGTTTTAGCTGATAAATCTTTCTGTGTCATATTCTGCTGCACTCTTGCATCAATCATCGCCTGGATAATATCATATTCCGGTTGCAATGCATCATATTCTGCCTTTACCTCCGGATTCTGCAATGCTCTTTTTCTGTTTTTGGTGTTTTCTGAGATTTTTTAACGAATCCATTTGTAAGTACTGCTTTCTTGCCTATGATAAAGAAATACAGTACTCGTGTAATGTCTGATCCTTGTTTGATACGAAGCTCAAATATCCTATTTTCTAATGGTTTTGAATAAGGTTCTCTCAACAGTGGACCGTTCATTTCCAATAAATCAAGAGTGTTGATGCTAACTTTAGATGGCAATACAAAGACCTTGTTGCCTGTTGATTAAAAAGATTCCGGCCGCTCTCTTTGCCCAGAAAGCAATTGAGATTAAATTATGGCCTGATGGTGCCCCTAACGACAACGGCATCCTGCAGGAAGATCTGACGGATCCGGATTATCCCAAGAATACCCGGGAGGCTATCCTGTATGTCTATCCGGCTGAAAAAGGAAACGGACTGTCCGTCGTAGCCTGTCCGGGAGGAGGATATTCGATTCTGGCCATGCACCACGAGGGAACAGACATGGCCGCCTGGTTCAACAGTCAGGGCATAACGTATGCAGTACTCCGCTACCGGATGCCCAACGGACACGATGAGGTACCTCTGAGCGATGTACATCAGGCTATCCGTGTCATGCGCAGTCATGCGGATGACTGGCAGGTGAAGAAAGTCGGCGTGATGGGCGCTTCGGCAGGCGGACATCTGGCAAGTACGGCCGCTACCCATTTTGATGCGGAAACCCGTCCTGATTTCCAGATTCTTTTTTATCCGGTTATCAGCATGGACCCGAAAATAAACCATCGCGGATCCCGCATCAATCTGCTGGGGCAGAATCCTTCCGCCGAGAAGGTCAGGGAATATTCCAATGAACTTCAGGTAACACCGCAGACGCCGCCCGCCTTTATCATGCACAGCAGTGATGATACGGCTGTTCCTGTTGCCAACAGTCTGAATTATTTTCAGGCGCTTGTGAACAATCAGGTACCGGCCAGCAGTCTGCATGTTTATCCTGTCGGAGGTCACGGATGGGGATATAACGACAGCTTCCCCTACAAGCGCCAATGGACCGGCGAACTGGAAAAATGGTTGCGGGAAATCAGTAAATTATAAGATAAAGCTTGGTGGAATAAAAGATTATTCGTACCTTTGCCGCGCCATTACGAGTTGATGGCATAATTCAAATCAATAAAAACTAAAAAAGAAATTTTAAAAGAAAATGGCAACGAAAATCAGATTGCAGAGAAACGGACGCAAAGGATATGCGTTCTATGCTATTGTTATTGCAGATGCAAGAGCACCACGTGATGGTAGATTTACTGAGAAAATTGGTACTTACAACCCGAATACCAATCCTGCCACAGTAGATTTGAATTTTGAACGTGCATTGCACTGGGTGATGGTAGGTGCTCAGCCTACTGACACTGTACGCACTATCTTGTCTCGCGAAGGTGTTTACATGAAGAAACACTTGCTGGGTGGTGTTGCTAAAGGTGCATTCGATGAAGCTACTGCTGAAGCTCGCTTCAATGCCTGGAAAGAAAACAAACAGGCTGGTCTGGACGCTTTGAGAGCAAAAGACGCAGAAGCTAAGAAGGCTGCTGAGAAGGCACGTCTGGAAGCTGAAAAGAAAGTAAATGAAACAATCGCTCAGAAGGTAGCTGAAAAGAAAGCTGCTGAAGCTGCTGCCAAAGCTGAAGCTGAGGCTGCTGCAAACGCAGAAGAAGCTCCTGCTGAAGAAGCTGCTGAAGCTCCTGCTGAAGCTTGATTGCTTGCATCACACTTGCAGTAAAAGAAACTGGAGGATGTGTCCTGAAGGATGCATCCTCTTTTTTTATACTCTTCCGGCGAGGTTTTTCTCCGGGAAGACGGAGGCGGGCAGGAGCCTGTTCTGAAGGGTTTGCAGGAAGGGGAAAAATCGACCGCACGATACCTTCGCATTGACTGGTCAATGCAAAAAAATCGACCGCACGATTGGCCTGAAACGACCGCACGATCCGGCTCCAACGACCGCATAATTCAGCCCCAACGACCGCACGATTCCGGCTCATCGACCGCACGATTTTTTCCCTGGTTCCGGATGCCCTGGAAGGGGTTGCCGGACCTTTGGGGATTTGTTTCAGAAGCCGCCGGAGTTTTTTAAAAACGTTTCGGCGTTCAGGGGAAAAGCCCTCGGGCTTTTCATGAAAAGAATTCGACGTTTTTACGGGCATAAAAAACCCCGGCTTTTCGGGGCCGGGGGATGATCTGTATTATTTGTCAGCCGATGGCATCATGTCTCCTTCAATGACCAGTCGGGTGATTTCGTCTTTACTGTTCGTGCGCAGGGTGATGGTCTTGCGGAAATGTCCGGGGAACTTGCCTGCACCGTCGTAAGTTACTGTAATGATACCGCTTTCTCCCGGTTTGATGGGTTCTTTCGGATATTGCGGTACGGTGCATCCGCAGGAAGCAATGGCCTGGTGGATCACCAGCGGGCCGTCACCGGCATTGGTAAACTTGAAAGTACAGGTAACTTTCGGGTTGCTTTCAGAGAAAGATCCGAAGTTGTGGCTCGTCTTTTCAAATTTAATCAGAGCCGTTCCCTGAGCAAAAACGAATAGTGCACTCAGTGTAATCAGGAGTGCGCTGAGAAAAATTTTTTTCATTGCTATGTCCTTTTTAGTTAAACCGCTGTAAAAGTACTGATTTTTGTGCGATTTAGGTTGTCTTGATTAGGTTTATTAACGAATAACTATCCTCTGTTGACCTGTTTCACTCCTTTTACGGTTTTGATCTTCTTGATCAGTGCTTCCAGTTTTCCCGTATCGTCTACCATTACGGTCAGCATGCCGGAGAAAAGTCCGTCGTGAGAATCGATGCTGATGGACCGCAGCAGAATGTCACTCTCCTTATTGATGATGGAAGTGATATTCGTCACGATACCGATATCGTCATGTCCCACGATGCGCAGGGTGATGGGGTATTGCTTGCCCTGGCTCTTTCCTGCCCATTTGGCGCGTACGATGCGGTAGGGGAATCTGGACTTCATGTCTTTGGCGTTCGGGCAGTCGCAGCGGTGGATCTTGATTCCTCCCGAGATGCTGACGAATCCGAATACCTCGTCGCCGTAGATGGGGTTGCAGCAGCGCGCCAGCGTGAAGTCAAGTCCCTTCAGATTTTGGTCGATCACCAGTACGTCGTCCTTGTAATAATCCTTGCCTTCCACAGGCTGTTGCAGGTTGTAGGCCTCGGCGCTTCGGTAAGTGATTTCGTCCCGTTGCTCACTTTCCCGTTTCTGGAGTTCCAGGTACTTGTCGATGATGGTATTGACATCCATGGTTTCGTCGGCAATGCCCTGATAGAAGTCGGTGACATTCTTGTAGCCCAGCTTGCGGATGAGTCTCATCAGAATGGCTTCATCGTATTCCAGCTTGCGGTTCTTGAACTTGCGTTCCAGGGTTTCCTTGGCAAACTGGGTCTGCTTGGCCGCAATTTCCTTCAGGGTCTGGCGGATCTTGGTGCGCGCCTTGGAGGTCGTGACGAAGTTCAGCCAGTCTCTTTTCGGAGTCTGTGTGCTCGAAGTGATGATCTCCACCTGATCACCGCTGTTCAGGGTTTGCCGCAAAGGAACGTTCTTTCCGTTGACGCGTGCTCCGATACACCGGCTTCCGATGCTGGTGTGGATGGTAAAGGCAAAGTCGAGGATGGTGGCTCCCTGCGGCAGTTTGTAAAGGTCGCCTTTGGGAGTGAATACGAAGACTTCATCTTTGTAGAGATCCAGTTTGAACTGATCCATAGCCTCCATGTCGCTGTCTGCATTCTCCAGTGTCTCGCGGATGGAGTTCAGCCATTCGTCCAGTCCCGTTTCTCCCTTGATACCTTTATATCTCCAGTGGGCTGCAAGTCCTTTTTCGGCGATTTCGTCCATACGTTCGGTACGGATCTGTACTTCCACCCATTTTCCTTCCGGTCCCATGACGGTGATGTGCAGGGATTCATAGCCGTTGCTTTTGGGGACGGACAGCCAGTCACGGAGTCGCTTGGGGTTGGGCAGATACATGTCGGTCACGATGGAGTAAGCCTGCCAGCATTCCTGTTTTTCCTTGTCAATAGGGGAGTCGAGGATAATGCGGATGGCAAACAGATCGTATACACCTTCGAACGGACAGCCCTGTTTCTTCATCTTCTGATAGATGGAATGGATGGACTTGGTGCGTCCTTTGATGTGGAATTTCAGCCCGGTCTCTTCCAGCTTTCTGCGTACCGGTTCGATGAAAGCGTCGATATACCGGTCGCGTGCTGCCTTGGTGGCATTCAGTTTATCCTTGATGTGGTAATAGATGTCGTGCTGTGTATATTTCAGCGATAAGTCCTCAAGTTCTGATTTCAGCTTGTAAAGTCCCAGCTTGTGTGCCAGCGGAGCATAGAGATAAGCCGCTTCATTGGCCACTTCCAGGCGTGCCTCTTCGTTGGGGCAGTCTTTGATCTGCCGCATCAGGTTGACGCGGTCTGCAATCATGATGAGGATAACCCGCATGTCTTCGGCAAACGAAAGCAGCAGGTTGCGGAAGTTTTCTGATTCGATGGTCGGGCTTTTGGTGTAGAGTTCGTTGATCTTTACCAGTCCCCGAATGATTCCGGCCACGTCTTCTCCATATTCCTGTTGCACGGACTCCAGGGAACAGAATCCGCATTTCACGGATTCATGCAGCATAATACCCAGGATGGAAGCCCGTCGCATTCCGATTTCTTCGCTGACAATGACGGCTGTCTGCATGTCCTTGATGATGGGATTCATACCGAACACGTTTCGGGGAATGCTTTTGCTGGAAGCGGCAGCAATCAAGTGGTTCTTCAACTTGTGGCAGTCGTCTTTTAGTAGAGTCTCTCCGGATAGTTGCAGGATCTTTTTATAGAGTGCAATCAGTTGTCTGTGCTCCTCCGGAGTAAAAAAAAGTGCTTCTTCCATGATGTCTTGTTTTAATCTTCGAGGGTAAAGTTAGTTTTTTTCTTCCTTTTTGCTATAAACTTTCGGCATTTTTTTATACTTTTGGATATCTTTCGATGATGAAATTCATTTTTAACCTAAAAATATACTAGCGTATGTTGACGTGCGAAGACAAAGAGTTATTAAAACAGAAAGGGATAACCGAAGAACAGATAGCCGAACAGCTGGCTTGTTTTGAGAAAGGTTTCCCGTTCCTGCAGCTGGCCGGAGCTGCATCCGTGGACAACAATGGGATCATGGTCCCGGATTCTGAGGCTCAGAAGAAATATCTGGAAGCATGGGATGCTTACATGCAGGGCCCTTCAAAAATTGTGAAGTTTGTGCCTGCTTCGGGTGCGGCCAGCCGTATGTTCAAGAATATGTTCGAATTTCTGGGTGCGGATTATGATGTCCCGACTACAGACTTTGAGAAAAAATTCTTTGACCACATCCATAGTTTCGCCTTCTTCAACGACCTGAATGCTGCTTGTATGGACAATACAGGCAAGACCATCAATGCTTTGCTTGAAGAACGTCAGTACAAGGCCATCGTTTCCAACCTGCTGGAAGCTGCCGGCCTGAATTATGGTGCACTGCCGAAGGGCTTGCTGAAGTTCCACCGGTATGCAGACGGTGTGCGTACTCCGTTGGAAGAACATCTGGTGGAAGGTGCGCTTTATGCAGCCGGAAAGAGTGGAGAAGCCAATGTTCATTTCACCGTATCAACGGAACACCGTCAGCTGTTCCAGCAGCTGGTGGATGCCAAGGTGGCGGAATATGAGGCTAAGTATGGCATTCGTTATCATGTAAGTTTCTCTGAACAGAAGCCGAGTACGGATACAGTGGCTGCGGACATGGAGAACAAGCCGTTCCGCGACAAGGGCAAACTGCTCTTCCGTCCGGGTGGTCACGGTGCGCTGATTGAGAACCTGAACGACCTGGATGCTGATGTGGTATTCATCAAGAACATTGATAATGTGGTGCCCGACCGTCTGAAAGGTGATACCGTTACTTACAAGAAATTGCTGGCCGGCGTGCTGGTAACTTTGCAGGCGAAGGCTTTCGATTACCTGCGCTTGCTGGATGGCGGACATTACAGCCATGATCAGCTGGAAGAGATTATCCGTTTCGTGCAGCGTGACTTGCGCTGCCGCCGTGCCGATCTCAAGCAGCTGGAGGATGCGGACCTGGTGATTTACCTGCGCAAGAAGCTGAACCGTCCGATGCGTGTCTGTGGTATGGTGAAGAACGTAGGCGAACCGGGAGGTGGCCCGTTCCTGGCTTATAATCCGGATGGAACTGTTTCCTTGCAGATTCTGGAAAGTTCACAGATTGATATGAAAGATCCTGAAAAGAAAGCCATGTTCGAACAGGGAACTCACTTCAATCCGGTGGATCTGGTCTGCGCTGTACGCGACTACAAGGGCAATAAGTTCAATTTGCTGAACTATGTGGACAAGGCAACAGGCTTCATTTCCTACAAGTCAAAGGGCGGCAAGGAACTGAAGGCACTGGAACTTCCGGGCTTGTGGAACGGTTCGATGAGCGACTGGAATACGGTATTTGTAGAAGTTCCTCTGAGCACGTTCAATCCGGTGAAGACGGTGAACGACCTGCTGAGAGAACAGCATCAGTAATTTTGACTTCGGGGAGGCGAATGGCTTCCTGAGGTTCGTTAAAGTCCGGAGTCAGTCTGTCCGTGTACAGGCGGAAGGTTCATTCCGTGTGCGGCAGACTGGTCCCGGTCTTTTTCATGCTGAAAAAAGAATGGACAACCGATGTCCGGCGGGTTCCGGGCACTCTTTAATAAATTAATAGATCAGAAAGTAAATTTATGTGGAAAAAAGTTCTTCCTTATGTGGCGGCCGGTGTGGCAGCCCTTTCTTTTGCGGCGTGCGGGCCGAAGGAATATCCTGCACAAGGCGACTGTAACCTGACGGTGTTTCAGCAGGAGCGGGTGCGCTTCTGTCCCGATTCGATTGCCAATTATACGGCTCCGGACAGCAACGGAGTGATGCGTCTGGTGAACGGACGTATTCTGTTGAAGAAAATAACGCTTCCCAAGTACCAGCGTAACATTGATGTGGATATAAAGGTAGAACTGGCTTCCAACGGAGACCGCTGGGACAAGTCGGGTTCTGTCTTTGTGTTGCCGAAGGAATCTGTCATCAACCTGCTGAACATTGCTGAAGGAAAGCAGAAGTTTCCGGAAGTGGACAGCACCAAATATGAGAACATGATCGGTATTGTTCCGGGCAAGGATTATCTTCCTACGGTGGAACTGATGCGTTTTATGACGCCTTTCGGGGTGGGACACTTCAGTGCGCCCGACGATTCTTTGTCGGCAACCCGCCGTCCGGTCTATATCCCTCACTGGGAAAAATCCGTTACCTGGCAGCAGGACATTACGCAGCTTTATCCTTTGCTCGAAGGAGAAGCCTATGTGGGTGTATTCATTGATACCTGGACTCCGGAAGGATATGTGGTCAGTATGGAACTGGATATCAAGGAAAGCAAGCTGGCCAATGACGTGATGCCGAAGCGTCATATCACTCCGCTGATGAACACCGTGTATTACATCGGACAGACGTATCCCGACATTTTTGCCCGCCGTGCGGTGACAACGGACTTCACTTTGCCGCGTGATGCGCGTAATGTGGAACTGAAATACATCGTAACCGGACATGGAGGCCATAGCGGCGGCGACGAGTTCGTGCAGAAACAGAACATTGTTTCCGTGGATGGTAAGGAAGCACTGAATTTCATTCCCTGGCGTGACGACTGTGCTTCATTCCGCCGTTTCAATCCCGGTACGGGAGTCTGGCTGGTGAAGCGTCTGGCTTCTTATATTGATGGGGAAGGATATGCCATGAAGGAAGTGGAAGAGCCGCTAGGTTCATCTGATTTGTCCCGCTCCAACTGGTGCCCGGGCAGTGACGTTGTTCCCGAAACAGCAGCGCTCGGCGATCTGAAAGCCGGTACACATACCTTTACGGTCAGCATTCCGGAAGCCCAGCCGGTGAAAGGAAATGAACTGAACCACTGGCTGGTTTCTGCTTATCTGGTTTGGGAAGAATAAGCGGACCGTATCAGTTCGGAAAAAGACAGATGGCTGCAGGAAAGCTTGTTGAAGCTGCCTGCAGCCATCTGTCTTTTCCGGGAAATCCTGAGGGTATTCAGTCTTTCTGCGGAAGCGGCAGGATATCCATTCCCATGATGTAATCGTTCATGTAGAATCCGTTTCCGATCGGGAAATCTCCTTCATGCACTTTCTGCATGCCCATGTGCTCATAGAATCCTCTGGCAGGATTATGGCGGTTGACATTCAGTTCCATGCGGCAAGGGGTGGGGTGAAGATCCCGGATGGCATTAACGGCCACTTCAAAAAGTCTTCGTCCCAGTCCGTCCTTCCAGAAAGCGGGGAGTACATAAATCTTTTGCAGGTGAAACAGGTCGTCGCCTTCCTGCTGGATAGAGACGTAGCCGGCTGCCTGTCCGTCCTTATATATAAGGTAATAGTGATGGCCTTCTTCTTCCATTTGCCGTCTCAGGCTTTCGGGAGAATACATCCAGTCCATCATGTAATCGATCTGTTCGGGAGTCAGTATCTCGCGGTAGGTATAGGGAAATGCTTCCGTTGCCAGTTCATTGATCAGGGAAATATCAGCTGTTGTTGCTTTTCTGGTAGTAATCATCAGGTCCTCCTTTCATTGGTGATTCACCTGCGAATATACATCTTATCTCGTTTTTTTAAGGAAATTCCCCGTTAAAAACAATAAAATATAGTACTATGTATTGCATAGTATTTAAATAATGCATATATTTGTGCTATACCAATAAAAGATAAACACGATGAATGTAGACAATGTAAAATCGCAAATGCGCAAAGGGATGCTGGAATACTGCATTCTGTTGTTGCTGCATCGGGAAGCCTCCTACGCTTCTGACATTATGCAGAAGCTGAAGGAAGCCAAACTGATAGTGGTGGAAGGTACACTTTATCCGTTACTGACCCGATTGAAGAATGACAATCTGCTGTCGTATGAGTGGGTGGAATCCACGCAAGGACCGCCTCGCAAATACTACCGGCTGACAACGCAAGGAGAGGAATTCCTGCTGGATCTGGAAGCAGCCTGGGATGAACTCTCGGACACAGTAAATCACTTAAGACAAAAACTTTTAATGTAACGATTATGAAAAAGACACTGACTGTAAATTTGGGAGGAACCGTCTATCACATTGATGAGGATGCCTATGTATTGCTGGATAATTATCTGAATAATCTCCGTTATTATTTCCGCAGGGAAGAAGGAGCTGAAGAAATAGTGCGTGATATCGAGAACCGTATCGGAGAACTCTTTGATGAATATCTCCGGAACGGCCAACAGGTCATTACGGTGGAGAATGTTGAAGCCGTGATTGAACGTATGGGAAAGCCTGAACAGCTGGATGAGGAAACTCCGGAATCGGAATCTTCTGCCGGAACCAGACGTGAAGAAAGACCTCGCCGTCTGTTCCGTGATCCGGACGACCGGGTTCTGGGAGGTGTGGCTTCCGGACTGGCTGCCTATTTCAACTGGGATCCCATGTGGGTACGTATTGCTCTTATTCTTCTAGCCATTCCGGTTCATGGACTGATATTGGTCTACCTGATTGCCTGGATTGTGATTCCGGTGGCCCATACGGCTACTGAAAAGTTGCAGATGCACGGGCGTACCATCAGCATGGAAAACATCGGACGTACGGTGACAGACAGTTTTGAGCGTGTGAACGATTATGTGAGATCCGACAAGCCCCGTTCCATACTTCACCGGATCGGGAGTGGAATCGTGCAGATGGTCGGCCTTTTGATGAGACTGGTATTGATCCTGATTGCCATCTGTCTCGCTCCGGTTCTGTTTGCAGGAATTGTAACCGTATTTGC
>OHAQ01003735.1_pt1 | contig 10111 bp, 8 predicted proteins | sample 1577111 | NCBI WGS metagenome assembly OHAQ01 (sample SAMEA3541549, study PRJEB24748) | human gut metagenome | biome: human gut; feature: human-associated habitat; material: faeces | place: China | collected 2012 | reverse complement strand
CCATGGACTAAAAGATGTAGATTTAAGATATAGACAAAGATATGTTGACTTAATAATGAATCCAGAAGTAAAAGAAACATTCAGAAAAAGAAGCCAAATTATAGCAGAAATAAGAAGAATATTAGATGAAAAAGGATATCTAGAAGTCGAAACACCAATATTAAATACAATATCAGGTGGAGCAACAGCAAGACCATTCATAACACATCATAATACATTAGACATAGATATGTATTTAAGAATAGCAACAGAATTAAACTTAAAAAGATTAATTGTAGGTGGATATGACAAAGTATATGAAATGGGAAGAATATTCAGAAATGAAGGAATGGACATTAGACATAACCCAGAATTTACATCAATAGAATTATATTCAGCATATGAAAACTATCATGATATGATGGATATAACAGAAGAAATATTCAAAAAATGTGCAATGAAAGTATGTGGAACAACAAAAATAACATATCAAGGAAAAGAAATAGACTTAGGTGGAGAATGGAAAAGAATCACAATGATAGATGCTATAAAAGAAGCTTGTGGAGTAGATTTCAATGAAATAAATACAGATGAAGAAGCTGTAGCATTGGCAAAAGAAAGAAAAATTGAAATTCCAGTAGGAAAAGAAAAAAGAGGAAACATTATCAGTTTATTCTTTGATGAATATGTTGAAAAAACTATTGTACAACCAACATTTGTATATGACTATCCAGTAGAAATATCACCATTAGCTAAAAAATCACCAAAAGATCCAAGATTAACAGAAAGATTTGAAATATTCATAGATGGTAGAGAATATGGAAACGCATTCTCAGAATTAAATGATCCAATAGACCAATATGAAAGATTCAAAGATGAAATTGCAGCAAGAGAAAATGGAGATGATGAAGCAGGAATGATGGATGAAGACTATATTAATGCTCTTGAATACGGTATGGCACCAACAGGAGGATTAGGAATAGGAATTGACAGATTAGTTATGTTATTAACAGATTCAGCATCAATTAGAGATGTATTATTATTCCCGACAATGAAACCATTAAATTAATATAAATTAGGGACACACTTTATATGAAGTGTGTCTCTTTTGTAAATTTATACAATTCAATTGAAATTTAAAATCAAATATGATATATTATATAAAGTAAAAAAGTAAGATAGGAGAAAGATTTATGTTTGGATACGGTATAGACAAGAAAACACTATATATAGTAGCAGGAATATTAGTAATAATATCATTATTTAGTTATGGAACAGACGGAATAATAGATTTATTATTATCAGTTCCAGCAGTATTAATAGCAATAACAGTTCATGAATTTGGACACGCATTTGCAGCATATAAATTAGGAGATGACACACCAGTAAGACAAGGAAGATTAAGCTTAAACCCATTTGATCATATAGATCCATTAGGAATAGCAATGTTATTATTTGCACATATTGGATGGGGAAAACCAGTAGAAATAGACCCAAGAAATTATAATAGAAACATATCTGTAGAAAAAGCAGATGCAATAGTATCATTTGCAGGACCATTAATGAATTTTATAACAGCATTAATATTTGCACTAATATATTGTGCAATAATAAAATTTGCTAAAATAACATTTATATCAACAACTGTAGGAAGTGTTATAATGGCAATGGTTGCATATATAATAACAATGAATATAGGACTTGGAGTATTTAATTTAATACCATTACCACCACTAGATGGATCAAAAATATTTCTTCCAATATTGCCAAGAGGAGCAAAAACATGGTTTATAGAAAATGAAAGAATATTTTATATAATATTTTTAGTTATATGGATATCAGGAATTGCAGGAAATATGATTTCACCATTAATAAGTAAAATGACAAGTGCAATATTAGGAATAGCATTAAAAATATTTGGATTAGCATAGATAAACTAATAGAAAATGAAAGGACAGAACTAAATTGAAAGAAACATTAGTATTAGGAATAGAATCAAGCTGTGATGAAACCTCTGTAGCCGTTGTAAAAAACGGCAGAGAGGTTTTGTCAAATGTAATAGATACACAAATAAAAATACATGAACAATTTGGAGGAGTTGTACCAGAAATTGCATCAAGAAATCATATAGAAGCAATTTCAAGAGTAACCAAATTAGCATTAGAACAAGCAAATGTAAAATTAGAAGATATAGATGTAATAGCACCAACATATGGACCAGGTTTAGTAGGAGCATTATTAGTAGGAGTTTCATATGGAAGAGGTTTAGCATATGCATTAAACAAACCACTTGTAGGAGTAAACCACCTAGAAGGACATATATCAGCTAATTATATAACACATCCAGACTTAGAACCACCATTTTTATGTATGTTAACATCTGGAGGAAATACACAAATTGTATATGTAAAAGATTATTGTGATATGGAAGTATTTGGAAGAACAAGAGATGATGCAATTGGAGAAGCATTTGACAAAGTTGCAAGAGTAATTGGATTAACATATCCAGGAGGACCAAAGATTGATAAATTAGCTGAGCAAGGAAAAGCAACAATCAATTTTCCAAAAACGCATTTCGAAAATTTAGATTTCAGTTTTAGTGGAATAAAAACAGCAGTAATAAATTTACATCACAAAAATCCAGAAGTAAACAAAGCAGATTTATGTATGAGCTTTGAAAAAGCAGTAACAGAAGTATTAACAGAAAATATAGAAAAAGCAATAAAACAAACAGGAATAAAAAAAGTAGTATTAGCAGGAGGAGTATCTGCAAATACACATATAAGAGAAGAATTCGAAAAATTAGGTCAAAAATTAAATGTACAAATATATAAACCAGATTTAAAACTATGTACAGACAATGCAGCAATGATAGGATCAGCAGGATATTATAGATATTTACATGGAGACATATCAGACAATACACTTAATGCAGTTCCAAATTTAAAAATAGGTGAATAATTACAGTTTCAAGAAGAAACTTTAGAAGGGAAAATAAAAGAATGTCAATATTCGTAATTGCCGATTTACATTTATCATTCAAAAATCCAAAACCAATGGATATATTTGGAGATAATTGGACAAAACACGAAGAAAAAATAAAAAAAGATTGGAATGAAAAAGTAAAAGAAGAAGATTTGGTAGTATTACCAGGAGATTTTTCATGGGCAACATATATTGAAGATACAATACCAGATTTTGAATATTTAAACAGTCTACCAGGAAAGAAAATTATGTTAAAAGGAAACCATGATTATTGGTGGACAACAGTTACAAGTATGAGAAAATTCTTAAAAGAAAATAAATTTCAAAATATAGACTTTTTATATAATAACAGTTTTGAATATGAAAACAAAATTTTATGTGGTACAAGAGGATGGAGTCTAGTAGATGAAGAAATAGACGAAAAATTAATAAATAGAGAATTAGGAAGACTAGAATTATCATTACAAGATGGAGCAAAAAAAACAGGAGAAAACAAAGAAATAATAGTATTTATGCACTATCCACCAATTACAAAAAACAAAATTTTATCAGAAGAAGAAATGAAATTTATAGAATTAATGAAAAAATATAATGTAAAAAGATGTTATTATGGACATTTACATGGAAATTCAATATATGATGCAGTTGAAGGAAAAATACAAGGAATAGAATTAAAATTAGTAAGTGCAGACGGACTAGATTTTAAGTTAATAAAAATATAAGAATTAATTCACATCAAGAACACAAATAAGAAATAATTTGGCAACAAAATATGTATAGAATCATATCATGAAAACGGAAGTTAAGTTATATATCCAAAACAAATGAATATAACTAAAATGGAGGAATTTATGAGAGAAAATGATTTAATGATAATAGAAAGATGTATAGAAAACAAAAATGAAAAATTAGATGTGAAAGAAGAACCATTTGAAAAATTAATGTTTTTTTACAAGTCAGCATTAAAGCAATTAGAATTACAAATGAATATAATAAAAGACGAATTCAAATTAATATATAATTATGATTTGATAGACCATATAGACACAAGAATAAAAGAACCAAAAAGTATTGTAAAGAAAATGGAAAAGAAAAAATATGACAAAACATATTTAAATTTAATAGAAAAAATAAATGATATTGCAGGAATAAGAATTGTATGTACACTAAAAGATGACATATTTTTTATTAGAGATTTAGTAAAACAAATACCAGACATACATGTATTAAAAGAAAAAGATTATGTAACAAATCCAAAAGAAAGTGGATATTCAAGTTATCACATGATTGTAGAAGTACCAGTAAAACTAACACAAAAAACAATATATGTAAAATGTGAAATTCAAATAAGAACATTAGCAATGGACTTTTGGGCAAGCTTTGAACATAAAGTAAAATATAAAACAAAAAATGATGTAAATCCTAAAATGTCAAAAGAACTAGTAAGTTGTGCAAAAATGATAAATAAATTTGATACCAAAATGATAAATTATAAATAAGCGAAATTAAATTTTCGCTTTTTTGATAGGAATTATTGACAAAAAAATTTTTTTAGTAGATAATATAAACGATTACGAAAAGAAAAATGAAAAGAAAATAACTTAGGAGGAAATAAATAATGTACATATTTAATAGGATTACAGTAAATCCACAACTACCAAAAAGAATAAATAGATTAAATGAAATAGCAAATAATCTATGGTGGGCATGGAATACTGAATTTTTAAGATTATTAAAAACAATGGACGGAGACTTGTGGGAAAAATGTGATAAAAATCCAGTTAAATTTTTAAAACATATATCACAAGAAAAATTAGAAGAAGCAGAAAACAATGCACAATTTGTAAAAGATTATGACAAAATAGTTGAGAATTTTGATTCATATATGGCAAGCAAAAATACATGGTTTGCACAAAAATATCCAGAAAATAAAAATGATTTAATTGCATATTTCTCAGCAGAATATGGATTAGATCAAACAATAGCAATATATTCAGGAGGATTAGGAATATTATCAGGAGATCATTTAAAATCAGCAAGTGACTTAGGTATTCCATTAGTAGCAGTTGGTTTAATGTACAAAAATGGATATTTCCATCAAAGAATAGACAAAGATGGAATACAACATCCAGAATATAAAGACTTAAATCTAGCAGATTTACCAATACATCCTGTTAAAGATAAAGATGGAAAAGATTTTATAACATATGTAAAATTTCCAGCAAGAAGAATATATTTAAAAGTATGGCAAATTAATGTAGGAAGAATAAAATTATATTTATTAGATTCAGACATAGATATAAATGCAGAAGAAGACAGAGGAACAACAGCAAAATTATATGGTGGAGACCAAGAAATGAGAATCCGTCAAGAAATCATACTTGGAATGGGAGGAGTTAACACATTAAAAAAATTAGGATTAACACCAACTGTATACCATATGAATGAAGGACATTCAGCATTCTTAAACTTAGAATTAATAAAAAATACAATAAGAGAAAAGCAAGTATCATTTGATATAGCAAGAGATATAGCATCATCAAAAACAGTATTTACAACACATACACCAGTTCCAGCAGGAAATGATATATTCCCAATAGAATTAGTAGAAAAATATTTTAAAGATTTCTGGCCACGTTTAGGATTAACAAGAGAAGAATTCCTAAAACTAGGAATGAAACCATGTGATAATCTTGAGCAAGGATTTAATATGGGAATACTAGCATTAAAAATAGCAGGAAAGAAAAATGGTGTAAGTAAATTACATGGTGAGGTATCAAGAGAACTATTCTCAGAAGTATGGCCACATATAGCACCAAATGAATCTCCTATAACATATGTAACAAACGGAATTCATACATGCACATGGTTAGCACCAAAATTAAAAGACTTATATAACAAATATTTAATACCATATTGGCAAGACAATATACATGAAGATGATGTATGGAAAAAAATAGACACAATTCCAGATGATAAATTATGGGAAGTTCATATGGAAAGAAAACAAAAATTAATTAATGTAATAAAACAAAATCTAACAAATAGATTAAGAAGAGAAGGTGTTGGTTATGATGCAATAGGAGAAGCATTGGCAAACTTACATCCAGACACATTAATGATAGGTTTTGCAAGAAGATTTGCAACATATAAAAGAGCAACATTAATATTTAAAGATTTAGAAAGAATAACACAAATATTAAATAATACAGATAAACCAGTAGTATTAGTATTTGCAGGAAAAGCACATCCAGCAGATAGATATGGTGCTGATTTAATAAAACAAATACATGAAGTATCAATGATGCCACAATTCAAAGGAAAAATATTTATATTAGAAAATTATAGTATAGAAATCTCAAGATATTTAGTAAGTGGTGTAGATGTTTGGCTAAATAATCCAAGAAGACCAATGGAAGCATCTGGAACAAGTGGACAAAAAGCATCTGTAAATGGAGTTGTAAACTTTAGCGTTTTAGATGGTTGGTGGGCAGAAGGGTATAACCAAAAAAATGGTTGGACAATTGGAACAAATGCAGAATATCCATCATATGAAGAACAAGATATTGCAGATAGCCAAAGCATGTATTATACATTAGAAAATAAGATAATACCAGCATATTATGCAAAAGATGAAAATGGAATATCTAAAAAATGGATGCAATACATGAAGAACTCAATCATGTCAACAGGTGGAAAATATAGTACAGCAAGAATGTTAGTAGATTATACAAATCAATTATATATTCCATTATGTAATTTAACAAAGAAATATTATACAAATTTAGAATCAGTTACAGAATATAGTGTATGGAAGAAAGATATTACAACAAATTGGAAAGATGTTCAAATAGAACAAATTGAAGGAAATGCAGATAATATTACATTAGATGCAGGAAATCAAATAGAAGTAAAATGTGTTGTAACATTACCAAATATTGATGTAAGACATATTGAAGCACAAGTATATTATGGAAAATTTTTAGATGATGGATCTGTTCAAGATGTAAAAATTATACCAATGAAACTTGATGGAAAAGATGATGAAAATAAAAAATATTATTATTCAGCAAAAATAGATTTAATATCAGGTGGAAATTATGGATACTCATTTAGAGTTATGCCAAAACATGAAATGTTATTAGAAAGTGCAAATTTAGACTTAATAAAATGGGTTGAAAAATAAAAAAAGAAGAGATGAATTAGAAAAAATTCATCTCTTTTAAACTATTATTAACTTATGAGTATAGTCCAAATTAGATTTAGATTCATATTCAAATCCCAAAGTATAAACATTAGAAGCCCAAATATCTTTTTGAAGTAAATGCTTCAAATTTTTATTAGAAGAACCATCCATAAACTTTTTTGGAGAAGTAATTAGATTTAATTTTGGATTTCTTCTTGAAGCTTCACTAATGATTTTTTTACCATTTTCATTAAAACCCAGAATTCTTATATATGGAGCAACCTTTTTGGAAAGTTGCATATCATCTTTTGTAATACCAAGAATTGCATATAAAAGAATTCTTTGAAGTCTAGTTTTAGTATATCTTTTAGTATCAATTAAAGTTAATAATTCAACAACACTATTACATGAATTTGCAGCATCTTTAATTGCATATTCCAAACCTTCAGAAACATCTGGTAAATTAGCAATATCAGCAATAGTCATACGTCTTAATGTATATAAGATTTCCTTATCAAAAGCAGATAAATCTTTAACATAATTTCCTTTTTTCAAACAATCTTCTAATAAATAAAAAGAATCTTCAGGCATATATTTTTGTAATTGGTCAATATTAGGAGAAATACAAGCAGAACGGATTGCTGAACCACTTGCAAAACGTGATGAAGAAGAAAACATGTTGTTATTATGTTCAGCTTCTTGTCTTTTTATAGTAACAGGTTGAATGAAAGAATCCTGTTTTTTCAAGGCCTTTAAATATTCAATTCCCAAAATATTATTTGGAGAAGAGAGCACATTAGCAAATCTTCTCATATTACCAAGATACATCATTAAAGCCTTTTCTCTAGCTTTAGGAAAGGAAACACCAGTAGATAATTCATGAGAAAGCAATGTTCTATATGCTTTTGGTTCTTCAACAAGAACTTGAACAATATCATCTAAAATAGAAATATCTCCACATTCACTTCCAAAACACAAATAATCAACAAGGTTAAGTGAATCAAGAATTTTTATTGCACCATATGCAAAATTTTCAGCACTAGAAATTGAATATATAGTAGGTAACTCTAATACTAAGTCAACACCACATTTTAAAGCCATTTCAGTTTTTACCCATTTACTAACAATTGCTGGATCTCCTCTTTGAGAAAAATTACCTGAAATTACAGCAACAGAATAGTCTGAATTTGTAAGTTTTTTTGCTTCATTCAAGTGATATAAGTGACCATTATGAAATGGGTTATATTCACAAATTATTCCTAGTACATTGCTCATAATAAGATTTCCTTTCTTTAAATTTCTCTTGTAATTTCTAAAAATTATTGATATAATCTTATCACAAAAAAGCTAGATATACAAGAAAATTTTATAAATTTATACAATGGTATGAAAGGATATTAACAAATGGAAGAAAAAGTTATTATATATACAGATGGTGCTTGTTCAGGAAATCCAGGACCAGGTGGTTGGGGAGCAATTTTAATGTACAAAGGTGCAAAAAAAGAAATATCTGGAGGAAAGAAAGATACAACAAATAATATAATGGAAGTTACAGCCGTAATAGAAGCATTAAAATGCTTGAAAGTAAAAAGTGATGTACAAGTGTATAGTGATAGTGCATATACTGTAAATGCGTTTAATCAAAAATGGATATATGGCTGGATAAAAAAAGGCTGGAAAACAGCAGGTGGAGATCCTGTAAAAAATAAAGAACTATGGCAAGAACTATATAGTTTAACCCAAAAACATAATGTTGAATTTATAAAAGTAAAAGGACATGCTGATAATGAATATAATAATAGATGTGATGAACTAGCAAGAAATGCGATAAAATCATTATAAAAGAAGGTATAATAAATTTAATTTTTGGAAATAATAACAAAAACATTAAAGAGAGGAAAAATAGTATTAAAAAACAAAATTTTATTACTATGTCTGCCTTTAGCAAAAGAAAGGAAAGATTTTTGTTATGAAAAAGAAAATTATATTTATTATACTTTTATTAGGTTTAATAGTAGCTTGTGATGTTGTATTAATGAGTTGGAATTCTGAAGTTGAAGCATTATCAAAATATGGCTCAAGAGGTAGTGAAGTAAGAACAATACAAGAAAAATTAAAAAGATGGGGATATTATAGTGGGTCTGTAGATGGAATATATGGAAGCCAAACAGTATCAGCTGTTAAAAAATTTCAAAAGAAAAACGAACTTTTCGAAGGCCAAGCTGGTGTGATGCCCCGGCGGACACGGATGCGCCAGCCGAAAGCGCACTTTGGGGCCGGAATATTCCGCATGAGCGGAAACCAGCGCCCCACATATGAACATCAGAGCCACGGGCAACAGCAGCACCCGGGCCATGCATTGTAAGAGATTCCGTTTCATTCCGATTCCTCTGTGTTGGTGTAGCGTTCCTCTTCACGGCAGCGCCGGACGACACAGTCGCCAGACTCGTTTGAAAAGAAACGCCACGCCGCACAATCCTCCAAAGAGGTATTTTCTCTCAAAAAACAGGATTCCGCGCTTAAAAAGCAATCCGAAGCGCTTGGGAAGGGTTTTCCTTTTTAGAATCGCCCTAACCTAAACTGTTCTCGCAAAGAAATCCATAGTCGTCTCATGGCAAAATCAATCCACGTATTTTTATTCACTTTTTTCCGTAATGTCCCCTGAACGCTGTGGATGAATACGGATTTGATCAATACGCAGGCCGTCCATGGACGCGACCGTCCACAAGTGCCCCCAGAAAAACAGGCTCTCCCCCGCAGCGGGGATATGCCCCAGACGCTCAAGCAGCAACCCTGCCATAGTGGCGCAGCTCAGCTCCTCTTCCGGCTGGATGCCCAACGTATGCAGCCCCTCGTCCACGGCCATACGTCCGGGAAGCAGCCATGAGCCGTCAGGCTGACGGAAGGAATCAGGCTCGGGGGCCACATCCCCCATATGCCCGGCGATGGCGGACAAGATGT
>OHAQ01003719.1_pt1 | contig 10142 bp, 9 predicted proteins | sample 1577111 | NCBI WGS metagenome assembly OHAQ01 (sample SAMEA3541549, study PRJEB24748) | human gut metagenome | biome: human gut; feature: human-associated habitat; material: faeces | place: China | collected 2012 | reverse complement strand
CTTCAAGTCCTGTTTGCTCTAATTGATGTTTGAACGCAACCATTTCTTGTTTTTGACGCAGGCCGCTGTGTCGCGCGTGTCGGTGTTGGTCATCGACTGCACCGCCACGGGATGCGTGCCGCCGATCGTGCAGGCGCCGATGCGGACTTCGTGCGTCGCGCGGCGCCGGTATTGCGTAAGGTCGATCATCTTTTTCCGGTTTTATGACACAAAGTTAGGGAATTATTCCTAACTTTGGCATACGACCCTTTAAATGCGCTGACAATGAACAAGCTATGGATGCTGCTGCTCTCCCTGCTCGGATTCGCGGGGTGCGATGAACCGCAGGAGGACATGTACGGTACCCCCTATGCCGAGTATACGGTCAAGGGGTGTGTGACCGACGCCGCGGGGACGCCGATCGCGGGCATCGAAGTGCGGAGATCGTCCTGGGGCTCCGATCCGTCGGCCGTTCGCACCGATACGCGGGGAGCCTACACGTTCGAAGCCGACGGAAATGTGCTTTACATGCCGCCCGTGCTGACCTTCACCGACACGGACGGCCCGGCCGGCGGCGGCGATTTCGCCGGGAAGGAGGTCGAGGTCGCCTTTGCGGAGAGCGACCGGACGGGCCCGGGCGAGGGAAGTTGGATGTACGGGCGTTTCGAGCGCTCGGGCGTCGACGTCGTACTCGCGGAGAAAACCGGAGAGGAGTAGCATGGACGGACGACATCTTTCGCTGCGTAAACGGCTGGGGCTGGAACTCTACCGCCGGCTTCACCGCGAGGCGGTGGAGCGGCACGAACTGCGCACGCTCTTCTGGGAGTGTACGCTGCGCTGCAACCTCCGGTGCGGCCACTGCGGTTCGGACTGCACGGCCTCGCCCGACTGCCAAGACATGCCGGCCGAGGATTTTTTCCGCGTGCTCGACCGCCAGATCACGCCCCGCGTCGATCCGCACCGCGTGATGGTCGTCCTCTCGGGCGGCGAGGTGCTCGTGCGCTCCGACCTGGAACGGATCGGCCGTGCGCTCTACGACCGCGAATACCCGTGGGGGATGGTCACCAACGGCATGGCGCTCACGCCGCAGCGGTTCGACGGACTGCTCGGGGCGGGTCTGCACTCGATGACCGTCTCGATCGACGGATTCGAGGCCGAGCACAACCGTTTGCGCCGCCATCCGCTCAGTTTCGCCCGCGCTGCGGAGGCGGTGCGCATGGCCGCCGCCGAGCCTTCGATCGCCTTCGACGCCGTGACCTGCGTCACGCCGGCGCTCGTGCCCCGGCTCGACGAGTTCAAGGAGTACCTGCTCTCGCTGGGGCTGCGGAGCTGGCGGCTGTTCGCGATCTTTCCGGCGGGACGCGCCGCCGAAGACCCTGCGCTGCAACTCTCCGACGGGCAGTTCCGTGCGCTGATGGAGTTCGTCCGCCGCACGCGGCGCGAAGGGCGTATCGCGTGCAGCTATGCCTGCGAAGGGTTTCTGGGCGGCTACGAGATGGAGGCGCGCGACCATTTCTACCACTGCGACGCCGGTGTGTCGGTGGCCTCGATCCGTGTCGACGGCGCCATCTCGGGCTGTACGTCGGTGCGGGCCGACTATGCGCAGGGCAATATCTACCGCGACGATTTCTGGCAGGTGTGGACCGAGCGGTTCGAACCCTTCCGCCGCCGCGAATGGATGCGTCGGGGTGCGTGCGCCGACTGCGCCGCGTGGCGCTACTGCGAGGGCGGCCCGATGCACCTGCGCGACGCCGACGGAGGGATGATGCACTGCTCCTACCGGCGGCTGTGCCGCTGAGCGGCAGGATGATTCCGTACGGGTGTCGCAGGAGACTGCGAAACATCTGTACGGGCCATGAAATCGGCGGCGGCGGGAAAAAAGTGGGGGGGGGTAGCAGGCTCCGCTTTTTTCGTTATATTTGCCGACGTAATGAGGAAACTTTTTTCGAGATACGCCCTGTCGGCGATCGTCGCGCCTCTGCTGGCCGTCGGTTGCAACGACGGGGTTTTCATCGACGACTTCCTGCCCGAAGCGCCCTCGGTGACGGTCGGGCCGGACGATACGTCCGCCACGATCCGCTTCGAGGCGGGCAACTGGGACATTCTGTCGGTCGAGGGGCCGACGACCTCGCTCCGCGGCGACATCTACGATGCGGAGGGAAATCTCCTCTACGGCAACCATCTGCTCTACGGCGACGGTCTGCTCCGCATGACCTACGACGACGGCCTGCTCGATTTCGGCATCGAGCGCAACGACTACCGTACGTTGCGGATCACCCTCGGCGAGAGTCTGCGCGACGAACCCTGGGAGACGCGGATCCTCGTGGGGAACGACTACGAAAGCGAAACGGTGTCGGTGACGTTCGCCCCTACCGAGAAATACCGTGTCGACAGTGTGGTCTACCGCTGGGACGAGTTCGAAAGCTGGGACAATTCGATCGAGTTGCAGGATGCCTTCACGATCGACAACACCGCCTCGTCGGAACCCGCTTCCGTGGTCGTGTCGCCCTTCCGGAACGCGAAACGGACGGTTCGTTTCTGGCCGGACGACTTCAACGATCGTCGGGAGGAGATCTTCGGTGTGCCGCTGCCCGAAATCGTGATTCCCGACATGGCGGACGGCGCGCCGGTCGTCGCGGAGTCGTCGGCCCGCTTCGCGAGGAACGACCAGCAACTTCCGCTCTCCTTCCCCGACGACGAGCAGGTGACCGTCACGGCGAAGCCCCACGAACGTTTGAACGTCGAGGTGTATCTGTCGCTCGAACAGTTCCGCGTGCCCTATACCGTCTACGCCTCCGGTCCTGCCGGACGGCAGCGCACCTTCACCGGCACGCTGCACAGTTCGCTGCCGTACGACTATCTGATCCTCAAACCCAAGACCGATGAATAAGGCCATGCGCGTGATCTCCGCTTCGTTTGCTGCTGTTCTGCTGTGCCTGACCGTCGTGTCGCTGCCCGCTCCGGTGCGGGGCGAATCCCTGCGGCGTCCGACGCCGGACAGCCTCGCCCGCCCGCAGGCGCTCGTCCACAAACTCGGCCTTGACGTCAGTCCGGGGGCGCTGTTCCGCACGGACGACTTTTTCAAGGGGGCCAACGCCGCGGGGAAAGAGTTCGGGACGACGCTCTCCGTGCATCTGAAATATGCCTTCCAGTTCGGCCCCGAAACCCGTTTCGGCCGCAACTACCCCTTCACCTATCAAGGCGTCGGACTGGGTTACAACACCTTTTTCAACAGCGCCGAGGTCGGTACGCCCGTAGCGCTCTACGTGTTCCAGCATGCGCGCATCGCCGCGCTGGCGGAGCGGCTGTCGCTGGACTACGAGTGGAATTTCGGCCTCTCGTTCGGTTGGAAGCCCTTCGACGAACAGACCAATCCGTTCAACACGGTGGTCGGTTCGAAAATCAATGCCTACATCAATCTGGGGTTGATGCTCAACTGGCGTTTCGCACCGCGGTGGAGCCTGACGGCGGGCGTCGGGCTCACGCACTTCTCCAACGGAAACACGCGCTATCCGAACGGCGGGGTCAACCTCATCGGCGGCCGGGTGGGCTTGATGCGGACTTTCGGCCGCGACGCGGCCGACGACCGGAGGGCCGCCGTGCGGCGCAGCGATCCGTTCCGCCCCTATGTGAGTTACGACGTGATTCTCTACGGCGCGCTGCGCAAGAAGGGATTCTTGCAGGAGAGCCGGGCCTACCTGATCCCCGGGTCGTTCGCTGTGGCGGGTTTGAATTTCACCCCGATGTACAATTTCAGCCGGTTCTTCCGCGCCGGTCTGTCGCTCGACGCCCAGTACGACGAAAGCGCCAACCTCAAAGACCATATCGCCAACGACTATCCGCTGGCCGACGAACTCAAATTCCACCGTCCGCCCTTCAAGGAGCAGTTCGCCGTGGGGGTGTCGATCCGCTGCGAGGTCGTGATGCCGATCTTTTCGATCAATCTGGGTATCGGCAAGAACCTGATCGGCAGGGGAGACGACACGAATTCGTTCTACCAGGTCTTCGCCCTCAAAGCCGATGTGGCGCGCAACGTCTTCCTGCACGTCGGGTATCAGCTCTACAAGTTCCGCAATCCGAACAACCTGATGCTGGGCGTCGGTTACCGGTTCAACGGGCGTTGACGGTTCGCTGCACGATTGAAATCAAATAGGGCTTCGCGGCAAAATCTTTATTTGGCTGCGGTCTCGATGTACCTCTGCCGTTCGGCTTTTCGGATTTTTGGCTTCGCCGAAGGTATTCCGTCTCGGCCATGTCCAAATAAATTTGTATTGCGCTCGACTTTTCGTATCTTTGGCTTTGCCTTAGATACTCCGTCTCGGCATAATCAAGCTGACGCTTGCTTCTGCGCTCGACTTTTCGTATCTTTGTAAAAACAAACGATAGACCCGATGAAACGTACCCTCTCCTTTCTGCTTCCGGCCGCAGCGATGCTGCTGGCCGCCTGCGGCGGTGCGAACGACCGTCCCTCCTTCCCCGATTTTCAGGAAATGGCCGATCCTGCGGCCGCATTCGCCGACTGGTCGGCGGCCGGCGATACTCCCTGCGCGTCGTTCGTGACGACGGATCGCCGCTTCGGCAAGTCGCAGCTGCCCGACGTGGAGCCGCGGACTGCGTGCCGCCTGACGGCATGGCGCGGCGAACGGGTGTCGGCGCAGCTGCTCGTATGGAGTGCGCAGCCCGTGGAGCGGCTCGTCTGCACGGCAGGGGTGCTGACCTCCGATGAAGGGCGGCTGCCCGAAAGTGCGGTGCGCACCCGTTTCGTGCGCTACGTGATGAGCGACGAATTCGCCTGCGGCTGCTGCAAGCGCAAGCCGCAGGATTTCGCGGCGGTGCTGACGGCCGACATGCTCGACGAACGGCCTTCGATGGCGCTCGAAGCCTGCACGGTGCGTCCGGTATGGATCACCGTCGATGTGCCGCAGGATGCCGCGCCCGGACTCTACCGCACGCCGGTGACGGTCGCCTGCGACGGCGACGAGCAGCGGCTCGAACTGGCCGTGGAGGTCACCGGCCGCACGCTTCCCGCACCCTCCGAGTGGCGATACCACCTCGATCTGTGGCAGCATCCCGCCGCCGTGGCGCGCGTCGAGGGGACGGAGATGTGGAGCGACGCCCATTTCGAGGCGCTCCGCCCCGTGATGAAGCCGCTGGCCGACGCCGGACAGAAGGTCGTCACGGCGACGCTCAACAAGGATCCGTGGAACAATCAGTGCTACGACGCTTACGCCGACATGATCGTCTGGACGAAGGGCGCCGACGGCGCGTGGACATACGACTATGCGGCCTTCGACCGCTGGGTGGAGTTCATGGAGGGGCTGGGCGTCGACAAACAGATCAACTGCTACTCGATGCTGCCGTGGAACAACATGCTGCACTACCGCGACGCCGCGACGGGCGAGTGGGTGGACGTGAAGGCCGAACCGGGCCAGCCCGCCTTCGACGAGATGTGGCGGCCGTTCCTCGCCGATTTCGTGCGGCATCTGGAAGAAAAGGGGTGGCTGGCGAAGACCTGCATCGCCATGGACGAGCGGTCGCCCGAACAGATGGAGATCGCCGTGGCCTTCCTCGCGGAACACGCTCCGCAGCTGGGCATCGCGCTGGCCGACAACCACGACAGCTACAAGCGTTACCCGCAGCTGCACGACATCTGCGTCTCGGCTCGGCAGGAGGTCGCTCCCGAGGATATCGCCGCGCGCCGCGCCGCAGGGCAGGTGACGACCTACTACGTCTGCTGCTCGCACCGCTATCCCAACATGTTCACCTTCTCCGATCCGGCCGAGGCGACCGTGGCGGCGTGGTACGCCGTGGCCAACGGCTACGACGGCTTCCTGCGCTGGGCCTACAACTCGTGGACGGAAGACCCGCTGCGCGATTCGCGTTTCCGCACATGGCCTGCGGGCGATACCTACGTCGTCTATCCGGGCGGTCGGTCGTCGATCCGTTTCGAGCGCCTGCGCGAAGGGATTCAGGATGCCGAGAAGATCCGTATCCTGCGCGCCGAACCGGGCCGCGGGAACTCGGCCGGGTCCGACGAAAAACGGGCGCGGCTCGAAGCGGTCATCGCCCCCTTCGCATCGCGCGAGCCGGCTGCCGACCTGCACGAGCGGCTGGCCGAGGCCAAGCGGGTGCTCAACGAATTGTAACGCCGCGATGGGAAACTGGTATACGGACGACGTGAAATACATCGCCGGCGTCGGCGAGGCACGGGCCAAACTGCTCGACAAGGAGTTGGGCATAGCGACCGTGGGCGATCTGCTTTACCATTTCCCGTTCCGCTATATCGATCGCACGAAGATCTACCGGATCGCCGAAATCGGCGCTTCGGGGCAGACGCTCGTCCAGTTCCGGGGTCGCGTCACCGGCGTGGCCTATGCCGGCGCAGGACGCAAACGACGCTTCACGGCCTATGTCGCGGATGCCACGGGACAGGCCGAGCTGGTGTGGTTCCAGGGGATCAAGTGGATCGAGAAGCGCATCGAAGTGGGGCGCGAATACCTCGTCTTCGGCCGCCCGTCGTTCTTCCGCAACGAACTCTCGCTGGTGCATCCCGAGGTGGAGACCGTCGAAAAGGCGTTGTCGCGGCGTGCCGAGAGCGGTTTGCAGGGGATCTACTCCTCGACCGAGCGGCTGTCGTCGGTGTTGGGAACCAAAGGGTTCCATACGATCGTGAGCAATGCGTGGCGGATCGCGGGCGAGCGCATCGGCGAGACGCTGCCTCCCGAGATGCGCAGGCAGTACGGACTGGCGACCCTGCGCGAAGCGCTCTACAACATCCATTTCCCCCAGTCGCCGGAGGCGCTCCGGCAGGCGCAGTACCGCCTCAAATTCGAGGAGCTGCTCGGCGTGCAGCTCAACGTGATGGCGCGCCGTTCGGAGCGTTTGGCCCGAAACGACGGTTTCTATTTCGCCCGCGTGGGGGAGTCGTTCAATACGTTTTACAGGGAGAAGCTGCCCTTTCCGCTTACGGGGGCGCAGAAGCGCGTCGTGCACGAAATCCGGCAGGATACGGTGACGGGCTGCCAGATGAACCGGCTGTTGCAGGGCGACGTGGGGTCGGGCAAGACGCTCGTGGCGCTGCTGTCGATGCTGCTGGCCGTCGACAACGGTTTTCAGGCCTGCATGATGGCCCCCACCGAGATTCTGGCGCGGCAGCACTACGCCACGCTCACGCGCCTGCTCGACGGGCTGCCCGTGCGGGTGGCGATCCTCACGGGTGCGTCGAAGGCCCGCGAACGCCGCGCTGCACTCGAAGGGGTCGCCTCGGGCGAGGTGCAGCTGCTGGTGGGAACCCATGCGCTCATCGAGGACAGGGTGCGCTTTGCCAACCTGGGGCTGGTCGTCATCGACGAGCAGCATCGTTTCGGCGTCGAACAGCGGGCGCGGATGTGGACGAAGAACGAGCAGCCGCCCCACGTGCTGGTGATGACCGCCACGCCCATTCCGCGGACGCTCGCCATGACGCTCTACGGCGATCTCGACGTCTCGGTGATCGATGAACTGCCGCCCGGACGCCGGCCCGTGCGCACGGTGCACTACACCGATGCGGCGCGGCTCAGGGTGTGGGGGTTTCTGCGGCAGGAGATCGCCCGGGGCCGTCAGGCCTATGTGGTCTACCCGCTGATCGAAGAGTCGGAATCGATGGATTACAAGGATTTGCAGGACGGTTACGAGGCCATTTCGTGCGACTTTCCGCTGCCGGAGTACGTCGTCGAGGTGGTGCACGGCCGCATGAAGCCCGAGGACAAGGAGGCGGCGATGCGCCGCTTCAAGTCGGGCGAGGCGCAGATACTGGTCTCGACGACGGTTATCGAGGTGGGGGTCGACGTCCCCAATGCCACGGTGATGGTCATCGAGTCGGCCGAACGTTTCGGCCTGTCGCAGCTGCATCAGCTGCGCGGGCGCGTGGGGCGCGGCGCCGAGCAGTCGTACTGCATCCTCATGTCGGGCGAGAAACTCTCGAAGGAGGCGCGGGCGCGGCTCGACGCGATGTGCCAGACCAACGACGGGTTCCGCCTTGCGGAGCTCGACCTCAAACTGCGCGGTGCGGGCGATATCGCCGGTACGCAGCAGAGCGGTATGGCCTTTGATTTGAAGATAGCCAATCCGACGCTCGACGTGCAGATTCTGCAACTTACGCGCGATGCGGCCGGCGGGGTGCTCGCCGCCGATGCGGCGCTCGCGGCGCCCGAGCACGCCGGATTGCGCGAACTGAAACGACGCTATTCGGGGGAGAAGTCGATCGATTTCTCGATGATCTCCTGACGCCGCGAAAATAAAAGCGGCGCGGAACCCGTTTGTTTATTAACAGACGCTTTCCCGCCTCGGCGAAGTCCGAACGAGTTCGGCTCTATGCTCGGCTTAACGAAAACGGTGAATTTTTTTCTTCGTTTTCTCGCCTCGGCAAAGCTCGCGCAAGCGCGGCTCTGCACTCGGTTTAACGAAAACGGTGAATGACAGATGAAACAACTTACGATGAAACGAATCCTCATACTTTTTCTGCTGACGGGAGGCATATTCTCCGCCGCGGGACAGATCTACGTGCCCGGCGAAGAGTTGTTCTATCGTGTCAGCTACCGCGCCAAGCTGGTGCCCAATACGGAGGTGGCCACCGTCGTGGTGCGTACCTCCGAGGTCGAACTCGACGGACAGACCGTCTATAACGTCTTCGGACAGGGCAAGACGCTGGCCTCGTTCCGGTGGTTCTTCTCGCTCGACGACCGGTACAACATCTGGGTCGATACCGCGACGCTGCGCACCGTGCGATTCACGAGCGATATCCACGAAGGGGGCTATACCTTCCGCAGCCGGTTCGACTACGACTGGCCGGCGCGGCGCGTGGCGACCCGCTGGCAGCGGCGCACGCTGCCCGAAAACCGGAAGGAGATGGCGCTCACCGACGTGAGCATGGACGCCGTGTCGCTCTTTTTCAACATGCGCAGCGCCGACGCCGCGTCGTTCCGCGTCGGCGAGCAGCGTGTCTTGCAGATGGTGCTCGAAGATACGATCCGCCATTTGCGCTACCGCTTCGAGGGGCGCGAGGTGAAGAAAATCCGCAACATGGGGAAATTCAACACGTTGAAGTTCGCCTGCCAGATCGGTACCTCCGAGAGTTTCTCGTTCACCGACGGATCGGAGTTCTTCATCTGGCTGTCGGACGACGAGAACAAGATTCCCCTTCACCTCGAATCGCCCATCCGCGTGGGAAGCGTCAATGCCTATATCACGGGGTATAAGGGGCTGAAATATCCGTTGACCAGCAAAATCAGGTGAAGATGAAACTGACGCAGATCGATTTGGCGGAGGGCCGCGGCGGATCGCAGCGGGAGGTGTCAGCATCGGAAGCGGTCGCACGCGCGGAAGAGGCGTGCGGCGGTACGCTGCTGCTTTTCGACCCGGACAGCGCGCCGCGCGCGGCCGTCGCGATCTGTCCGGGCGGCGGATTCGGTAAGGTCAACACGGAACACGAGGGGGTTGCCTTCGCCGAATGGTTCGTTGCACACGGCATCGCCGCCGGTGTGGTGAAGTACCGTCTGCCCGAAGGCGATCCGGCGCTTCCGCAGCAGGATGTCGAACGGGCCGCGGAGTTGCTGCGCAATCGTTTCGACGGCGTGAAGACCGGTGTGCTGGGCGCCTCGATCGGCGGTTATCTGGCGGCTTGCGCGGCACTCGCGCAGCCTGCGGCGCGGCGTCCCGATTTTCAGCTGCTGTTTTATCCGGTGGTGAGCATGGAGGAGGAGTTCGCGCATCGTCCTTCGATGCTGCGCATGTTCGGCCGCGAGCTGCACGGCCTGGAAGCCAAACGCCGTTCCCCGCTCTACCGGATCGATCGGGCGGCGCCTCCGGCCTTTCTCGCCGCGGCGGCCGACGACGGCGCCGTGACGCCGCTCGGCGCGTGCCGTTATGCCGAATGCCTGCTGGCGGCTGGCGCGGGCGCCGCGTTGCATCTCTATCCCTCCGGCGGCCACGGATTCGGCCTGCGACGGGAGTTCGCGTGGCGCGAAGCGCTTGTCGGGGAGTTGAGGATGTGGCTCGATGCGACGATCGGGACGGTGTGATTTCTCCGTTTCCGAAAAAAATTCTATCTTTGAGACCAAAACCGTATCGTTACCTTAGATTTGCGCAGTAAACAGGAGATGAGATAGAGTTGGTAATTTTGTAGA
>OHAQ01003718.1_pt1 | contig 10142 bp, 13 predicted proteins | sample 1577111 | NCBI WGS metagenome assembly OHAQ01 (sample SAMEA3541549, study PRJEB24748) | human gut metagenome | biome: human gut; feature: human-associated habitat; material: faeces | place: China | collected 2012 | reverse complement strand
ACAGAAAAAGTCTAAGCCTTAGACAGACGAAAACGGATAAAGTAGATGCCCGCACGATTGCTTCTATGCTAATGTCTGATGTGAACTTAAAGTCCTACTCAGACACATCTTACCACAACGAAGAGCTAAAGTCATTAACTCGTTATCGTTTTGATAAGGTAAAACAACGTGCTAAGTTAAAGTCTTCCGTTTCAAGACTTGTCTGTATCTTATTCCCTGAATTAGAAAAGTTAGTTCCAACACTTCATATGGCATCGGTTTATACAATGCTTTCGGAATTTCCAGATGCTAAACAAGTAGCAAACGCTCATCTTACCAGACTTACCAATCTACTTTCTGAATCATCAAAGGGTCGATATGGTAAAGAAACAGCTATTACATTTAGAAATGCTGCAAGAACCTCAATAGGTTCAAATATGCCGGCAAAATCACTGGAATTGAAGCACACCATTAAACTGATTCAGGAACTTTCTTCCGAGATTGATGAAATCGAAAATGAAATCAAACTCATCATGGATGAAATCAATTCTCCGATTCTTAGTATCCCCGGAATCAACTACCGTATGGGATCTATGATCATTGCCGAAATCGGCGATTTCAACCGCTTTGATTCTCCTGATAAAATCTTGGCTTATGCTGGCTTTTCACCCTCTACATATCAATCTGGTCAACTTGATGGTGCTTACTCACACATGGAAAAGCGAGGTTCCAGATATCTACGATATGCGTTATACAATGCAGCCAAATATGTCTGCAACTGGGATCCAACGTTTGCTGAATATCTGGCAAAGAAACGAGCGGAAGGTAAGCATTATAATGTCGCCATATCTCATGCCGTCAAAAAGCTGGTTCGGGTTATTTACCATCTTGAGAAAACTAACCAGCAATACATCAAAGCTGTTTAAGTCTTTCTAATTCAATACTCCTTTTTGAGCACCTGTAGAGATGCTCTTTTTGTCATGCAGTTTTCAAGGTTCAAAGAACTCCAACCGAGTTCCAAACATATCTAAAATACATTTCTGTACTTTATTCAAAAAAATCATTTTAGGTCTTGACTTTTAATAGTTAGTCTTTTATATCATATACTCATTCCATGCGTCATCATAATCTCCCCCAAAAGCCGCATAAAACTCCGCAAAAGATAAAGGATAGATTCTAATTTCATCTCCCCTTCCTCTAAATTCGGTTACAATATCACTTGATAAAAATTTTGAATTACTTCCCGTTACATACATGTCAATGTTGTGAATACGAAGCAGGCTGTTCAGCACCTCCTCAAACCGAGGCATAAATTGTACCTCGTCCAAAAGCAGATAGTACAGTCTGAAATCCCCACCAAAACGGTGAGGATTTTGCTTATTCTTCTTTTGATATTTTTTTTAGCCCCTGTCTCTCAAGCATATCATCAATTTCAAACAATTCATATTCCCTATTATTAATTGCGACAATGAAACAGGCATCTCTCTTATCCTTCGCATACAATGGATTCATTCCATATAATTTAAGTGCCCGGTTCACTTCATCCAGCAAAAAATGTCCCGCTATACAAAATCGAAGAATCAAATCGCGGTTTTTCGTATGCTTTTCCATATTTAGAATTTTCTCGCCGTAAGATTCAGAGACACCGGCAATTGAATAAATATCCTTCAAACATATTTTTCGATTCGTACACATTAAATTCTTATTTGCCAAAACATCTTTCATATAATAAGAAAATGTTTTCTTGTCATCTGCCATATATTTTTTGTTGTCTTTGTAGTAATCGCCCAATTGCTCCGGCTTCATTGTTTCCAAAAGTTCATCCAGTTCATCTGTCCTTTTTTCCTGCATTCGTATTCTCCCCTAAATAGTTGTCCAATCGTTCAATTAATTCGTCTGCACTATACCGGGTATCCGCATCCAAAGATATACACCGTTCTATAATATCCCACAATTTTCCTTGTGCCGGTTTCTCTTTTGGAAGTTTTCCGGTAAGCATTACATTTAAAAGAATCCCAACTGCATAAATATCGGTTTTATTTGAAGACGCTTTCATCCCATATCCGACCTGCTCCGGTGCCGCATAGTCCTTGGTGCCAAGCAGTCTTGTATCTTCTTTTTCCTCCGAATCATACCATTTTGCTACATTCATATCGAGTAACACCACTTCTCCTGATTTGGTGAGCATAACATTTGATGGTTTGATGTCCCGATGAATGATTGGGCACTCCAGTGTATGCAATTCATTTAAAATACAACATAAATTTCTGACAATATGCACTGCCTCTGTAGGCTTAAATATTCCTTTCTTCAGGTATTCCGATAATGAACTTCCTTCGATGTATTCCTCAATAATCACTAAATACCTGTCACCTCGATAAACCTTAGAAATCTGTGGCATATGGGCAATTGGATGACATATAAGATACCGATATACACTTTCATTATATGTACTGAGAATTTTCTTTACATAATTTTTCCCATCCATTTTTACGAGTACAACATTTTCTCTTTCATCCAAATTGCTGATTTCTTCATAACTCATAAGTTCAATTACGTCTTCATCCGTCATTCCCTTATAAGGATTCGAAAGCGACATCTGATATTCAGCCTCGGACAAATAAATCATACTCGTATCAATTCGGTTTACAAAGCCACACTCTGTGCATTTCCAACTATCACAGTTCTCGCTAAAACCATCTTGTTCATTCAGCAGGGCTTCACATTGGTCGCAAATCCACGCCACCTCATTGTCTGTTTCCACACGCGGATTTATCAGCATCTCTCCACACCCCTTGCAAACCCAGTAAGGCAAATCGTTGCGATAACCTTTTTGCAATGTTAAATTGGCATCACATCGCGGACAAAATTCATCTCCATCATTTGCTGCCAATTGCCTATAGTTATTTCTGATGATTTCTGAAATGACATCAGCCGCAATTTCACTTCCTACAGCACTCGGATGGCAGCCATCATCTGCATAAATAGGTGTATCACTTGAATTTTCATAAAATGCTGTCCCTACATCCGCAATAAGTGCTTTATTTTCTTTTGCAGCTTCATAATAACTTTCATGCATCTGCTCATACATTTCATCATATGAAAGCCCAAGTTTTACAAGTTTAGCGCAGTCCTTCTGATAAGCCCACGTCGCATAAAAAACCGGTTTTGCACCTATCGACCATATCAAATCACACAAATCTCCTGCACTGTCACGAAAACTTTCTTTCGAGGTAATCGGTCCGTTACTCATTTCCTGCAAAATAACAAAATCCCACGGTTCCTCTTTCAATGCCGCTAATGTTTTTGCTCCCATTTTTGTATTAGGATTCAAATGTTCCTTTAACCTTGCACCACCTCTTGTATGTGCTACAACCTCCGCACCGGTTCTTTTTGCAATTAATTGGGGAAGATTGTTAGCCGAGGTAAAACTGTTCCCTAACATAAGTATTCTCATGATAATCACGGTCCTCCTATTGATAAATTTATCATACCAGTTTAGAGGGCGGATAACAACTCATATTCATTTGTTTGCAGGATTACTCCTTCAACTTGCATACCACTCCATTGGGCAGTACATAAACCACACTTCCTTTGGCTTTTTTCCCAATATACTCATAAAGTCTCCCTGCACTTATAGAATCGCCAAGTACGGTATTGGGACTATTTGCCACATATCCAATTTTAGCTAAACCTTTCATCTTAACCGCAATTGCTTCGGAATCAAACCTATTATCCGGTTCCTTCTCAAGCTTTACTTTCATTCCTCTCTTTAAAAAATCACTTCCATAGTAATGATTCAAACCTGTAATCGTAAAATATTTTTTGCTCATAATAGCACCTCCGCTTTACCAGAATTATTTTTCATATTAATCAACCTCCTTTTTAGCCCTAGTAAAAATCATAGTCATCCGGATCTAAGCCGGCTTCCTCTAACACCTCTGCCCTCTCATCCGGATCCATAAGTTCTAACTCATCAACATCAAGACCTGCTGCCATAGCATCAATTTCAAAATCATCTTCCATATCGTCATCGAAATCTCCAGCATCTCCAAATAATGCCTCATGCTCTTCTTTACTCGTGCAAAGCATTTCTTCAGCAAACATCCTCTCACAGCTATCCACCTCACCGTCGCCATCAAAATCCATCCAATCTCTCATCTCTCTACCTCCTACAAAATTCAGAATTATAAGGTTTAAAGGTTCTCTTTGAGTATATAATACATTCCCAGCTGTCCAATAATCTTCCCACTTGTACTAAATTTTGCATTTTAGTTACTGTTCAGACCCTAGCCAGAAATCCTCTCTCGCAACCATATTTCATTTATAAAAACATCTAAAGAAGTAGCCCGTTTAAAGAAACAAATCACTGGTCTATTTCCCGTGGAAGAAAAAGAAACCCTTCATCTGCCCTTCCTTTTCGCAAGAAAGTTCCTAACAGTCGAAAACGATCTGGCAAAAAACCTGGAGCTCAACCTGGACACAAAGCTCATACTGCCCCTCGACTTCTTACAACCAGAGAGCCTGTATTTCTTACTGCGCCGAAATCTATGTCAGCTTTTTTTAATCCACCGTATGACAAACCGTACTTTTTTTATTTTTACAATCAAACACCTTGCCTCCCTTTATGCTCCTGCGAAAGATATTCGTGCAAGCATTCGTCCCATTCTTCTCTGTCAATTGTAAGAAAGGCAGCCTGAACATCTCTATTTCCTAAAGATTCAACATAATTTCGTGCATATCCATAGCTGTCATCACGTGTAATTGTATCAGGTATTTTTTTACAGAACTCTTCATATATTACAGGGTCAGCCGAACCAATATCCCTAAACTGAAACGGATTTACACTACTCAAAAACTTTCCGAGTTCTGCATTTTTGTTTTCGTCCCATTCAGCATCGAGAACATAATATATCATACAGTATAATTCAAATTTATTCATTTCTTTTTCCTCCGTTTAAATGGATTATTATTATAACCTTTTTCGTTGTCCCACTGACGAGGGACTTGATTCTGACCACCCTCGTTTATTGTCCCGTTTTGATATCTAACCCAATTTTGTTTTCCAATCATATGGTTTATACGATCCAGTAATTGTTTTTGCTTCCTTTGCAACTCTATAAGTTCCTCGCTCAAACTCATTTCATGTTCTGGTGGAAAATATGCAACCAGCTTTTTCGTATTCTTATCAGGCTTATAACGATAAGTTTCTTCACCATCTTCGATATATCTAAACATTGCCTTGTCTAACAAAATTCTTTTCTGTTCCTCCAAATATTTTAATATAACATTATGTGCACTTATGTTATATCGATATCATAATTTTAGTTGACAGAGTCTGTCAACCCGTAACCTATAAATTCTTTGGAATAATATTTTTCACAGATACCGTTTTTCTTCCACCAATGTTCTACTGTTCTTCTCTCTCTGCACGATGGTATTCATTTATAGCAGCCCATATAAATGGCACCGTTCCTAATGCTAATAAAAAATCTATAACATTACTTATCCAATCACTAACACTTTCTGAGACAAAGCCAAAAGATATAAGAATAACCCAAATAATAAATATGACACCCGGAATAATAATTGCCTTCGCAATAAGCGGCATTTTGTCAACTATCTCAACCTGTATTCCAATAGCTTTCTTATCTTCTTCCCATTCTGTATTCGATGAATCTACTAATATAACATCTACTATATGTAAAATAAACAACCACCCCCCATAAATTATATATGCACACATATGAATCACCTTTTCGACTATTTTCTTTAATCTAATATGTCGATTCCAATATTCTTCGAATAATATGTTATCTTGTGTAAACATAACAGAAAAAATTCCAAAAAAGGAAGCAGCAAAACATTGACATGCAATATAGTATTTGAACGGATATACTAGAGAAATTAATTTCCAAGTTAATTCATTTGACAACAATAATGCCAGTAAAAGAATTATTTTTTTACTTATAATCCCTTGATCCTTCATTCTTTACATCACCTTTATCTAAAATACAAATTTTTGCAAAACACTTCGGTTCTCGTATGTTATATTCACATCCCATGAATAAAATAAATTTTCCTGAGAGATAACCGAAAGCTTTGTAAATTTACATTGCTTCTACATTCTTGATGTTAATCCAATTTCTATATGTTTATCTTCCCAAATCCGCAAACGGAGCAAACAACTCATTTAACGATTCTGATTTTTTCCAATCTATTTTTGAAACATAGGTTGCAAAAGATCTCATGGCATGTTTAGGATTCCTCACGCTAAAAAAGGTGCCTATAGTCGCCTTACTTGCATAATTTATCTGCTCCAGTTCCGGAACCAACTGCACTTTCAACGAAGCAATAAACCGAATTACTTCTTCAATTAAAGCCTGTTCCTCTTGTATTTCCTTCAGGGCATCAATTATTACATTTTCAAGGGCACCTTTCTTATCTGATGGTACAACTAAAAGATATGTATCAATTACCTTCCGTAACCCAAAAGAATCCTCTATGGGAATATTATTCCACTCACCAATTTTGAATGTTATTTTTTCAAACAGCCTATTTATTCTTCTTCCGATTTTAGGGAGAGTTTCATCATCTCGATCTGTGACAACCATGATGGAAGCAATTTCTTTCTCAATAATCATGTTATTAATTCTATGCTGCTTTATAAAATGCGAAAACCTTCCATTTCCACCTACGCCACATAAAACAAGCTGATTTCCATCTTTTGAAAGATTCTCTATGTGATCGTGATCATCCAAGGGAACCATTTTCAAAATATTCTCTTTTTCGTGTTTCCAGCTATACACATTCTGCAAATAATAACTGATTAATTGCACATCTGATACGCCTTCAACAAGTATTAATTCTGTCATCATAGACGCACCTCAAACTCAAATGCTTTCCTATTTTCATAAACATACTTACCATCTACGTTTCGAGCCACTATATTACTCCCCTTTCCATCCTTTGATTCAACTTTCTTTAATGTGATAACTTTGATTGGATCAATAATGCCTTTATCAGCATCATCATATTTTCCATACCTGAGAATAGCATCGATGACCTCTATACTATGTGTTGTAATAAACAATTGTACATTAAGCTTTTTAGCCAATTCAAATACCACAGGGAATAACTTGTCATAGTATTTTTTGTGCAAGCCTGTTTCTATTTCATCTATGAGCAAAATGGAATCTGTTGCATCAAACAACTTATTTAAAATATATAATATCTTCTTTATACCATCTCCATATACAGAGAAAGGCATATTAACTCCATCTGCTGTAATAACAGTTTCCAGAAAAGAACCATCATCTGCTTTTGTGTAGCAAATATCCACGATAGTTTCATCAAACTGCCTCAAAATGCTTATAGCTAAATTTTTATACTCTGGATTATCAACGATATTCTGCAAAAGATCATATCTTAAGTGCCCAAAGGAAGGAATATATTTTACTTCCTTCTTAACCGCAGGTCCAACAAATGCATTATCCAAAGAAGTAAGTTTAATTTTTTTCTCTACTGGCTTCTTTCCTGTTTGGCTAATAATGCTTCCATTAAAAAACTTTACCATCTCAGGAACGAATGTAGATGCCTTTTTATAATATGCCTTTTGACGTGGTAACATGGTAGATATTTGAAGAGCATCTTCTCCTGAGATATTTTTTTCTGTCCCTCGTATTTCAAATTCAATAGGTCCAGCATTGCTTTCAGCATAAATATCTAATTCTAATGACTCATTTCTTTGCATAGCGTTAAACATCTTAATGAACGAACTGTAAAAACTACTATAATTCACATTCAGCACTGTTCTCTGCTTTATTATATTTTTTATACAGCTCAACTGAGCATGAGCAAACAACAACTGAATCGCTTCCAAGAAGGAAGTTTTTCCGCTATTATTATCGCCTACAATAAGGTTTATATTTGAAAATCCTGAAACTTCTAATTTCTTGATTCCTCTAAATTGGTTAATCTCAATTCGCCTTATATTGGCCATTTTTATTCATCCCCTTCCATACTTTCAAAGCTAATAACTAATCTTGTATGCGTAGCATCAGCAATCTTCTGCAAAGTCTCTATTCTTGGAACCACTTTTCCATTCTGTATTTTGCTTATATTGGACTGAGACATATTGGTAATACGGCACAAGTCCTCTTGTGTAAAATTATTCTCATCTAATACCCTCTGTATTTCCTGGGTTATACCTTTAAGTATTTCCTGTATATCACTCTTTTTATTCTCAAGTTTTATTTCACCCATTTCAGTCTCTGGCTTTTTTAAATTATCAATCTGTTTAAAAATTAAATTTAACGCATCATTATCCATAAATAAGCCCCTTTCAATATGTCATTATTAACATAATCAGCCTGATTTATTCAAAATATGTTATTTGTAACATACTTGCATTTATACCGCATCCATATTGTTATATATAACATATTCCAGAAAATAATGCAAGAAAATTGTTTCGTGTGACATATTACGATTCAATTCTGCCTTATAATTACTAAAAAACTCTAGCATCCTTTGATTCTATTATAATTTAATTTACATTTTTAGAAGCGCAAAATTTGAATTTATATTTTCCTGTATATAAATTCAAAATTCTTATACACACATCCCGATATATCTTTCCTTCACTCTGACTCAAACATTCCCTCGTTCCATGCCCCAGTAAAGAAATCCTTGAAAAATCATTTTTGACCTTACTCGAATCCGGATTTATTTCATAGGCTTCTGTCAATTCTGTTTTCAGGACTTTCTTTTCTACCTTAATTTGCTGTTCAATATTTTTCTCTAACGAATTAATATCTCTTTTGTCCTCAGCATAAACACACTTCTTTTTTAGGGTTTTCATTACATTTTTGTATTCAGCCTTCCATGCTTTTTTATATGCTTCTCGATTTTCTCTAAGTTCCACCTCTGAAATATCCCAAGACTTTAGTTTAGGGGTGAAGTATTTATCAATGGGATTGTCAGAACCAGAATATTCCTCTGTTTCTTCAACATTTTTCCCGGAATTTTCACTTTGAAAATCTTTACTCTGAGTCTCCTTTGAAGTCTCCTGTGAATCAATGTGTTTACTTTCTGTTTCACTACTACAAGATACATTCACTGCTGCAATAGTCAAAATTATAAGACATGTCCAAATTTTATTTTTCATTCTTCTCCTTGCATGATAACTGGGAAGGTAATTATCACACTTTCCTTTCTTTAATATCAATTGATATACTCATTTTCCCTGCTCATCGCTTCCCGCTTAGTTAATTACATTTTTTATAATTATCTTGCTATGTTGACGCATTCTTGCATCATCAATAACAAGTATATTCCCCTGTATGTAAAATCCACTTTTATTCACAAGACCTCTCCACTTATCATCAAGTGCAAATGGAAATTGGCCTTCGTCCAAGGAACATTCATCCACCATTTCTTCTAACTCTGTAACGGAATCCTTTTTTAAAGATTCACGAAGATTTAAAGTTGCCTTCTCATTCTCGTTTTCTTCCAGCACCGCACGTTCTTTTGCATAAACATCTGTTCCTTCTCTCATTTTTTTAATAATTGTTTTCTTATCCACGATATCTTTTAAAAAAATTCTTTTCTTCCTTTTGAGATCAATTGTAATATAATTGCACACTTCACAGGATCTGTTTGTATAAGTGCAATATGATAATTCAATTGACAAGTACCTTTCATTATGACACCGGATTACCGGTCGTTCTCGTTTCGCCACTGAGCTTACAAAATCATATTTCATCCATTTCGTAGCACTATCAAACAAAATTTTATTTATCTCATCTGTTGTTTCCATGTTCTCATCTGTTGTTTCTAAACTAGCAAAATCCACAAAGGGTATCCAGCACTTTTTTGTCTTATTCCGGATTTTCTTTTCATAACTATAGAATCCAATCGAATAATTACCATCCTGTACCGTTTCTTTTACTGTTGCAGTATTTTTCACTCCTTTAATATCATCGCTTCTATTTGCATTATTTCTAAAAATACAACTCACCAAAAACACAATTAGAATAATAACTATAATATTAATTCCCCAAATAATTATTTTTTTCATTCATTAACTTCTCCTTTTTCCATCTCATTCTTCCTCTATCAATTATACTTGAAACTTTTTTTTGCCCGCTTCGAAACATATC
>OHAQ01003713.1_pt1 | contig 10148 bp, 6 predicted proteins | sample 1577111 | NCBI WGS metagenome assembly OHAQ01 (sample SAMEA3541549, study PRJEB24748) | human gut metagenome | biome: human gut; feature: human-associated habitat; material: faeces | place: China | collected 2012 | reverse complement strand
GTAGGCATATGCCTGTTTCCAGACCATTTCCCAAGGGAATTTGCTCAATGCGTCACTGGCCTTGTGCGCATTTTCGACTAATTAAGCAACGGGGTGCGAGAGGTTAGTCTCTCATTGAGTTTGCGCCCCACTGAAACTTTGATAATCGTTACATGTTGATAAAAGTGAAGCCTGCCGTATCCTGGATGCGTGCTCGTCTATCTGCCATCTCACTGGCAGATATCCAAAAACACCTGGCGAAAATCATCATTCTAGCACCGATGGCGGTGCTGCTGATCTATCTGGCTATCTTCAGCCAGCCTCGCTATATGAGCGAGTCGAAAGTCGCCATTAAACGCTCGGATGATTTAAACAGCGACAGCCTGAATTTTGGTCTGCTTCTGGGTGCCTCTAACCCCAGTTCCGCAGAAGATGCGTTGTATCTGAAAGAGTACATCAACTCGCCGGATATGCTGGCGGCGCTGGATAAGCAACTAAATTTTCGTGAAGCGTTTAGCCACAGCGGGCTCGATTTTCTTAATCATCTTAGCAAGGATGAAACCGCAGAAGGCTTCCTGAAGTACTACAAGGACCGTATCAACGTCTCGTATGACGATAAAACCGGATTACTGAATATTCAGACGCAGGGCTTTAGCCCGGAGTTTGCGCTTAAGTTTAACCAGACCGTGCTGAAAGAGTCAGAGCGCTTTATCAATGAGATGTCACATCGCATCGCGCGTGACCAGCTTGCCTTTGCAGAAACGGAGATGGAAAAGGCACGCCAGCGTCTGGACGCCAGCAAAGCGGAATTGCTCTCTTATCAGGACAACAACAACGTTCTGGATCCACAGGCACAGGCACAGGCGGCGAGCACGTTAGTGAATACGCTGATGGGCCAGAAGATCCAGATGGAAGCGGACCTGCGGAACTTGCTGACGTATCTGCGTGAGGACGCCCCGCAAGTTGTGAGTGCGCGTAATGCGATTCAGTCATTGCAGGCACAAATTGACGAAGAAAAAAGCAAAATCACAGCGCCGCAGGGTGACAAGCTAAACCGTATGGCGGTGGATTTTGAAGAAATCAAATCAAAAGTAGAGTTCAACACAGAGCTGTACAAACTGACCCTGACCTCCATTGAAAAGACCCGTGTAGAAGCGGCTCGTAAGCTCAAGGTGCTGTCAGTGATCAGTTCGCCACAGTTGCCGCAGGAATCGTCTTTTCCAAATATCCCTTATTTGATCGCCTGCTGGTTACTGGTGTGCTGCCTGCTGTTCGGCACCCTGAAACTGTTGCTGGCTGTTATTGAAGATCACCGAGACTAACGCTGTCGCTGAATGAGTTTGTGATGAAATTATTTAAATCAATTTTACTGATTGCCGCCTGTCACGCGGCGCAGGCCAGCGCGGCCATTGATATTAACGCTGACCCAAACCTGACAGGAGCCGCGCCGCTTACCGGTATTCTGAACGGGCAACAGTCGGATACGCAAAACATGAGCGGCTTCGACAATACCCCGCCGCCCGCACCGCCGGTGGTAATGAGCCGTATGTTTGGTGCTCAACTTTTCAACGGCACCAGCGCGGATAGCGGTGCGACGGTAGGATTCAACCCTGACTATATTCTGAATCCGGGTGATAGCATTCAGGTTCGCTTGTGGGGTGCGTTCACCTTTGATGGTGCGTTACAGGTTGATCCCAAAGGTAATATTTTCCTGCCGAACGTTGGTCCGGTGAAAGTTGCTGGCGTCAGTAATAGTCAGCTAAATGCCCTGGTCACATCCAAAGTGAAGGAAGTATACCAGTCCAACGTCAACGTCTACGCCTCCTTATTACAGGCGCAGCCAGTAAAAGTGTACGTGACCGGATTTGTGCGTAATCCTGGTCTGTATGGCGGCGTGACGTCTGATTCGTTACTCAATTATCTGATCAAGGCTGGCGGCGTTGATCCAGAGCGCGGAAGTTACGTTGATATTGTGGTCAAGCGCGGTAACCGCGTGCGCTCCAACGTCAACCTGTACGACTTCCTGCTGAACGGCAAACTGGGGCTTTCGCAGTTCGCCGATGGTGACACCATCATCGTCGGGCCGCGTCAGCATACTTTCAGCGTTCAGGGCGATGTCTTTAACAGCTACGACTTTGAGTTCCGCGAAAGCAGCATTCCCGTAACGGAAGCGTTGAGCTGGGCGCGCCCTAAGCCTGGCGCGACTCACATTACGATTATGCGTAAACAGGGGCTGCAAAAACGCAGCGAATACTATCCGATCAGTTCTGCGCCAGGCCGTATGTTGCAAAATGGCGATACCTTAATCGTGAGCACTGACCGCTATGCCGGCACCATTCAGGTGCGGGTTGAAGGCGCACACTCCGGTGAACATGCCATGGTACTGCCTTATGGTTCCACTATGCGTGCGGTTCTGGAAAAAGTCCGCCCGAACAGCATGTCGCAGATGAACGCAGTTCAGCTTTATCGCCCATCAGTGGCTCAGCGTCAGAAAGAGATGCTGAATCTCTCGCTGCAAAAGCTGGAGGAAGCATCACTTTCCGCCCAGTCCTCCACCAAAGAAGAAGCCAGCCTGCGAATGCAGGAAGCGCAACTGATCAGCCGCTTTGTGGCGAAAGCACGCACCGTTGTTCCGAAAGGTGAAGTGATCCTCAACGAATCCAATATTGATTCTGTTCTGCTTGAAGATGGCGACGTCATCAATATTCCGGAGAAAACATCGCTGGTTATGGTTCATGGCGAAGTGCTGTTCCCGAACGCGGTGAGCTGGCAGAAGGGTATGACCACCGAGGATTACATCGAGAAATGTGGTGGCCTGACGCAGAAATCGGGTAACGCCAGAATTATCGTCATTCGTCAGAACGGTGCAGCCGTCAACGCAGAAGATGTGGATTCACTCAAACCGGGCGATGAGATTATGGTTCTGCCGAAATATGAATCGAAAAACATTGAAGTTACCCGTGGTATTTCCACCATCCTCTATCAGCTGGCGGTGGGTGCAAAAGTGATTCTGTCTTTGTAAGGAGTTGAAATGAGCAAAGCAGTTATTGTCATTCCGGCTCGTTATGGCTCATCGCGCCTGCCGGGTAAGCCACTGCTCGATATTGTTGGTAAACCGATGATCCAGCATGTTTACGAGCGTGCGTTACAGGTGGCGGGCGTTGCGGAAGTTTGGGTGGCAACAGACGATCAGCGTGTTGAAAAGGCCGTGCAGGCATTTGGCGGGAAAGCCATCATGACGCGCAACGATCATGAATCCGGCACCGATCGGCTGGTCGAGGTGATGCATAAAGTCGAGGCAGATATCTACATTAACCTGCAGGGCGACGAACCAATGATTCGCCCGCGGGATGTAGAAACGCTGTTACAAGGAATGCGTGATGACCCCGCGTTGCCAGTGGCAACGCTATGCCACGCGATTTCTGCCGAAGAAGCGACCGAGCCAAGCACGGTAAAAGTGGTGGTAAATACCCACCAGGATGCGCTTTATTTCAGCCGTTCGCCTATTCCGTATCCGCGTAATGCTGAAAAAGCGCGCTACCTGAAACACGTTGGTATTTACGCTTATCGTCGCGATGTGCTGCAAAACTACAGCCAGTTACCGGAGTCCATGCAGGAGCAGGCAGAATCACTGGAGCAGCTGCGGTTGATGAGCGCGGGGATCAACATCCGCACATTTGAGGTTGCCGCAACCGGTCCGGGCGTCGACACCCCGGCATGCCTGGAAAAAGTGCGCGCCCTGATGGCACAGGAACTGGCTGAAAACGCATGATTGGCATTTACTCGCCTGGCATCTGGCGTATTCCGCATCTGGAGAAATTTCTGGCGCAACCGTGCCAGAAACTTTCTCTGCTGCGCCCTGTTCCGCAAGAAGTTGATGCTATCGCCGTGTGGGGACATCGTCCCAGCGCGGCGAAACCAGTCGCCATCGCCAAAGCAGCGGGAAAACCCGTCATTCGTCTGGAAGATGGATTTGTGCGTTCGCTGGATCTTGGCGTCAATGGCGAGCCGCCGCTTTCTCTGGTGGTGGATGATTGTGGCATTTACTACGATGCCAGCAAGCCTTCAGCACTGGAGAAACTGGTACAGGATAAAGCCGGAAATACAGCTCTGATAAGCCAGGCCAGAGAAGCGATGCACACCATCGTGACCGGGGATTTGTCGAAATATAACCTGGCACCTGCGTTTGTGGCTGATGAGTCAGAACGTGCAGACATCGTTCTGGTTGTCGATCAGACATTTAATGATATGTCAGTGACGTATGGCAATGCTGGCCCGCATGAGTTTGCTGCCATGCTGGAAGCCGCGATGGCGGAAAATCCTCAAGCCGAAATTTGGGTGAAGGTGCACCCAGATGTACTGGAAGGAAAGAAAACAGGTTATTTCGCTGATCTGCGTGCCACGCAACGAGTACGTTTGATTGCCGAGAATGTCAGCCCGCAGTCGCTATTGCGACACATTTCCCGGGTTTACGTCGTGACCTCCCAATACGGCTTTGAAGCCTTGCTGGCAGGAAAACCAGTAACATGTTTCGGCCAGCCCTGGTATGCAGGCTGGGGCTTAACCGACGATCGCCATCCGCAGTCTGCTTTGTTATCTGCCCGACGCGGTTCTGCCACGCTGGAAGAACTTTTTGCCGCAGCATACCTGCGTTACTGTCGCTATATCGATCCGCAAACGGGAGAAGTAAGCGATCTATTTACCGTGCTGCAATGGCTGCAATTACAACGTCGACATCTGCAACAGCGTGATGGTTATTTATGGGCGCCAGGCTTAACGCTGTGGAAGTCAGCGATCCTGAAACCTTTCTTGCAAACGGCAACAAACCGGCTGAGTTTTTCACGTCGCTGTACTGCGGCGAGCGCCTGCGTGGTATGGGGTGTAAAGGGAGAACAGCAATGGCGAGCCGAAGCGCAGCGAAAATCACTGCCGTTATGGCGAATGGAAGATGGTTTTCTGCGTTCATCCGGACTTGGCTCTGACCTTTTGCCGCCGCTATCGTTGGTCCTGGATAAACGCGGGATCTACTATGACGCCACGCGCCCCTGCGACCTGGAAGTGCTGCTTAATCACAGCCAGTTAACGCTGGCGCAGCAGATGCGAGCTGAAAAATTACGCCAGCGACTGGTTGAAAGCAAACTGAGCAAATACAACCTGGGGGCTGATTTCTCTCTGCCAGCCGAAGCCAAAGGTAAAAAAGTTATCCTGGTGCCGGGTCAGGTAGAAGACGATGCCTCAATTAAAACAGGCACTGTCTCGATTAAGAGCAACCTTGAGTTATTACGCACAGTACGCGAGCGCAATCCGCACGCTTACATTATTTATAAACCGCACCCGGATGTACTGGTGGGGAATCGCAAGGGCAATATTCCGGCAGAACTAATTGCTGAACTCGCTGATTATCAGGCACTGGACGCAGATATTATTCAATGCATCCAGCGCGCAGATGAAGTGCACACCATGACATCATTGTCCGGGTTTGAAGCGTTATTACATGGCAAGCAAGTTCATTGTTACGGCCTGCCCTTCTATGCCGGTTGGGGTTTAACCGTTGATGAACATCATTGCCCGCGCCGCGAGCGCAGATTAACGATAGCAGACTTGATCTATCAGGCGTTGATTGTTTACCCAACATATATTCACCCAACACGGCTACAGCCTATTACGGTTGAGGAAGCTGCGGAATATTTAATCCAGACGCCGCGTAAGCCGATGTTTATTACCCGAAAAAAAGCGGGGCGGGTAATACGCTATTGCCGCAAATTAATTATGTTCTGCAAGGTCAGATTTGGCTAAACAATTTCATAGTTGACTATTACACAGATTATTTATGCAAGGCAACGCACTAACTATTTTATTATCGGGTAAAAAATATCTGCTATTGCAGGGACCGATGGGACCTTTTTTCAACGACGTTGCCGAATGGTTAGAGTCATTAGGCCGTAACGCTGTGAATGTTGTATTCAACGGTGGTGATCGTTTTTACTGCCGCAATCGACAATACCTGGCTTACTACCAAACGCCGAAAGAGTTCCCCGGTTGGTTGCGAGATCTCCACCGGCAATATGACTTTGATACCATCCTCTGCTTTGGTGACTGCCGCCCATTGCATAAAGAAGCAAAACGCTGGGCAACGTCGAAAGGGATCCGCTTTCTGGCATTTGAGGAAGGATATTTACGCCCGCAATTTATTACCGTTGAAGAAGGCGGAGTAAACGCATATTCATCGCTACCGCGCGATCCGGATTTTTATCGTAAGTTACCAGATATGCCTGCGCCGCACGTTGAGAACTTAAAACCTTCAACGATGAAACGCATTGGCCATGCGATGTGGTATTACCTGATGGGCTGGCATTACCGTCATGAGTTCCCTCGCTACCGCCACCACAAATCATTTTCCCCCTGGTATGAAGCTCGTTGCTGGGTTCGTGCGTACTGGCGCAAGCAACTTTACAAGGTAACACAGCGTAAAGTATTGCCGCGGTTAATGAATGAGCTGGATCAGCGTTATTATCTTGCCGTTTTGCAGGTGTATAACGATAGCCAGATTCGTAACCACAGCAATTATAACGATGTGCGAGATTATATTAATGAAGTCATGTACTCATTTTCGCGTAAAGCGCCAAAAGACAGTTATTTGGTGATCAAACATCATCCGATGGATCGTGGTCACAGACTCTATCGACCATTAATTAAGCGATTGAGTAAGGAATATGGCTTAGATGAGCGAGTCATTTATGTGCACGATCTCCCGATGCCGGAATTATTACGCCATGCAAAAGCGGTAGTGACGATTAACAGTACGGCGGGGATCTCTGCGCTGATTCATAACAAACCACTCAAAGTGATGGGCAATGCCCTGTACGACATCAAAGGCTTGACGTATCAAGGGCATTTGCACCAGTTCTGGCAGGCCGATTTTAAACCGGATATGAAACTGTTTAAGAAGTTTCGGGGGTATTTATTGGTTAAGACGCAGGTTAATGCGGTTTATTATGGGGAGTGGATGTTTGAACATGAAATTAAGGTAGATACGGAAACCAATGTTATCTCAAGTTCGCACCTATGATGACCTGAATTTAATTATGTTTTAATCAACCATATTTTTATAAAATGATCCCTCAACAGTGATTTCACATATTTTTTTATTATAATTGTAGACAAATTAATTGTTTTTGTTCAGTTTTCATTATTTAAAAGTCCTGTCCCACTTTATATTCTCTCTTATTAACTGGGCCGGGACACCAGAATAAATTGAGTTTTTCCTTTTTAGTTCTTTTGAAACAAATGATTTTGCTCCAATTACACATCCATCTGGAATGATGCTGCCTTTATTAACAGTAACACCTTCACATAACCAAACGTTATTACCAATGAATACTGGTTTTGCATGATTTATTCGCTCATTACTTTCAAGATCATAAATAGGATGCTCATCAGAGTTTCGTATATACACAGAACTAGATAACATGCAATTTGAACCAATATTAATCTCTGAGCCTTCCATTGAAAATATATTAGCAGACACAGATGTGGTATAAGAATCAATGATAATGACCGAGTTGTTCTGCCTCAAATGAATAGCCCCACGTATACTACAGTTATTCTTTATAATCAACTTACAATTATTACCCAATATATTTATATTTAATCGCCTCAATATAACCGAGTCACCTATATCGATAACATTATCAGTACCAATTATATTTACATTAACATCAGATGATATTTTAGCATTAGAATGAATAATAATATTATTGTTATATTTAAAACTATCAAATTTATTCACAATTAAAAACCTCACAAGCTCCTGCACATATAAAAAACGCATGTATTTTTATTAAAAAATAACAAAAGCACACCACTGTCATTCACGAAGAGTTTAATACCCCTTCGTGAATGAATATTCAACGCATTTTTATTTCCAGGAGGCCATTTTTTTTATGATTTTGTATTTTGAGTCTTTAAAAAAATCATCCCTATTATTTTCATACTTAAGGAATTTCTTTTGAGATACGAGTGACTTTATTATTTTAGCCTCAACAGCCCTTTTCCAGTTATATTTTATAGTTTCCTTGGAAGTAATATTAGTCGGCGTTTTAACAGACTCTTTCAATTGTGGAGATGGTTTTGAAGACTTGTTCGCCACTGCTTTTTTTGAATATAAAACAGCAGCCCCCTGACGCCATACAGAGTCTTTTGAAAAATCTTTATCCGTAGGTGAAATTATATATTTCCGTTTCACACCAGCAAGAGCATCTTCAAATGTGTGTCCGATAAATAACTGTGCATCTGCAAAATCAGGTGTTTGTAAAAAAGAGCTAAGCGTACGTTCAGCAAGGAAGGGATCAATCCAGATTTGATCAATAGAATCCCTAAAATTATTCATCATGTCAGTTGCAAATTGAATTGCCCCCTGATGAACTAACTCTAACAAAATACGTCGATGGCCAATACTACTTTCTGGACGGAAGATTGGTTTAAAACCATCATCATCAGATATTGTGATCAGGCTAGGTTCTGTATGACATATTAAATATTCTATTAGAGGCCTATTTTGGACAACATAGCTTGGATGATTAGCAGATAGTAAATCCCCCATAAAACCATTGCATTTCAGCCCCTTGTCAAACCAAATCTCTGTTCCTTGTAAGGTTGCATAATAATAACCATCTAATGGTTTATTTATTAGAGATGAAAGTGCACCTTGCATATTAGCTCGCCACCCTATATCAACAATTGCTGGTTTTTTTTCTGTGCTAAGACCAGTGCTATTGACATAATTAAGATAGCTTTTTCTTTCATTTTTTGCATGAGTTAGTATTATATCACTAATAATAGTGCATAAATTTGATAACTTTTTACGCTCTACAAAGTCAGTAGTTAATTTATCTTCAGGACCTATAAAGCCAGCCTCTTCCCATTGTTCCTGAGTTATCTTCGTTACATTAATACCAAACCTGTCTTCTAAAAGAGTACCAACGGTAATATTGCCTTGGTATGGATGGCTGGATAAAGATATTACATCACTAAGTGTTCTCAAACTAGCAACACGAGTTGCTCTTCTTGAAGCATACAAATATGTTGTCGATGGTACATCTTTATCATCTTTATGTATAACATCATAAACTTGTTTTAAAAGCCACCCTTCACGTGACAGGAAATATAAGTGAGAAATATTATCTTGTTTAGCTTTGCGTCCTAGCCATAACATGAAAGCAGAGACGAAAGGACCAATCCCTGCATATCCTAAATTAACAGGATCACCATAGAAATGGCTCTTTTTAGCACCCGGATCACTTTCACTATCAAAAATCTTTTGTGCTGTTAATCCGGCTAATAAAGAGCGAGACAATTCATTATTACCTATTTTTTCTGGATATATTTTTGAGTAGACCTCACTACTACGCAAACGGTCGATAGAACGTATAAGTCTATATGTTTTAATACCTCTAGACTTAGGCTCTTTATTATCAGAGATATTATTATCACCAATGTGCAAAATATTATCAGGAGATACTCCGGACTCATTAATAACAAGATCAAAAAGCCCCCCTTCTTTTTTACTGACACCGTATTCATTTGAAATATATACTTTCTCAAAGCCATCATATCCATTAATTTTAAGGATGTTAAGAATAGCATCCTTAGGTAAATACATATCAGATATGATGTAAATAGGTTTACCTGTTTTTTTTGCTATATCCCACAGCTTTTTACCAGCAGGGCGAGGTTTAATTATTTTTGTTTCATACTCAACCTCCGCCCATTTCATGTTATTAATTGTTTCTCTATCCAGCTTGTAAAACTCTTTTATCTTATCGTAAATTTCATCTAATGTTACCTCTTTTGAGTCTTTCTCATTCCTAGCTTCGACCTCTGAGACGTGTCTAATTCGAGAAAAGTTTTCTGCCACCCCATTACTAATGTGTAGCATTTTTGTTTCTAAGAACTTAAAAACATCAATTGGCACTTCTGTTGGGCGATAAACTAATGTATCAAAAATATCAAAGGAAATTATTTTAATAGCTGAGTCATTTACAAATTTACTAAATCGTTTTAATTCATTTATTTTATTACTAATTGGTTTATTTATTTGACTTAGGTCTTTGATTACTCGTTCTGTTCGGAATGAGTTGAATAGCTTGTCTTCATATTTTTCATCAATA
>OHAQ01003712.1_pt1 | contig 10149 bp, 9 predicted proteins | sample 1577111 | NCBI WGS metagenome assembly OHAQ01 (sample SAMEA3541549, study PRJEB24748) | human gut metagenome | biome: human gut; feature: human-associated habitat; material: faeces | place: China | collected 2012 | reverse complement strand
GGAGTTAGCTCCGACTATGAAGCGACAGGTAAGGAAGGTGTAACAATATGTCGTAATGGTAATCTTCCATATGTTTACGCACCATATTCCGTTGAAAATTATCTTGTCACAAAATACAAAATAACAAGAAACTCTGTACTTAAAGAGACAAACAAAAAAGTACGTATATGGCTTGTCAATTATTATCTTAATATTGATATGTATTCTTGGAATATCCATGATGGTAAATGGATTTACTATATACCAAAAGATTACATATTACAATGCAAAGAAATAAATGCACTTCTGTATCAAACTTCCTTCTCTGTTGGAACCTTACCTGTTTGGCCTTACGAAATAAAAAATGCATCAACAGGACAACTTGGAGCAGAAAAGGATGGATATCATTTATCTCATTCTTTTACGTTTCGCTACGATAATAACAATTCTCCTATAGATTGGTGTACTTGCACACGACCAATAGGGCAAGAATTAGAATTTAGAGAACTAGAAAAACTATCGCTAAAAGCGAGAATATATCCATTTGCATATGGCATAGCATTTGGATACAAAACAACAATGCCAAATTTAAAATACTAACATTGTACCACTATGAAATTTATCGTAATTTTATACGTCATCATCACAATTATCGCATGCAATAAAGACAGTGATAAAATCATCTGTTATAACGATAGAGATGTAAAAATTAGAATAGACATTCCGTATGGAGGAAAAGTTATTGGTGTAGACGTTGACCAGCGTTCCAAAATCGGCGAGCGCTGCCTGACTTCCGCTATGAAAGGTCTTCCAAGCGCCATCAACAACGCTCTGGATTCCTACTTCAGCGGAAACTTCTCTGAACTTGGCGGAACTGCTCAGCAGCTTGGACTGAAAGACGGAGATTACATCGGCCTTCCTACCGATTCCGAATCCTGGGGATTCACAACCTTCACACAGGATCAGTATGAAACTGTACTGGCTGGTATCCGCGATGGTTCCATCGAAATCTCCAGCGATACAGAAAATCAGCCGGAAGTAGGTTCTCACGTAACCGTTGATTACATCAGCTAATGTGCATACTGTTTCTGTAACAATATGCCTTTTGGGGAAGAGAATATTATTTCTCTTCCCCTTTTTTTCTGTCACACAAAATGCTATACTAGACATAATGAAAGCCCGCAGTTCTGCCCTGTTTTCCATGCCTTCGGCAGTCCTGCAAAACCACGCTTGAAAGGGAATATGTATATGGAAAATGAGTACATTATTGAGATGTTGAACATCACCAAAGAATTCCCGGGTATCAAGGCGAACGACAACATTACATTACAGCTCAAAAAAGGAGAAATCCATGCTCTGCTTGGAGAAAACGGTGCAGGAAAATCAACCCTGATGAGTATTCTTTTTGGTCTGTATCAGCCTACCTCCGGAATCATCAAGAAGAATGGGCAGGAAGTCCATATCAACACGCCGAACGACGCCAACGATCTCAACATCGGTATGGTTCACCAGCACTTTAAGCTGGTCGAATGTTTCTCGGTTCTCGACAACATCATCCTCGGCGTAGAGCCGACCAAAGGCCTTTTCCTCGAGAAAAAGAATGCCCGTGCAAAAGTCATGGAACTGAGCGAGAAATACGGTCTGATGGTCGATCCGGACGCTCTGATCTCGGATATCACCGTCGGCATGCAGCAACGTACCGAAATTCTGAAAATGCTCTACCGTGACAACGAAGTCCTGATCTTCGACGAGCCGACCGCGGTTCTGACGCCGCAGGAAATCGACGAGCTGATGAAGATCATGAAGAACCTCGCAAAAGAAGGAAAATCCATCCTCTTCATCACCCATAAACTCAACGAGATCATGGAAGTTGCCGACCGCTGTACGATTCTCCGCAAAGGAAAATACATCGGAACCGTCAACATCAGCGAAACTTCCAAAGAAGAGCTCTCCCGCATGATGGTCGGAAGAAACGTCAGCTTCTCCGTCAACAAAAAGCCGTCAAAACCGGGCGACACCGTTCTGAAAGTAGAGCACATGACCGTACCGAGCAAGGTGCACGGAAACAACGCCGTCAAAGATGTTTCCTTTAATGTAAGAAAAGGCGAGATTGTCTGCATCGCAGGTATCGATGGAAACGGCCAGTCCGAGTTCGTTCAGGGCCTCACGGGACTGGAAAAAGTATCCGGCGGTAAAATTCTGTTCAACGGACAGGACATCACGAAAGCTTCCATCCGCGACCGCTCCAAGATGGGCATGAGCCACATCCCGGAGGACCGCCATAAACACGGCCTCGTGCTGGATTACTCCATCGAGCAGAACATGGTGCTGCAGCGTTACTGGCAGCCGGAATTTGAATCCTTCGGCTTTATCAAATCAAAAGCCGTGCGCGAATATGCCGAGCGCCTGATCGAGCAGTACGATGTCCGCAGCGGCCAGGGTCCTGTGACCATCACCCGCAGCATGTCCGGCGGAAACCAGCAGAAAGCGATCATCGCGCGTGAGATCGACAAAGATCCTGATCTTCTCGTTGCGGTACAGCCTACCCGTGGTCTTGATGTCGGAGCCATCGAATACATTCACAGCCAGCTCGTTGCACAGCGCGACAAGGGAAAAGCCGTTCTTCTGGTTTCTCTGGAACTGGATGAGGTTATGGATGTTTCCGACCGTATTCTTGTTATGTACGAAGGAGAGCTGGTCGGCCAGCTGGATCCGAAAACCGTTTCTGTCGAAGAACTCGGTCTCTACATGGCAGGTGCAAAACGGGATCCGGTTCCCGAAGAAGTATAAAAGAGAGGTAAGAAAAGCATGAACGAAAAAACGAAAAACGCTCTTCTGTCCATTGTCGCTTCTCTTGTATGTATTGTGATCGGTCTTCTTGTGGGATTTATCATTTTATACTGCATCAACGCGGAGAACGCAGTGGATGGATTTACACGAATCATCAAAGGCGGCTTTTACTTAAAGCCGAAAGGAATCGGAAGTGAAATCGCTCAGTCCGCTCCCCTGATTATGACCGGACTTTCGGTTGCATTTGCTTTTAAAACAGGTCTGTTCAACATCGGTGCTGCCGGACAGTACACCATCGGTGTCTTCGGCGCCCTGTATTTTGCCATCATCCTCCACATGCCATGGTATGTATGCCTTCTGGCTGCTATGGTCTGCGGAGCCATCTGGGGAGCAGTTCCTGGTATCTTCAAAGCATACTTCAACGTAAATGAAGTTATTACTTCCATCATGTTCAACTGGATTGGTCTTTATCTTGTCAATGAGCTGATGTACAACACCATCCCGGACATGTATGATCAGAAGACCACACGTACTTACAAATTAAGCTCCGCTTCTCCGAAATCCCTGATTCCGGACTGCGGCATGAACTCCATTTTCCGTACCAGTTCCACAACGATTGCGATTTTCATTGCGATTGCCATTGCGGTCATCATCTACATCGTTCTGAACAAAACAACCTTCGGCTATGAGCTGAAAGCCTGCGGATTCAATAAGGATGCTGCCAAATACGCCGGCATCAGCGAGAAGAGAAACGTTGTTCTCTCCATGACCATCGCAGGTGCGCTTGCCGGAATCGGTGCAGGCCTCTACTTCCTCTCCGGTGCATCCGAGTGGAACCCGCAGGTATCGACAGCACTCCCGGCCATCGGATTTAATGGTATCCCGGTTGCGCTTCTTGCACTTAGCAACCCGATCGGCGTTATCTTTGCTGCTCTCTTCGTTGCTCATATTTCGGTCGGCGGTGCTTACCTGCCTACGAAATATTATCAGCCGGAGATCGCGGACCTGATCGTTGCCGTTATCATTTACCTTTGCGCATTCGTTACCCTGTTCAAGGGCATCGTTGCAAACCTGTTCAAGAGCAAAAAAGAGCAGAAAGCAAATGCCAATGCAGACAACGGAAAGGAGGAGAAGAAATAATGTTCCTTTTAATTAAATTTACCTTACTGTACGCCGTTGTTCTGATGCTCGTTGCGATGGGCGGTATGTTCTCCGAGCGAAGCGGTGTCATCAACATCGCGCTGGAAGGAATCATGGCGATCGGCGGCCTTGCCGGTGTCTTCGTCCTGGTTCTGTTCCCGGACCTCCCGGCTCCTGCACTTGTGGCACTTTCCATTCTGGCGAGCGCCGTATCCGGTATGATCTACTCTCTGCTGCTTGGCTTCTCCGCCATCACACTGAAAGCAGACCAGACGATCGGCGGAACCGCGCTGAACATGCTGGCTACTGCCATTGCCATCGTCCTGGTAAAAGCATTCAACAACGGCTCGGATGCCGGAAACGGTGCAGCTTCCGCAAAGCTGAACTACACCAACGCCGCTTTCATTTACAAGATCGGACCATTTACCGTGAACATCTTCCTGTTCATCGGCATCATCCTTCTGATCTGCAGCTACGTGTTCCTCTTCAAAACGAAATGGGGACTGCGCCTGCGTGCCTGCGGTGAGCATCCACAGGCAGCCGACTCTGTTGGTATCAACGTATACCAGTGGAGATACACCGGTGTTATCATCTCCGGTGCACTCGGCGGTATCGGCGGATTTGCCTACATCGTTCCGTCCGTTACCACCTGGAATTTCGAAGTCGGCGTAGCCGGTGCCGGATTCCTTGCTCTCGCTGTTATGATCTTCGGTCAGTGGAAACCGTTCCACATTGCCGGAGCAGCTGTATTCTTTGCGGTATTCCGTTCCCTGGCAAACATTGCGGACTCCACCGTCCTCTCCCATCTGGGACTGTCCAAGAACATTTACAGCATGATGCCGTTTATCGCATCCATGATTATTCTCGCCTTCACATCCAAGAATTCCCAGGCTCCGAAAGCCGAAGGTATTCCGTACGATAAGGGCGCAAGATAATATGTAACTATTCAGAGCCATGTGAAATGGAAGAAAAAATTGCGAATCATGCTTGCATGAATGAGCGGTTTTTTCTGGAATTTCATATGGCGAGCAGCCACATCGAGATGCAGCGCAGCGGAATCGAGATGTGGCTCTGAATAGTTACAATTTTTAAAGGTAGAGCCGTTAAATCCGAACTGTGTTTTTTCGGCTCTGCCTTTTCTCTATCATTCTAATTTATTTTTCATCAAAGAAAGGGAAAAATTATGCTGAACACCAAATTATTTGACCACACCATCTTAAAAGCAGACGCAACCGAAGCACAGGTTGCAAAGATCTGCGACGAGGCACTTGCACATGATTTTGCTTCTGTCTGCGTCAACCAGTACTACACCAAATTCGTTGCTGAAAAACTCAAAGGATCTGACGTCAAAGTCTGCACCGTTGTCGGCTTCCCTCTGGGCATGTCCGATACCCGTGTAAAAGCGTTTGAGACCCGTGCAGCCATCGAAGACGGTGCACAGGAGGTTGATATGGTCATCAACGTCGGAGCCCTCAAAGACGGCAAATACGACTTCGTACGCTCCGATATCCAGACCTTAAAAGAAGTATGCGGCAAGGACATCGTTCTGAAAGTCATCATCGAGACCTGCCTTTTAACCGATGAAGAGAAAGTAAAAGCGTGCGAGCTCGCAAAAGAAGCCGGCGCTGACTTCGTAAAAACCTCCACCGGATTTTCTACCGGCGGTGCAAAAGCGGCTGATGTTGCCCTGATGAGAAAGACCGTAGGCCCGGATATGGGCGTAAAAGCTTCCGGCGGAATCCACAACGCAGACGAGGCACAGGCTATGGTAGATGCCGGCGCAAGCCGTCTCGGAACAAGCGCAACACTGGCTATCATCGGATAAAAAGGAGTTTCTTATGGATACGATACTGATAGGAATTGCCGGAGGAACCGGCAGTGGAAAAACGACACTGGCAGATAAGCTGGTAGAAAGTTTTGGACGCGATGAAGTGAGCATTCTGCGCCATGACAACTATTACAAACGCCATGACGATATTCCTTTTGAGGAGCGTGCCAAATTAAATTACGATCATCCCGATGCCTTTGATACCGACCTGTTATGCCAGCACATTCTCGAGCTGAAAGCCGGAAAATCCATCGAGATGCCGGTTTACGATTATGCCATGCAGAACCGCTCGGATAAAACGATTCTGGTCCATCCTGCCCCGGTTATCGTGCTCGAGGGCATTCTCCTCTTCGTTGAGAAGGATCTCTGCGATCTGATGGACATCAAAGTCTTTGTCGATACCGATGCGGACGTGCGGATTCTCCGCCGGATCCTGCGCGATGTAAAAGAGCGCGGCCGTTCCCTGGACAGCGTTGTAACGCAGTACCTGACGACCGTAAAACCGATGCACGAGCAGTTCGTAGAGCCGAGCAAGCGCCGTGCCGACGTGATCATCCCGGAGGGCGGACAGAACACCGTTGCTCTTGAAATGCTGATCGAGCGGGTGCGTAAGCATCTGAATCTGGTGCAGAACCAGTAAACATCCGTTTATCGCTATAAAAATCTGCAAAAAAAGAACGAGGACTGAATTTTCTCTTTTTCCGTCCTCGCTCTTTTTATTTTTCCCTTACAGATGTTCCAGCATTCCCTGCAGCCAGATCTGGCCTTTGAAACGTCTTCCCACTTCCGGTACTCCAAATAAATCCTTTTCGTTGATACAGATGTCTATCGGCACATCGTTGCAGACGAGGCCGAGCTCATACACCCGCTCGCCCGTTACCGCGTTCTTCGTTGTATTCATCTCCGTAATTTCACCCATCACGCTGTACTGGTCACATTCGAGACCGCTCGGCATAAAAAAGCTATCTACAATAGAAAAGACATCTTCCTTCGTCAGACGCTGGGAAATCATGGCATATGTGTCAATATCATCCATGGTGAGACTTTCCATCGCATCCTCATCCCCGTTTCTGGCAGCCGAGATCAGTGAATTCTTCTGCTGCGTGCTGCGGCGCTCCTTCTCGACCTGTTCCGGGTCTTTCTGGATCGGAAGCAAAATTGTTCCTTCCGCTGCAAGACCGGAGACAGAAAGCGGGAGCGGAAGCGGCTGCAGCGCATTTTTCTGTTTCATCTCAAGATATTCCGCTGCATGCGTCAGATAAAAGATCATCGTGATGCCAAGCCGCATATCGTCGCAGGCGCCTGCAAACGATTCCTTATCGACGTGGCGCTCCACCGATACCTCCTCGTAGGAGCTGATCTGCCCGCCCTCGAAATAGGGATAATAATATTCCATCTGGAAACGGTTGTTCTCATCAATTTCCCCACAGACCGTGATACCACAGTCATATGCATATTCTTTCGAAAATTCAGCAAAAAGGTGGTGTTCTTCTGTTTCCACAATCTTTTTACGGTCGTAGTTTTCTACTACATCACGAAGAATCTCCTGGAGTTCCTTCGTCGTCTTGATCTTTGAAAATCCAATGGTTTTCAGGTAAGCGTGCATAAGAACACCTCCTCTCATTCCTTTGTATTTCTTATGCGATTAGTGTTTCGGAACCAGTTTCTCTTTTCCGCCCATGTACATACGAAGAACTTCCGGAATGCTTACGGTTCCGTCGGCATTCAGGTTGTTCTCCAGGAATGCGATCAGCATACGCGGCGGAGCAACTACGGTGTTGTTCAGGGTATGTGCCAGGTATTTCTTTCCGTCCTCGCCGTTGACACGGATTTTCAGACGTCTTGCCTGTGCATCACCAAGGTTGGAGCAGCTTCCTACCTCGAAGTATTTCTTCTGACGCGGAGACCATGCCTCAACATCGACAGATTTTACTTTCAGGTCAGCCAGGTCACCGGAGCAGCACTCCAGAGTACGAACCGGGATATCCATGGAACGGAACAGGTCTACGGTGTTCTTCCACAGTTTGTCATACCACATCATGCTGTCTTCCGGTTTGCAGACAACAACCATCTCCTGTTTCTCGAACTGGTGGATACGATAAACACCACGCTCCTCGATGCCGTGTGCTCCTTTTTCTTTACGGAAGCACGGAGAGTAGCTGGTCAGGGTCAGAGGCAGTTTCTCCTCCGGGATGATGCTGTCGATGAATTTACCGATCATGGAGTGCTCGCTGGTTCCGATCAGGTACAGATCCTCGCCCTCGATTTTGTACATCATGGACTCCATCTCAGCGAAGCTCATAACACCGTTTACGACGTTGCCGTGGATCATGAAAGGCGGTACGCAGTAGGTAAATCCGCGGTCGATCATGAAATCTCTTGCATAAGAAAGGATGGCAGAGTGGAGGCGTGCAATGTCGCCCATCAGATAATAGAATCCGTTTCCTGCAACTTCTCTTGCTGCGTCCAGATCGATTCCGTCGAAGGACTCCATAATGTCGGTGTGATACGGGATTTCAAAATCCGGTACAACCGGCTCGCCGAAGCGCTCTGCTTCTACGTTCTCGCTGTCATCTTTTCCGATCGGTACGGAAGGATCGATGATGTTCGGGATCACCATCATGATCTTCTTGATTTCTTCTTCTACTTCTTTTTCTCTTGCAGAAAGAGCCTCGATGCGGGAACCGTCAACAGCTACCTGTTTCTTTACTTCCTCAGCCTCTTCTCTCTTGCCCTGGCCCATCAGTGCGCCGATCTGTTTGGAGATTTTGTTTCTTTTTGCACGAAGTGCTTCTACTTCCTGTTTGATGTCACGGTTTTCTTTATCCAGCTCGATGACTTTATCAACCAGCTCCAGTTTCTGATCCTGGAATTTATTTCGGATATTCTGTTTTACAACTTCCGGGTTTTCTCTTAAAAACTTAATGTCTAACATAATTTCCTCCTAGTAGATCTTATCCCCTCATTTTGGCGGGATTCTTTTTGTTCTTTCCAGCCCGGAACCACTGCCGTTTTTCCAGCATTTATGCGGGTTTGGCGCGTTCCAGTACCATCATATAACAGTATATGCATTTTTTCAAGCGTTCTTTCATGCTGTTTTTCTGCGGTCCGCTTTTACATCAGATCGATCGAATTCATCGTAATTGCCTGGCGCAGCGCGTCGATTTCCTCGGCGCTCAGCATGATATAGGACTCGCCTTTTACGATCTCTTTCAGATATAAAAAACAGTTGTCACGGCTGTGGATTGCATTCAGGATAAAACCTGTGTTTTCTTTGTCGAGCATTGCCAGCGCAAAACTCATCTTTCCGCCCACATCGTCAAACGCATCATATTTTACGATTCCGTATTTGTTCAGCGTCATGCCCTGGATCTTTTTCAGATCCGCAAGATTTTTTTTCGTCAGCTCATTCTGCTTGTTCAGTTTGTCAATTTCCTTGAACCGCTGATGAAACAGCTTTTCGAGTGACTGGGCGTCTTTTCCCTTCATAAAGCTTCTGTACTTCTGGTTCAGTCTGCTCAGACGCAGCGACATGCTGACCGTCATAATCATCATCACGATAATCAGTACAATCAGAAGAAGTACAACAACGCCAAGGTCAATTCCTACCTTACTAAATAAATCGCTCATTATTCTACCTCTTACTGTATTGATTCAAACAGATCCATGATTCTCTCGAGCTCTTCCTGGGAATAATACTCGATCTCGATCTTTCCTTTGTGCTTTGCCCCGCGGTGAATGGAAACCTTCGTACCAATGATGCTCTTAATTTTCTCTTCCAGACCTTCGTAGATGGCTTCCTCTTCCAGATTGACTTTCTTTTCTTTCTTCACCTTCGGATTCAGGATCTCTTTGACCAGGCGCTCGGTCTCACGGACACTGAGCTTTTCATCGAAGATTTTCATTGCCGTATTGTACTGGAGCTCTTTATTCTCCAGCGCCAGCAGCGTACGCACATGACCGGTTGTCAGCATTTCATCGACAACCATCTGCTGTACCCTGTCGTCCAGTTTCAGGAGACGCATCGAGTTTGTAACCGCCGTTCTGCTCTTGGAAACGCGCTCTGCGATTTCATCCTGGCGGAGATGGAACTCTTCCATCAGGCGTTTGTATGCATGTGCCTCCTCAATCGGGTTCAGGGATTCTCTCTGAATATTTTCAATCAGGGAAATCTCGACAACTTCCTGCTCGGTAAAATCTTTGATGATGACCGGTACTTCTTTGATTCCGGCAAGCTTTGCAGCCCTCCATCTCCGTTCCCCTGCGATGATCTCATAATAATCATCTTTTTTCTGCACCAGAATCGGCTGTAGAACTCCGAACTGTTTAATGGATTCCGAAAGTTCGATCAGGCCGTCCTCGTCAAAGGATTTTCGCGGCTGTTCGCGGTTCGGTTCAATTTCGGAGATTTT
>OHAQ01003709.1_pt1 | contig 10153 bp, 8 predicted proteins | sample 1577111 | NCBI WGS metagenome assembly OHAQ01 (sample SAMEA3541549, study PRJEB24748) | human gut metagenome | biome: human gut; feature: human-associated habitat; material: faeces | place: China | collected 2012 | reverse complement strand
TTGCCTTATTTTCGTACAACGGAACAAAACAGTCCCGGCTTGATGCAATTTGCCACTCACAAAACTCCACCCCCCTTCGCCGGGGAACTCATAGCCCAACAAACCATCATTTAGTGGCAGCAAAAAAGGATAAGCAAACGCTTATCCTCATTTCTGTTTCTTATTCTATGCGATTTTCCACGGATTATACAACTTTTGCGAAGCAGCAGCTACTCCTGCTCACGTATCATTTCCTTGACTGCCACGACCTGATTTTTGACATGTTTGTGCATCGCTTCTGTCACACGCACTTTATCCTTTGTCATAAGTCCTTCCACGATCTCATTATGCTCCCGCATCAATGTCGGATAATTTCTTTCATCCTTTAAATACTCGACGCGATAGCGGTACATCTGCTCTCTTAAATTATTGAGCATATTAACAAGTTTTGGATTGCCGGTTGCCTGATAAATAATATCATGAAACTTTACATCTGCTGCCGCGATCTTTTTTAAATCTTTTGATTTGGTAGATTCCTCAAACTCATGCATTGTTTCTGTCAGGGTATCTAACTGTTCTTTCGTCATCTGTTCACATGCGATCGATGCAGCAAGTTCATCTAAGGCGTCACGGATCTGAAGCACATCCTCCATATCCTTTTCCGTCATTTTGGCTACTTCCGCACCTTTTCTCGGAATTGTGACCGCAAGTCCTTCCTGCTCTAACATACGGATTGCCTCACGGATTGGTGTACGGCTGACGCCTAACTTTGCAGCAAGCTGCAATTCCATCAGACGCTCTCCGGGTTTTAACTCTCCTTTTAAGATTGCCTCGCGCAGTGTATTAAACACCACATCCCGAAGAGGCAGATACGCATCCATATTCAGCGTCAAATCGTCTGTCATAAACCTGTCTTCCTCCATTTCTTCGCTTATCTCATGTTGTTGTAAATACTGGTCAGGTAAACCTGTTTTGCCAGTCCGGATGCCTGCATCGCCTCATATGCTGCAACCGCTTTCTCTTTATCATCAAACAATCCGAATACGGTCGGACCGCTCCCGCTCATCATTGCCCCTGCAGCCCCATGCACCATCATATGTTCTTTGATTTCTGCAATTACCGGATAATTCGGGATTGTTACTGTTTCTAAAACATTTCCCATATCTGCGGTAACAGCTGCAAGATTTTTCTGTCTGATATCCTCAACCAGCCGGTCAATATCCGGATGAACAGTGTTTTCATCCAGTCTGAGATTCTCATATACAAACTTCGTCGATACAGAAATCTGTGGTTTTGCGATCAGCACCGGACATTTTACCATCGGAGGCAGTGCTGTAAGTTTCTCACCGATTCCCTCTGCAAGCGCGGTTCCACGCATAATACAGTAAGGAACATCCGCTCCGATCTTAACTCCGCGCTGCATCAGCTCCTCCTTAGACAGTCCAAGTTCAAACATCCGGTTCATACCATAAAGCACTGCTGCAGCATCTGTACTTCCTCCTGCCATCCCGGCTGCAACCGGAATATGCTTGTGCAGTTTTACATCGATGCCGTCCTTGATCTGAAATTCATCGATCAGAAGTTTTGCTGCCGTATAAACCAGATTATTTTCATTGGTCGGCAAAAAAGACAGGTTCGTTGTCATTGTGATCCCGCCTGTATTCAGTATTTCCCATTGCGGTCTTTTTCATTTCAAGACGATCAAACAAATGTATCGTCTGCATAACCATTTTCACTTCATGATATCCATCTTCACGTCTGCGTACAACATCAAGTCCAAGGTTAATTTTTGCAAGTGCTTTTACTGATATTTCCTTCATAATCCCCATACCATCATTATGTATTTTCGTTGTTTTTTGTATACAACATAAATCTTAACATTTTAAGACCAAAAGGTCAATTCCATCTAAATTATTTTTCCCGAAAAGCCGATATACCTTACAGAAAAAAATGCATGAACAAATCAGTCATTCATTTACTGGAATGGAGGAATTATTTATGGATATGAATGCAATTAACAGCGTAACTTCAACATTTAACAGCTATCAGACAAGTCAGGCTTCCAAGAAAGTTTCTGAGACAGCAGACAAAACAACTACCACGGATAAGACGGAAACCGGTGTTGTATATGAGAAATCTTCTCAAACTGACAAAAACACCGTTACCAAGAAAACAGACTATAAAATGGTAGAAAAATTAAAAGCAGATGCTAAACAGCGTACTTCCCAGTTACGCAGTCTGGTCGAAAAGATGATGACCAAACAGGGCACAGCCATTGCAAATGCTGATTCCATGTGGAGCTTCTTAGCAGAAGGCAACTTTACCGTTGACGAAGAGACCCAGAAACAGGCACAGGCAGATATCGCAGAAGATGGATACTGGGGTGTAGAACAGACTTCTGACCGTATCCTTGATTTTGCAAAAGCACTTTCCGGCAATGATCCTGAAAAAGCGGATCTTCTGATCGACGCATTCAAAAAAGGCTTTGATGATGCAACCAAATCCTGGGGAAAAGATCTCCCGGATATCTCTAAACGCACCTATGATGCAGTTTTAGAGAAATTTGACAAATGGAAAAATGGTTCTACCACAGAAACTGCCGGAACTGAGACAGAAAACTAATTTCTACAAAACAGACATCACATCTGATGTATCTCATAAAAAACTGCAGGGATCATATTTTCATGATTCCTGCATTTTTTTATTATAACATTCTGCATATTGCTGCTTTTATGTTTTATGTTTTCTATTTCTCTGCTTTTTTATTTCTCTTCTAAGATTTTTTCAATACTTGCTAATTTCACGCAGACAACAAAGATCTCTGCTGCTGTTGTCAGATCCTCTAAACTTGGATAAGACGGTGCGATACGGATCACGGAATCTTTCGGATCTTTTCCATATGGGAACGGCGCACCTGCCGGAGTCATTACAACACCTGCTTTTTTCGCTTTTGCAACAACATTCTTTGCACAGCCGTCTAAAGTCTCATATGTGATGAAATAACCTCCCTTTGGTTTATACCAGGTACCTACGCCTAAACCGCCAAGTTCTTTATCAAACATGTCTGTGATCATTTCAAACTTCGGACGTAAGGATGCTGCGTGTTTACGCATATGCTCTGTGATACCATGAATGTTCTTAAAGAAACGTACATGACGGAGCTGGTTTACCTTGTCATGACCGATGGTCTGAACCTTCAACTGTTTCTTGATATCCTCTAAGTTATTTGCGGAAGTTGCGATCGCAGCAACACCGGAACCAGGGAATGTGATCTTGCTGGTGGAACAGAATTTGTATACCATATCCGGGTTTCCTGCACGCTTACATTCTGCAAGGATCTCGATCAGATGATCCTGGTCGATATCATATAAATGATGTACGCAGTAAGCATTGTCCCAGTAGATACGGAAATCTTTTGCAGCCGGTTTCAATCTTGCAAAACGGCGTACTGTCTCATCGGAATATGTGATACCCTGCGGATTAGAATATTTTGGAACACACCAGATACCTTTGATTGACTCATCTTTGCTGACTAAATCCTCTACCATATCCATATCCGGACCTGTTGGCAGCATCGGCACATTGATCATCTCAATGCCGAAATATTCTGTGATGGCAAAATGTCTGTCATATCCCGGAACCGGACATAAGAATTTTACTTTATCTAACTTGCACCATGGAGTATTTCCCATAACACCGTGTGTCATGGAACGTGCAATCGTATCATACATGATATTTAAACTGGAGTTACCATAGATAATGATATTGTCCGGATTACACTCGATCATATCGCCGATGAGCACTTTCGCCTCATGGATACCGTCAAGCACACCATAGTTACGGCAGTCTGTTCCATCTTCGCAGGTTAAGTCCACATAAGATGCTAAAACATCCATCATTCCCATAGACAGATCAAGCTGCTCCTGGGATGGCTTTCCTCTGGACATATCAAGTTTTAATCCGCGCTGCTGGAATTTCTTGTACTCTGCCTCGAGTGATTTTTTTTCGGCTAACAGTTCTTCCTTTGTCATTTCCTGATAAGCTTGCATTGTTTGCTTCCTCCTCTTGGTTTTCTATACATTATTTATCATTCATGGAATATTCCCCTTTTATCTTATGGAAATATTCCCTGATCTGCTGTTCATAACCGTTCTCTGACGGTCTGTAGAACTTCCGGTCAGTCAGTCCGTCCGGCAGATACTGCTGTTCTACATAATGATTCGGATAATCATGCGCATATTTATATCCTATGCCGTGACCGAGTTTGGATGATGATTTGTAATGGGCATCCTGCAAGTGGGACGGAACCGGTGCTGTCATAGTATTTTTCACTGTTTCCATCGCCTCACTGATCGCATTGACTGCGGAATTGCTCTTTGGCGCGCTCGCCACATAAGTGACTGCCTGGGCTAATATGATCTGCGCTTCCGGCATCCCGATACGCTCTACTGCCTGTGCTGCCGACGTTGCAACAACAAGTGCCATCGGATCTGCATTGCTCACATCCTCCGATGCACAGATCATGATCCTTCTTGCGATAAATTTGATATCCTCCCCCGCATACAGCATTCTTGCTAAATAATAGACTGCCGCGTCCGGATCAGAGCCGCGCATGCTTTTGATAAACGCGGATACCGTATCGTAATGGTTATCACCGGACTTATCGTACTTTACCACACGTTTCTGTATACATTCGGAAGCAACGGAAAGCGTGATATGTATGAACCCGTCCTTACTGCGTTCCGTTGTCAGTATTCCAAGTTCTACCGCAGTCAATGCTGCACGTGCATCGCCATTTGAAATATCTGCAAGAAAATCCAATGCGTCCTCATCAATGACGGCATGGTATGCGCCCATACCCTTTTTCTCATCGTTTACTGCCCTTAAAATAAGAGTTTTAATATCCTCTTTTTCCAGACTTTTCAGTTCAAAAATGATCGAACGCGAAAGAAGAGCACCGTTTACTTCAAAATAAGGATTCTCGGTCGTTGCACCGATCAGAATGATGGTTCCGTCCTCCACAAACGGCAGAAGATAATCCTGCTGTCCCTTATTAAAACGGTGGATCTCATCAATAAACAGGATCGTCTTTTTTCCAAACATCCCCATGTTATTCTTCGCCTTGGAAATAACATCTTCCATGTCTTTTTTGCCTGCGGAAGTTGCATTCATCTGCAGAAATTCAGCACTTGTAGAGTTTGCAATGACCTTTGCAAGTGTTGTCTTGCCGGTTCCCGGAGGTCCGTAGAGGATAATGGAACTTAGCTTATCCGCCTTGATCGCGCGGTACAGTAACTTGTCCTTCCCGATAATATGCTGCTGTCCTACCATCTCATCTAAAGTTGCCGGACGCAGACGCGATGCAAGCGGCGATTCCGTTTCTTTTTTCTGTTCTCTCATATATTCGAATAAATCCATGTTTCAACCTGTCTTTCTGACACATACATTTGCTCTTTTTGCATTTTTCTTTCTGCAATCCTGCATTTTTACGTCTAAATATTTATTTTTTTGCATTACTTCCTGCAAATATGACAGATCAATTTTTCAAAAATTCATTCATCTATTACCATACAGGAAAATATACGCTTTTGCAAGACGTAAAATTATTTTCTCCGTTCTGTATGATTTTCTCTGAAAATCTGTCACTTTACTGTGCAAAAGCATATACGTACTTCTGAAATGCCTCTCCACGTTCCTCAAAGTTTTTAAAATAACCATAAGATGCTGCTGCCGGTGAGAGAATACAGGCACCTCCCGGCTCTGTCATCTGCACTGCTGCCTCAACTGCCTGCTCTAAATCTTCCACATAAACACAGTTCTCACAGTCACCAACTTCCCCGAAAATACGTTTACCGGATGCATATGCACAGATAAACTGAAATTCCCTGTGTTCCCTGATAAATGTGATCAGAAGATCATAATTGATCCCACGGTCCATGCCTCCGATCAAAATAGTCTTTGCATCCGGAATACTCATTGCTGCATTTATGGCAGCCTCCGGAATTGTTGAGATGGAATCGTCAAAGTATCTGACTCCTCTGTAGGTGCCAATATACTGCAGCCGGTGCGGCAATCCCTCAAACTCTGCCATGCTCTTTAACACCGCCTCTTTTTCACATCCAAGCAATTCCGCCACATGTTCTACAAACTGCGCATCATACTGGTTATGCTCCCCGGCAAGTCTCAGTTTATAATGCACATCTTTCGGCTGATGAAGCACTGTCTTTTCCGCTTTTGTCTCAATCTTCGGTACATTTTCCCCGACAAAGAAAAAGTCTCCACTTTTCTGATACGCTGCAATATGGCTTTTTGCCTCAAAATATTTTTCTACCGTCCCATAATAGTCAAGGTGTTCCTCATAGAGATTTAAAAAGATTGCAATATGCGGTGACACATTCGTATGCGCAAGCTGGTGGCAGGACATCTCATAGACAATGATCGTATCTTCTGTCACTTCCTCGAAATAATCAAGACAAGGCTGTCCGATATTTCCGAGAAGCAGCACCGGTCTGCCGCTGCATGCTTTTAAAACGGTATAAAGCATGGCAGATGTCGTGCTTTTTCCTTTTGTGCCTGTGATTCCGATCACCTGGTCACGAAACTGCTGCAAAAACAATTCTGTTTCTGAAGTATATTTCGGATTTTCTTCCTTCATCACAATGCCAGGACTCTTTATGATAAAATCATACGCATCCTCATTGATCTCTTCTCTTTTTCCTTCAAATATATCCACAGATGCCGGTTTTGCACATCTTTCCAGGAAGTGCTCTGTCGCTTTTCCTTCTCTGCCGTATCCCCAGATCAAAATCCGTTTTCCATCCAACTCGCTGATGATGTCCATTTTTATCTCCATTTCTCCATGCACGCATATTCTATTTGGGTGCATCCTGCAATTTCTTTTTTACTTTAAAATTCATTTCCGGCTTTTATGCCCTATGCCCGGCTCATAAATTCTTTTAAGACTTCCAAAAAATGCTCCGGCACCTGATTTTCAGATACCCATTCCGAAAGCATCCCGTCTAACTCTCCCGGTGCAGCCTCGATCGTCTCTTTATAACGCTCTGTTAAAAGGCTTTTTCCACCGCGGTTTACAAATGTTTTTAATGCAACCAGGACTTCACGTCTTGTTCCCACACATTCAAATGGTTTATTCTCCTCAATTCCTGTCAGTTCCCTGAAATCAAGATCCAGTGAGTCTTTTTCTAACAGATTCTCTCCAAAAATGTGTACCAGATCTTCCTGTGATAAAAACGGTGTTAAAATAATATAGACAAATAAACATTTCGGGCAGTTGCAGCACCAGATTCCCTGCTTACTTCCCGCATTACAGCTCCGAAATACCTCATGATAATTCTTACACTTTGAAAACAGCCATGCGATCTGCATCTCGGTGAGCGGACGAAGAAGACTGAAATAGTGGATATCTGAATCCGTCACTTCTTTGATATATGATACAAAATCCTGCTCAAATTCAAAACTCTTTGAATACTGATGGTTGACAAAAGAATCCTTTACCGTTGTCTCATTTGCACTCGTCTCATTCGAAAGCACGATATAGCGGTTGCCACTCAAAAATGCTGAAATAAAGGATGAAAATGCCACAACAGCAGAAAACGGGATATGTCCGTTTAAATACCCTTCTGCATTGAGCTCTAATATTTTTTTATCGAGGATACGCTTTGCAGCATAATCTCCCTGTTTATGATCACAGACTGCAATGACGTTTTTCGTAGTCGCATTACCGTTGATGCTGTATGTGGTGATCTTCTCTCCCTTTAATACTTCCAGCGAAACAACCGAATCCTTTCCACCACCGACTGATACCAGACATCCGTCATAGGAATGTGTATCATGGATCGGTGCATCTTTTTTCTCTTCACACTCGATCGTTACAAGATCTTCCTCTGAAACCACGATCCCATTACGGTACATAAACTCACCAAGTCCGTTATAGTATAACTTTTTCCACCATTTTTTCTGTTCAGCGGAAAGTGTTCCACAAAGTATCTTTAACTGTTTCGGACAGGCACATTTCCAGTAACTGATCGTCTCTGCCATTCCAAGGTGAAACGCAAGTGCATTTAAGATTGTCTCATCCACGCGCTCCGCAGCCGGAAACTCCCATTTTGACTGAAATTCACACAGTCCCGGTATCTCAAAGTGATACACGATACGATATGCATTTTCGATATACTCCACCGAATAATCTTTATATAAAAAAGAATCATATTGATTTCTGAAATCCTCAAACTTTGACAACGTAAATCCTCCATTCCAGACGCGATACGTCCCAGACCTATTTTTATTATATGAAATAACCGTCCGCTATAAACATCCACACTGCAAAGCAGACTCTAAAATATCATAGCACACATCCTTGCAAAAGTCGATAGCAGAGGGACGCACAAACAGCGTCCACCAAAAAAGGAGTGGGCTTTTCGCCCACTCCCTATACGGTCATTCAATTAATTTTTCTTGCCAAGTGTAACAGAAATCGTCTGCTCCTGATATTCACCATTCGTAGAACGCTGAATCTTCACATCAACGGTTGTACCTGCTTTATAATACTCCATTGTAGATGACAGTTCTTCCATGGAACCGATCTGTTTTCCATCGAATTCTGTGATGATATCGCCTTTCTGGATGCCCGCCTGCTCTGCTGCGGAACCACTTGTTACCTGTGCAACATAAACACCGGATGGCATATTATATGTCTTTGCAACATCATCTGTCACATCGACGCCTGCAATACCAAGGTATGCACTGTCAGATTCATCTACTTTTTCTTTCGTGATCAGATCATTGATAATAGGTGCTGCCGTATTGATCGGGATTGCATATCCGATACCCTCTACCGAAGTATCAGAATATTTTACAGAGTTGATACCGATGACCTCACCGTTTGCACTGAGTAATGCACCACCACTGTTACCAGGGTTGATAGCTGCATCTGTCTGGATCAGTTCTGCGGTATAACTCGTATCACTCTCTGAATCACCGACGGATACCTGACGGTTCAATGCACTGATATAACCAACAGTTACAGACTGTCCATAACCAAGTGCATTACCGATCGCGATACAGGAATTACCAACTTTTAAGCTGTCGGAATCACCAAGTGTAGCTACTTTGATGTTATTCATGGTGTCACTCTCAATGCTGCTTAAAGCGACACGGATGACTGCAAGGTCAGTGGATGGATCTGTACCCTTTACCTCTGCGCTGACGGTTGACTCATCGTTAAAGGTAACTGTCAGGCTGTTTGCACCGTTTACCACATGGTTATTGGTTGCAATGTAAAGGTACTCATCATCCTGGCTTACGATGATACCTGATCCACAGCTTGTGCTCTCATACGTCTGTGGCATACCGCCCCAGAAACTCTGGTATTCGGTCTCGCTCACATTTGTGATTGCCACGATGGACGGCATTACGGATGATACAATATCAGATACATCCGTTGCAACGTAATTCGATGATGTGGAAGTTGCCTCCACCTTGCTGTCTGCCTTTGTCAGTGAATTCTGACTGCCACTGCTCTCTGCCACGCTCTCATCATTTCCAAATGCCTTGGAAGATACAAGATGTACGCCCTCAAATGCAGTACCGGATACCAATCCAAATACTAAAGCAATAGCTGCGCATTTTGCAAGTTTTGTTCCAAATCCACCCGGTTTTTTTTCTCTTTTCTTTTTCTGCTTTTTGCCGGTCGGCTGTGCATTCTGATAAAATGCATTGCCAGTATTCTGATATCCTCCATTTTGATATCCGGTATTCTGGTAAGTACCATTCTGCTGATAGCCGGTATTCTGATATGTGCCATTCTGATATGCACCACCCTGCTGATATCCTGTGTTCTGTGAATATGAACTGCTGTTCTGATAAGAATTCTGGTAATGGTTTACGTTTCCTTCATTCGTGTGTTCTGTCTGCTGGCTGTTCTGGCTTCCGTTATTGTATGAATAGAAGGAATCCGAAGACCCATTCTGATTGTTGTTATTGTTATAATTGTTACCATCCATAACGATTTCTCCTTTCGTATTCGGAATTTCTTTTCCTTTTCTGATTATGAGTGTACAGAGAAATTGTGTTCTATTTGTGACAAAACAATCAAAAAAATCCTCTCCCGATAGCTCCAAACATAGATGTTGTATCTTTGTTACTTTGTAAACTA